>Ga0163199_1002949_pt1 | contig 10353 bp, 6 predicted proteins | sample PL_2010_150m_FD_113537 | JGI IMG/M metagenome (GOLD analysis project Ga0163199, IMG submission 113537) | Freshwater microbial communities from Powell Lake, British Columbia, Canada to study Microbial Dark Matter (Phase II) - PL_2010_150m | ecosystem: Environmental > Aquatic > Freshwater > Lake ...
ATGGACCATGCCCATGAGGGAATGGGGTACAATTATTAACCAATTGATTATTAAATTTGGAGACCGATGTGGTATACGTTAAAACCGGCAGCTATCCATTTACACAAAAATTTGTACAGGCTCCAATTAATGCGGCTTTGGGAACTTCAGCCAAAGCTATCGCAGCCGAAATAACAGGTGCATGGTATGTTGCTAATGTATTAGGATGTCTTTGGGATCATTATACGGCAACTTAATTACAAGTTTTATTATGAAAATCGCAATCATTATTGCTGGGATATGTCTTTTGATGATCTGGGGTTCACTTGGAAGGATCTGGGTTCTGTTTCGCCGGGAAACAAAAGACGGGAAGGCTAAAAAAAATCTTGGATATCTATTACTTTTTATTGGGGTTTTAGGTTCTTTATGTTTTATAATACCTCTATTAATAAAGACTTTTTCAACCTAAGCAAATGTAAATCCAAGAACCTTTGATGTTTCAAGGGTTCCTGGATTGTTCGATGCTGAGTCAGTTTTAACTTGGATTATAAAGTTATCCTTATTTCCCATTATCCTATTAGGAGCACAAAACAAAGACTTCTGGTATTGTTTAAGTTCTTAGTTGATCGTTTTAGGTTAGTTTTATATTCTTACCGAACTTTGTCAACAGCATCCATCAGGTCGAAGTGAAGTTGTTTGTGAACCTACTCACTTTTCCCTTTTGAAGAATAAGTTAAGATATATCCGATTGGGGATATGTAATATTGGAAGTCTAAATTCACGGATCAAGGAGCAAAAATTCGAAATGTTGAAGAAAAAACTATCGGTATTAATAAAACTGCCTTGGCGAAAACAGGTCTCTCCGGTATCGCTTCCCATCAATAGAAAAGCCGCTGCAATCTTTGTAATTACAGCGGCTTCTTCATTAAGTCGGGGTGAGAGGATTCGAACCTCCGGCCTCGTCGTCCCGAACGACGCGCGCTAACCGGACTGCGCTACACCCCGAGGTGGGTGTGGGTTTGAGTGTGGGTGTGGGTGTGGTGTTTGAGTGTGAGTGTGGGTGTGGTGTTTGAGTGTGAGTGTGGGTGTGGTGTTTGAGTGTGAGTGTGGGTGTGTGTGTGGTGTGAGTGTGAGTGTGGGTGTGGGTGTGACGGGAGTGCAAATGTATAAGATTTTTAGGTTAAAACAAGTTTCAGGAGATAGAATACATCGCAGGAGAAGTGTCCTGTACTTCCCATCGAATTTGGAATTTGTTTGAAACCAAGATGTTCGTAAAGTCCGCGGGCTGCATGCATTTGTTCTATGGTTTCAAGATAAATTTGTTTATAACCCATTTTTACGGCCTCTTCCAGACAAAGCTGCAGCAATTGCTTACCGAGTCCAAGCCCCCTGGCTTCAGGCCGGAAATACATCTTAACCAGTTCACAGGTTACTGGTTCCCCGGGCAATGGCGCAATCCCCGCCCCTCCCATGACATTGCCCTCCCTTTCGATGATAAAATATCTCCTCCCCTCTTTTTGAAAGGCTTCATACATCTGCTGAGTATCCTGATCTCCCGAGGCAAAACCGCCTCCGACGGCACCATGCTCAATCAGAGTTTCCAGAATAATGTCCCGTATAGCCCGACTGTCGTCCGGGCAAACCGGCCGGATTCGAAAGGTTCCTGCCTGGTTGCTGATTAGTAATTCCCTGTTTTCCATATGATCAGCCAAATATGAAAAAAATATATAATTTCTAGCATCGGATTACATTAATAATCATATATTTGATGATCCGATAAGTAAAAGTTGGCAGACTTCTTTATATATTATTGTAATTTAATCAATTAACCATACCTATTCATAGGGTATGCCTTGCAATGAAACCAGTTATTTTTCAAACCCCCGAACCCTTGTTTAGCAGCAAGATTACCGATCTGGTAATGGATATCGAATACCTTCGGAAAAAAGAGACGATCGTTACAACCGACCCATTTATTTACAATCAGTTGCGTAACATCTTTCTGGATCTCGATGCGATGGGTTCGGCACGGGTTGATGGCAACAAAACAGGGTTAAGCAAGTACCTGGAGGCCAAGGAAGATGATCCCGAATCCAAAGGAAGAAAGACCGTCGAGATCGATAAAGTGTCGGAAACTATGCGTCTTTTGGATGAAAATATTGACGAAATAGTCTTTTTTCAAGGATTCTTTACCGAGCTGCACCGGATGATCCGCGAAGGGATCACGAACGAAAGCAGCAGGTTTGCAGGCAAATACAGACATTCTGCTGCCCGTGCGGATGTGCCCGGAAACACCAGTCCGGCCTTCCATTTGGTAGAAACTTTTATGGATAAACTGATCAGCTACATCAATAAAAGAGAGTCCTCAAAATTTGATGCTATTAAATCGGCTTATGCACATCAGCGATTTCTTTGGATTCATCCGTTTCGCGATGCCAATGGCCTGATATCGAGGTTAGTTACCTATGCCATGCTGCGAAAACAAGGATTTGGCGGAGTGGCCGACCGTATTGTAAACCCAACATTCAGCTTCTGCTGGGATCCTGAGAAATATCTGAAACTTGTGCGGCGCGCAGATTCAGAAAGGGAAAAAGATGTTTTTGCTTACATCGAATTTGCTTTGGAAGGCCTTCGGGATGATATGGCACGAATGGATCGCCTGCTGAATTATGATATTATCAGGGAAGATATCCTGCGGCCGGCTTTTAAACACCCGCTCTTCGACCGGGTCTTCGGTGAACAGGACCGCCTTATCATCGATTTAGCCTTGGATAAACAGGTTTTCCAGGCAGCTGATGTCAGGCTCTTCTTCCCCCAGAAACACCCTACCGAAATCTCCAAAATGTTGAAATGGCTCCGCGATAAAGAGATGATTATCGGGCTCGATGAAAATGCCAGAAAATATGCTATCAACCTGGAAAACAAATACCTGGTGAAATTAGTGGCAGGAAAATTGGAACGAGCTGGTTTTATTCCATTCACCTGAACAACAAAAGGTGAATGGATCTGTTAATTTTGTGGCATTTTTCACGTTAAATTCTATATGAAAAGAAAATTCTCCTGGATGCTCCTGGCCGGAACCGTTGTAGTTCTTACTTCGGCGTTCTTTGTTCCAGACAACAAAAAAGAGCTTGTGCTCAATGAAGCCATCTCTCAGTTTTTATCTTTCCGTCATTATCAACCACTTAAAGAGGATGATAATTTTTCGGAACGAGTGTTTAACCTGTATCTCGACAGGCTCGACCTGAATAAACGGTACTTTCTCCAGTCCGATTATGATCAGCTTTCAGCATACAAGCTCAAGATCGATGATGAATGGAAAGACCGTTCCCTGGAATTCTTTCAGAAATCGTCGGCTCTGATTCAGAAACGGCTTCTCGAAACCAAAGCTTACTATACCGAATTCCTCACCGCACCTTTCGATCTTAAAAAGAACGAATCTTTTGAAACGGATCCTGAAAAGACCAGGTTCCCGAAGGATAATGCCGAATTGCGCGAATCCTGGCGTAAAGCGCTCAAATTCCAGGTGATGACCCGTGTTGCCGGCAATCTGCAGATTCAGGATGAAGCATCCGGAAAATCAGATACCGTTAAGATCAAAACCGTGGAGCAACTCGAAGCCGAAGCCCGTAAAGGCCTGCTCGATAATTACAACGATTGGTACGACCGGGTTCGCAAAATGGACGAGGATGACCGGTGGTCGATCTATATTAATTCCGTGATCTCAGCGTATGACCCGCATTCGGTCTATATGCCACCCCGTGATAAAGAAAGGTTCGACATGACCATGTCGGGTAAATATGAAGGAATCGGGGCCACGCTTCGTCAAAAGGACGGTTACCTGGTGGTAGTGGACATGTTCCCCGGAAGTCCGTCGTGGAGAAGTAAAAAGATTGAGGTTAACGATCTTATTATGCGTGTCGGACAAGGCGATGAGCCCTCCGTTGATATTCTCGATATGAAGCAGGAAAATGCCGTAGCTCTCATCAAGGGCCCTAAGGATACTAAAGTCCGGCTCACTATCCGCAAACGCGATGGATCAGTGAATGAGATTGTTCTTATCCGGGCTATTGTCATTATGGAAGAGTCATACGCCTCTTCACTGATTTTAAAGGATGCCACCGGAACGGTCCGCACCGGCTATATCTTCCTGCCGCAATTTTATCAGGATTTCCAGGACAAGGATGGACGGAAATGTGCTGATGACGTTACGAAGGAAATCGAAAAACTGAATGCCGAAGGAATTGACGGACTGATCATCGACCTGCGCAATAACGGCGGGGGATCACTTCCGGAGGCCGTAAGAATGGCCGGACTATTCTTCCATAAAGGACCCGTAGTTCAGATCAAAACCAAGGAGGGAAGTCCGATGATCCTTGATGATACCGATCCTAAGACCCAATATGGCGGACCCCTGGTTGTTATGACAAATTACTCAAGTGCTTCAGCTTCAGAGATCTTTGCAGCAGCTATCCAGGATTACGGTCGGGGCATCATCGTGGGTAGCCCGAGCACCTGGGGAAAAGGAACAGTTCAGCGGGTAACCAACCTGGATGAATATGTAAGCGATAAATTCAATGATATCAAACCGCTTGGTGCACTCTCACTCACCATACAGAAATTCTATCGTATTAATGGGAAAACCACTCAACTAAAAGGAGTTACACCGGATATCGTTTTGCCGGATTCCTATCAGCTGATGGATATCGGCGAAAAGGAAGAAAAATATGCACTGAACTGGGATGAAATTGCCCCGGCAAAATATAGTCCCTGGACAGAAACCCTTCCGAAAGAGAAGTTGAAAAGCTTATGCGATAAGCGCATCAGTAACCATGACCAGTTTAATATGATCCGTCAGAACGCCAGCAGGATAAAAAAGGATTCTGAAAGAACCAATTTCAACCTGAACCTCGATGCTTATTTAAAGGAGTTGAAGGCACAATCGCAGGAAGCCAAAAAGTATGAAAAGCTAATGAAATCTCCAACCAGCCTAAAGATTAGATCCCTCGAATCTGACCTGGCCCTTAACAAAGCCGATACTGCCCGCAGCGAAATCACGCAACGAATGATCGATGACCTCTCAAAGGATATTTACCTGGAAGAGGGCGTTCAGGTTATAAAGGATATGATTAAGAAGTAAGGCTCAAGGCTCAAGGCTCAAGGCTCAAGGCTCAAGGCTCAAGGCTCAAGGCTCAAGGCTCAAGGCTCAAGTTTTAAGAGAAGAAGGAAGGATCAATTTATAGATTCAAATTTAAAGTTCTGAATTCTGAAGTGTAAGATCCAAGTAATCTTTAAGTTGAACTTTCGCTGTTGCACTTGTCATCCCGGCGAAGGTCGGGACCCCATCACGCTATACGAAGTTCAACAGAAAACCGATAACCGATAACTGTTATCTACAGCAGACTATCAAACTTCTCCCGCGTCTTTTTATCCGATGGTCTTGTCATTTTTACCGAAACTATCTTGCCTACGGTATCAAACAGCATAAAGGTAGGCACACCCTTGATCTTATATTTTTTGCATAATTGTGATTCCCAGGCCTTTTCACCGATGATCTGAACTCCCTGCAGCTTATGTTCCGGTACAAATTTCAACCAGGCTGCATGATCTTCATCTATTGAATAACTGATGAATACAATGTTCTTTCCATGGTAATCGGTTTCAAGTGTATCCAGGTAAGGAATTTCATACTTGCACGGACCGCACCAGGTTGCCCACACATCCACATAAACCAGTTTACCTTTGAAATCAGAGAGCTTAACCGGATTGCCCTGCATATCCCTGCCAGTAAAATCAAATGAAGGCTGGCCTTGTCCCAGCAGTTTCCATTCGGCAACAGTAGCATTCAGTTTATTTACTAGAGCAGTATCCTTACAACGACTCAGGAAAAAGTCGATCGATTCTTGTACATCAGAGATCTCTTTCCATTGAACCTGACTGGAAATATTATCAAACAGGAAGTTATCAAGCACTCTCTGATCTTTAATGACTTCCTGAGCCGTTTCCATATTAATCTTTGAAGAATTAATAATTTTAGTGGAATCAGTTTTCCTGAGCATCTCTATCTTTTTATTGGCAGCCTTGCCAACAACTGATGAAACATAAGACTTAAATGCGGTCGAATTCACATAACCGGGTTGATTGATATCAAGATCTTTTTCAAACAAAAAGAAATCTTCCGGGGCTTTATACCCTTCCTGCCGGGCATAATAAGCATGATAGGGCTCAAACATGGCAAGGTTGTTGGCCCAGCCATACAGGACTTCAGCCTCTTCGGTTATCCAGAAAGGATCACTTAGGTCATCCTTTTTAGCCTCGGCCAATAATGCCTTTTGAACCTTGAGGAGGGAATCCTGTTTAGCCCGGTACTGGTTTGGCTCAAGCTTGTAGGCATCATAGTCCATCGGCCCACTCTTGATCGATTTGGTTACCAGGTAATTGTTGATATCAGAACCTTTTCCTGCAAATTTGAGTGAAGTTTTGAAAGCATTGGCATCAAAACTAATATCGAGCTTCATGCCCGGAGCCACGTAAAACGGCATATAATCCTGCTTTCCAACAAGCAGGTAATAATTAGACGGCTTGACCAGTTCAGGGATGGCAAAAGTAAAACTACCATTTGCATCCAAACGAATCGAATCCCTGGCACCGCCGGGGCCGCCGAGAATGAAGAATCCTGGTGAAAGGTTCTGAACCTTTCCGGTTAGATCTGCACCCTTTTTCGAAGCCGGATTACAGGCGAACAGGAAAGGGACGAGAACAAGAGACAAGAGGAGTTTTTTCATTGTTTATTAGCTATTAGTTGTCGGTTGTGATTGTTGTGATTGTTGTGATTGTTGTGATTGTTGTGATTGTTGTGATTGTTATGATTGTTATGATTGTTATGAGTTATCTGTTATCAGTCGTCGGTTGCTTTGCCCGGAGCTCACTCCCCTCTCCCGTGAGCTTGCGAGCGCGGGAGAGGGGCCGGGGGTGAGGTGGATTTAGGTTACTGCCTAATAAAACGCTCAGTGAGATGTTGTTTTCCTGCCCAAACGCGGATGAAATACATTCCCGGAACCAGATTCGGGTGAAGCTGTTTCTGAATCATACCGTTTCCAACAGGGATAGTTTCTTCGAAAACACGTTCCCCGGTGATGGAAATCATTTCAATTCTGGCCTCAGAAGTCTGGATACCATCTATTTGCAGGTTAATGGCACCGTTAGTCGGATTCGGATAAACGGATATCTTGCTGCTGATAAATCCTGTTGGTTCTGTTCCGGATGTTCCCTGAACCAGGTTAGCCATCCAGATACCCCGGCCAAAAGTTGCAGCATAAATCTTTCTGGAGGGATAATGAATTTCCAGTTCTGATATCACCACATTGGGTAAAAGATTGCTGTAAAGCGTCCATTTGCCGGATTCATCGGTGTAATAATAAACACCGGCATCAGTTCCGATATACACGACATCAGTTCCGTAACCTTCCTGATAAACAACTGTATTCACCGGAATATTCGGAAGATCCATGGTCATATTTTTCCAGGTGGCACCCCCGTCGATGGTCCGGTACACTTTCTCGCCGGGCAGGAACCCTCCGAAGGTAACCCACAAATCCAGTGAATCACTGCCATTTACAGCCAGGGAGGTAATATAAAGGGAATCGGGAATTCCGTCGATGATATTGATCCAGCGTACGCCTCCATCCTGAGTTGCCCACAATTTCGTCTTTGTAGGATAATCATACCGGATCCTCGACGCAGCATACAAAGTTTTATTATTTCCGGGATACATAGCCAGGGCAGTGATCTCGGCCGGACCATTATAACCGGAAACAACCGGGAAGCTTGAAATCTTGGTATAGGTATCTCCTTTATTGACAGATTTATAGACATTCCCAAAACCGGTAAAAATGATATTGGGATTATTCAAGTCCTGTATCATCGGAGTGGTCCATTCACCCCTCTCACTGCCCACGTTTGGCCGGATCGATTTGAAACTACTTCCGCCATTGTCGGAGCGAACCAGGCTGCCATATTGTGATGAGCCATAAACAACATCCGGATTATCGGGATTGATCATGCAATCCATTCCGTCGCCGCCAATAAAATTGATCCAGTTGCCGTTGCGGTTATAAAAACTCGAATTATCCTGGGCGCCACCAACTACGTAGCCGGGGAACATTTCGCACAAACCGATACGGTAAAACGAGGTGATAATCATACCATTCGAGCGCTCCTGCCAGGTAGTGGCCCATTTGCCATCGGTGCGGGTACCCGGGATGATGGTGTCTGTGCGGGTAACTCCGCCATCGTGGCAAGCATAGTATTTGTGATCAACAGCGTTATATTTATACTGATGCTGATCGGCATGCAGGGTAAAGTTGTCCATGGAGAAAACCCAGGACGAAACGGCTGTCCAGGTGAGTCCGCCATCAGAGGTGGCATTCATGTTTAATCCTCCGATGTAAACCCGCTCTTTGTTCTTCGGGTCCACCAGGATAGCCAGGTCGTACCAGCCCTGATAGTTATCGAGGATATTCACGCCATTGTCCGCCAAGGTATTGCGTGCAGTCCAGGTTTCACCTCCATCAGTCGACCGGTAAAAACCATAAAATCCGCCTGAAGGATCAGCGGCTAAAAGATAAATGCAGTCGGAATTCTGCGGAGTAAGTCCAATCTCGGTTCGGCCAATACTCAGATCGGCAGGCCAGTTGGTATTCTTTGGTGTCCAGGTTTCACCAAAATCGGTTGTTTTCAATAGTTTGGCTGATCCTCCGCCAAAACTTCTGATTGTTCCGGTGGTAGCATAAATAACCGAACCATTGGTAAAATCCTGCTCGATATCCCAGATCACGTCACTGTTTACCTTGTGCCAGGTATTTCCGTCGTCGGTTGATTTAAAGATGCCGGAAACACCCGCAGCGATCAATGTTCCTGGTTGGGTGGGATGAAATAGAACCCTGCGGATAAGGGATGCATCAAAATCTGTTTCATTGAACGTCAAACCCGTTGGCCTCCAGGTCATTCCGCCATCATCAGTCCGGTATACACCCAATCCGTAATGGGTGTGACGTTTCCGGCTGTCTGTATTAAGAGCTACACCGATATAGGCATAATCGCATACCGAAATGAAAATATTATCGGGATTCCCGGGATTGACGGCAATATCACTGATGCGCAGAATTGGAAGATCATCCGTGAGTGGCATGTAGGTATTTCCGCCGTCAGTGGTTTTCCACACACCTCCCTGGGCCACACCGATCCAGTAAATAAGTGGATTGGTGGGGTGAAAAGCGATACAATTAATCCTCCCCATGCCATGCGATGAATAAATTTCGACGCTCGGCGGCCGATGATCGGGGCCGACAGGCGACCAGCCGTTCCCGGTTTTAAACCTGGCCTGAATTTGCTTTTCGGCCTGTAATTTACCAACCTCCGTTAGAAAAATCGATGGGTCGGCCGGATTGCCGTCGGGATTCAACCGGCTGCGATTGAACTCCATAAATCGGCCATAGGCTTTCCAGCCTTTCTGATCAAGATTTGAAGACACCGAGGCCCACTGATCATAGTCCTTCAAAGCATCTTTAAAGGTATATTTTCCATCAACATCTTTACCCTGAGGAATGATAAACTGGCCCATCAGACTGACACCGGACAGCATCAGGATCAGGCCCATTAATAGAATCCTTGAATTAATCGAATAAATCTTCATCGCGTATAAGCATTAAAATAAATGTATGTGAAAGAATCAGAAATTTCTCGTTATTAAACTCAATCTCATAACCCGAATCCTGCAGATAGACAGCCAGGTCTCCCTCTTTTGCCTGTATGGGCAGATACCGGACATCCTCCTGTTTGGGCTTCCAGGCCTCATCGATGTCCGTGACGGCCGGAATCGGATAACCAGGACCGACCTTAACCACATAACCGCTCTGCACCTTTTCCTTCTCCTGTACCGTTGGAGGAAGGTAAAGACCCGCCTTGGTTCTGTTTTCAGGGGTCTTGGGCTTTATAAGAACCCGGTCGCCAATCAGAATAACCTTTGCAAGATTTTTTTCTTCAATAATCATATCGGTCCAAATAAAATGCAAATATAGAACATTCTTATCCCGTTATCAGTTATCAGTTATCAGTTGTAGGTTGTAGGTTGCAGGTTGCAGGTTGTGATGGTTGTGCAGGTTGTGATGGTTGTGGGTGTGGGTGTGGGTGTGAGTTTGTTCGCAAGCTCACGGGAGAGGGGGCGCTCCGGCTTAACAACCTGCAACTCGCAACAACCACAACAAACATAACAACCACAACAACCACAACCATCACAACAACCATAACTGACAACCGACAACAGATAACCCTTTCTTCTGTTAACGATTGTTAATCAACAACGCTGATTCATAC
>Ga0163199_1002950_pt1 | contig 10352 bp, 9 predicted proteins | sample PL_2010_150m_FD_113537 | JGI IMG/M metagenome (GOLD analysis project Ga0163199, IMG submission 113537) | Freshwater microbial communities from Powell Lake, British Columbia, Canada to study Microbial Dark Matter (Phase II) - PL_2010_150m | ecosystem: Environmental > Aquatic > Freshwater > Lake ...
ATTTTTGGGTAAGTCTGACTTACCCAATTTGAGGCAGATGACTTCGATGCTTTCAGTATGCTTTGAAAGTTCATCTATCCAACGCACGAAAAACCCGAGGACCGGATCCTCGGTATCGACTGCTTGGGTGATTATCAACAGCTTCATTTTATTCAAAGAGATCGGCATGAGTGCCTGTTCTCGCGACATATACCGTTTCTGGCATAAGCACATACAGGAGAAGCCAATCTGATTCAAGATGACATTCCCAGTATCCCGCATATTCGCCCTGCAGTTTATGCGCGCTATATTGCACAGGGAGAGTTCCGTTTTCTTTGAGATAGAAAATCGCCTTAACGAGTTTTTCCGCATTCTTGCCACGTCGTGCCATACGCGATTGATCTTTTTTCACCATCGAAGAGTAGGAGACCGTTCGCATAGTCACTTATATTACACAATCTCTCGCATTTCTTTCGCGAATTTCTCAAAAGAAACAGTCTTGTACTTACCTTTCTCAAAATCTGAAAAAGCTTCGCGAGTTTCTTTATTCGGTATGCTGAGTGAAAATGGGATTCCCTGTTCTTGTGCGACACGTCGATAAAATACATTTATCGCTTCTGACGGAGATATACCTATCCGAGATAATACCGCTTCAGCCCTCTTCTTTATCGAAGGCTCCATACGAGCACGCACGAAAGCTGTTTTTGTAGTCATAGGGATAGTGTAGCACATACGTGCCACACCGCAATATTGGCGAATCTCATTGTTTGGGCTCGCTAAGCGAACGCAAGAACTTCTCGTTGGCGCGGAACCAGCTCACAAACTCTGCAATACCCTTCTCGAGCGGCATCCTCGGCGCGAACCCAAGGTCGCGTTTAGCCTTCGACCAATCAGCTACTGTCTCGCGCACATCACCTGCCTGCATCGGCATCAAGTGCCGTTTCGCTTTCTTCCCCACCATCTGCTCGATAGTCGCGATGAATTTCAAGAGCGGCACCGCTTCAGCGCCCCCGAGGTTGTAGATTTCATTCCGGCCGCTGGGCTTCTGATCGAGAATGGGCATGATGCCTGCAACGATATCAGAAATATGCGTGAAGCTTCGCTTCATCTTCCCATTGTTGTAGACATCTATCGACTTGTCCGCGAGCATATTCTTCACAAACTTGAAGAGCGCGAGATCAGGCCGCCCCCAGATGCCGTAGACTGTAAAGAAGCGTAGTCCGATCGTCTCGATGCCGTAGAGATGATGATAGGCGTGCGCGAGCCCTTCATTCGCTTTCTTAGTGACCGCATAGACCGCGAGCTGGTTGTCGGTGCGGTCGCTCTCGCTCATGGGTGATTTCGTATTCGAACCGTAGACCGAGCTTGAGGAAGCATAGATGACGCGCGGAAGCGCAAGACGGTGCGCCGCCTCAAATATATTCAGTGTGCCGAGCTCGTTCGATTCAATATAGGCCCACGGATTCGTAAGTGAATACCGCACACCTGCCTGCGCGGCGAGATGAATAATTTCGTCCGGCTTCTCATATTTCAAGACTTTCTCAAGCACCGGATACTTCGCAATATTGAGCTTGTAGAAACGGAATGCCGGATACCTCTTCAATAATGCAAGTCGTTTCTGCTTGATGCGCGGGTCGTAGTAGTCGGTGAGGCTATCCACACCAACAACGTTCCAGCCGCGTTCCAAAAGCTCCTTGGCGGTATGGAAACCAATAAAACCGGCGGCCCCAGTGACGACCGCCTTTCGTACGCGTTTCTTCATATTATCTATAACCGTTTGTGAGCGAATGACGTTGCCTAGTGAGGGCTTGAGCGAGGTCGGAGGCGATGCGCTCCGGGAGACTACCGACAGAAGCAAGATGCGCGAGCGCTGTCGCTTCCGCGTGAATTGGGAGTTCAACACGGACCTGCATATCTTCAATGAGCCCGACTATGCTGAGCGAGAGCGCAGTTGGGTCGGCAACCGGTACGGATAGGACGTCTTCATATCCCTTGAATACTTCACCCACGATGCCGACGTCGGTCGTGATGATGGGTACCTTCGCCAACGCCGCTTCAATGAACGTAACGCCATATCCCTCATACGCGCTTGCTTGAATGAATGCATGTGCGCTCCGCATCAGTCCTCGCGCATCAGGTCGATTTCCGAGGAACAAGACATTGTTGTCGAGACCGAGACGGTGCACCATACGTTCGAGTCGTGTACGCTCGCTGCCATCCCCAACGATGAAAAGACCTGCCATCGGATAGTGCGGCACGACGAGCTTCAAAGCCGCAAGAATGTCCTCAATGCGCTTTTCCGGCTCAAGGCGGCTTACCGCAATAAGCGAGAAGGTAAATCCCGGGTGCGCGGGTAGTCGGACCGGCTCAGGCACAACCGAATCAACCGCGATTGGAATAACGGAAGGCTCCGGAATACGAGCACCATAGCGCTCCATAAGCGATGCCTTCACGCGCTCGGACACGACGCGTATGCCGTCGGCTTTCGGCAGCACTTCATCAGCAATCTGACGGCGCCATCGGTTCAGAAGCGGCATACGCACTCTGGGACTCCTCCAATTACCGCTTCTCGTGAACCATGGGGAAAGGAAGTCAGTGTGCACCTGAAGGTGTAGTTTGGCTTGCGTACCCTTGATTGCGCGGAGTGCCGCGAGCCCGTGTTCGAACGGGTCCTGTGCCGAAACGACCTCAATGCCGTGTTCGAGTATAAGTGCATGCGCGCGTTTCGTGAGCGTGCGTACACGGAGCAATTTCCATGTATGCACCGGATGTAAGAAAAGAGTCCCGTCCTGCTTTTCACGAGCATTCTGACCCGCCGCAGAGACAATATGCAATTCTCCTATTGCACTCGCGTAGGTGCGCATACGTGCGCGTGTCGAACTTGTTGCATCAAATATCGTCGGGTCGTTAGAGACGAAGAGGACTTTCATATGTTCTTGAGAACATGCGCGGTCGCGACGAGCATAGTCTCAATAGAGAAACGCTTTGCGGATTCTCTTGCCGCTACCGATAAGCGCATGGCGAGATGTGCATCAAGCAGGATATTCTCAAGCGCAGTACTCAATGCGTCGACATCGCCGACCGAGACAATCAAACCAGTCTGATTATGAGTAATCACTTCTTCATTTCCGCCCGCGCGTGTGGCGATAATCGGTTTACCGAGCGCGAGCGCCTCAATGAGAACATGCGAAAGTCCTTCGTATGAGGAGTTCAACACAAATACATCCGCATACTTCATAGTCGCGAGCATGTCTGCATGCGAAAGACTTCCAGTCAGTACACACGAAGTGCCGAGTTTCTCGTTCGCCCGATCCTGAAGTGTCCCGCATTCCGGTCCGTCGCCGGCTATGGCAAGCCACGCTGTCACAGATTTCTCATGAATCAGAGCGACAGCATCAATAACGCCATCAATACCCTTCCACGGCACGAGCCGCCCCGAAGTCACCACGAGAGGTCGTGATAATTTCATTACGACCTCTGGTACGACTCCAATTTCTTCAAGGGTTACTGCATTATAGATAACGTTAATCTTCTCGCACGAGATCCCCCATTCAGCGATGATGCCTTTCAGATATTCGCTCGGGACGATGATTCGCGTAGCACTTTGTGCTACGTGGGTCTGAATTCTCCTGAGCACTCGCACCAAGAACGGCACTGATTTTTCTTTCACGAATTCATCCAGGTTTTGTGTGATGCCAAATCGCTGTTTCCCTTGTTCCCACGCATAATCGCCAACAATCTTCACTACAAATGGTTTCTTCATGCACCTTGCTGCAAGGAGTGCCGGCAAACCCGTGGAAACCGGGTCGAGTGCTAGGACGACATCAGCACCCTTCGCCGCTACACGCACACGCCAGAAATACGCGAGGTGCCGGAATATCTTCGGTAAGTGCCGCACGTCGCTGAACTTCACCACCTCGACTTCAATTTTGGGAAGGTCAGACCTTCCCAATTTCGGTAATCCCTCTGATAGGAGTTTTGCGTAGGTAGCAGGGCCGCCTATTTCGGGCGGATAGAGGGGTGTCGCAATGACAACGCGCATGAATGTATTCTACGCGGTTATCCGTCCTAGGAAAGAGGTCCGTACACCTGATCCAAAAGATCGAGATCTTTACCACTTCCGCGTAGGAGCGCATTGTTTTTGTCTTTAAGCGCGTTCAGAAGTGCATCCCCCGCAGAGTCATTCACTTTCGCGGCATAGAGCCTGCGAAACGCCTCGAAGTCCTTAATGAAGCAGTGTCCACCAGCCCCTCTACCAGTCTGTGTCGTGTGCCCGCTTGCATGGACCACCGAGAGGTGCGATGGACCGATGCGTGAATCAGCGGCAAGCATTTCTGCGACGTCGTCATACTTGATGCCGAGCGATTCTGAAAGATCGAATAGCATATTCGCATATACCACTTTCAAATAGAGAAAATTATTACCGGCATATTTCACGAGCTCGGCCGCACGCGCCGATACAATGCGCGAAAATGGTACTTTCGGAAGCACTGCGAGCACCGCTTCAGCACGCTCGCGATACTCTGCGGTATCTTTCGGTATGCCGATGATATTCCGCTCCGGATGTGCCGCGTCTTCCGCCGCGCTCGCTTCGCGCAAAAATTCCGGTGAATGCATGATGAACCGGTCCGGGAACATTTCTGTAAGATGCTCGGTCGAGCCGGGAGATATTGTCGATTTTACGACGACTGTTGCACCAATTTTCGTAAGTGGAATAACCGACTCAACAATTGAAAGGTCAAAGCCGTTTGGTGTCGTCGGTGTCGGAACGGCGATGAATATAATGTCGCACTCCGCAATCGTTTCTTTGTTAGCGATAAAAGCGGTCTCTTGCGCATATCGCACTACGTGTAGCCCTCTCTGCTCAAAGTCATCGGCATAATTTTTGCCGATGAATCCCTGCCCTATAAAACCAATACGCGGTTCCTGCATGTTCTATATAGAAACTGTAGTGAAGCTAGGAAGGTTGCACAAACATCCGATTGAAGACCGTTCGCATATCACGCGTAATGAGGTCCCAGTTATATTTCAGGAATACCAACTTTTTCGCCGTCGCTTTCACGCGGGCGGTCTGTTCAGGGTGCGCAATGATTTCTTTTACCGCCTCGACTATCTGCTCGGGAGCATTCACATCAACTGCCCAGCCGGTCGTTTCTTTCTCCGGATTGCGCTTCGCGTCATAGAGGAAATCAGCAATGCCGCCCTCCTGCGTCGCGATGACGGGTAGCTCCGCCGCCATCGCTTCAATGAAAGAGTTCCCCATACCCTCGGAGCGCGAAGGACGTATGAAAATGTCGCACGCCTTCAAATAGTTCGGTATCTCGGTAAGCGGTACATATGGGTGGAAGTGGACACGTGCAGAAACACCGAGTCCGCGTGCGAGCCGTACCAGCATTCCTGCATCAGGACCATCGCCTAGCATAAATAGGTGTACCGACGCTGGCAGGTGCGGAAGCGCGCGAATGACCATATCAAGCGAATTCTTATGCACTAGACGGCCGGTGTGGATGAGCCATGTTTCGTCTTCTTTCTTTCCTATCTTCGTACGGATGGATTCCAGAAGTTCTGAGGAAGGTACTGCCGCAAACCTCTGTGCATCCATACCATTCGGGATTATTTCAAGCGGGCCCGTGAATCCGCGACGGCGCGCCCACGCGCCGAGGAACGTAGACTCGCCGACGACGAAATCAGCGGACGTAAATGCGCGAGAAAAGAGCGGCCACACCGGTCGTGCAAGCTTCTCGATATAGTCGAGCGGGTCTCCTTCCTGGAGTACGAGCAGATATGGCACGCGTGGATGGAATAGTTTGAAAAGTGCAGCGGGCACGCCGGTGGAGTGCGCCATCATCGCCCATATGCCGTCGAATTTGTATTGGCGATGCAACGAAGAGGCTTTTCGTGCTGCCATGAATTGGTACCAGTATTTATTCAGAAAAAGCGGAAACTTCTTCAAGTCGCTCATAGTTGGCGATGGCCGCGAGAAACCGATGCGGTGCACCGTCACGTTCCCTATTTTCTCCACTTTCGGGAGGTTCGAGTCGAACCGGAGCGTCACCATATGGAACTCGAACTCCTCCGGCGACAGCCGGTCCGTTATCTCCTTCAGCGCCACCTCCGCTCCGCCGACGTGACGCGGATAATAGGCGAGTGAAAATATGAGGATCTTCTTGGCTTCCGTATCGGGCATCGTATTTATACTAACCTTTTTTAATAACGAAAGTATGCATACGTGACGCCCTCCACTCAAAAAAATGCTCCTCAACCGAGGAGCGAAGAACTGCGAAGAATATGTGCTGATGGAGACTGTCCCATCGAATGTTCATAGAGCATCGCAGGACGGCTTGGATTGAACGAGATACCGAGTTCCTTCCGGACATCAGCTTCGAGCTCATTGCGCCGCACCACCAAATCAAGAGGGCTCAAATAATCGGTCCATACGTGGGAGGTATATCCATCGTTCGGATCTCCTTTGTAATAATCCGCCTCCCGCTCGTAATGCACCTCTTCCTGATACAACTTGTCACCATTATCACAGGTGTAGACCCAGGTCGGCTTATCGGCTTGCGACGCACTAAACAGGAGTGCATGGTCGTAATACGGCGAACCGGGGTACGGTGTGATGATTGACGCGTCGAAGTCGGATGGTCTGACCTTGATGAGCCAATCGCGTGTTTGTGCGATTGTCTCGTCAGACTCGCCCGGGTGACCAAGCGACATCAATGCTTTCACCTTGAGACCATGCTTATGCGCGATTTCCACGCACCGGGTGTTGTCGTCACACGTCGCGATTTTCTGGATGTTCTCCAGGATGCGTGGCGAGCCTGACTCAAACCCGATAAGCACTTGGCGAAAACCCGCTTGAAACATTGCCTCGGCTTGTTCATCGGTAAAACGTTCCGACTTCACGAACCCGCGCAATTTCCACTCCACACCGAGGTCGCGCCCCGCCTGAGCGATTTTCCGCATCAGCGTTACCATCTTCGGATTGACGTTGAGTTCGTCATCGTAAAACATGAACCCCTGATAGCCGTAGTTCCGGTACAGGAAGGTCATCTCTGCGACGATATTCTCATCACTCCTCGTACGGATATTGCGCAACATGGGCGATGCCCTTCCCGCGCAAAAACCGCACTTATACGGACATCCGAGCTGCGCAATGAGCGAGAGTGCCGGCGTGCCGTCAATGGTGTAATGGTAGCTGGCGAGATCGATAAGGTGACGCGCCGGGAATGGCATTTCATTGAGCCGAGCATTAGTGAGGAAATGCGGTGAGCTTCTATCGTCGGCATCAATAAGCTTCGGAGCATCGTCCTCGACAGCGAGAAAAATGGTTTCTTCTCCGTCGCCAGCAACGATGACGTCGAAGTTCGCTTCAAGCTGATGATAAGCTTCACGCGCACGACCGACCCGTTCATGAGCGACCTCATACTTGCATGCCGCAACGACAAGCGTTGCATGCGTACCACCAATGATGATACGCGCATCTGTCCTCGCCGATCGTATCGCTTGCGCAATCCGAACGGCCGCGGGAAACTGCGGCGTCGTCGCGGTAATGCCGAAATGACGTGCAGCTGACGTACGGACATGGTCCTCGATCACATCAATAAAGTTGGTAATGCCAGACAGGTCAAGTACTTCGACCGGCCATTTGGCTTCTTCCAGCATCGCCGCTATCTTCAGCGGACCAAGGAAGGGAAATACCCGCTCGTCCAGAAGGAACGGAGAGGGCGGAATAATCAAGCAGATAGGCTGTGCCATCTCAATATCCTTTCATATGGGGTTATTGGAAAAGAGCTCCAGGGGGAGTTTATCACCTTCCTCAGACCTTTACTACTTACGAACCTTTTTACGAACCTTTGTGATGTATTCAACGAGACTCTTCTTCGCCACCAACGTGACGCGGATAATAGGCGAGTGAAAATATGAGGATTTTCTTGGCTTTTTTGTCTGGCATTGTCTCTATACTAACCCTCTCTGTATAAAAAAAGAAGCGCACAGTTTCCTGTGCGCTTCGCTTATCGCGGATTGCTATACACAAAAGTCCGGATATGGGTTCTCGCGATTCTTTCTTCCTTTCGCGTAGAAAAACTGACCTGCACCGAACAATGTGGCGGGAACTCCGAGGAGCATGGATATCAACCCGAACAGGTTCACGTCCGAGGTACTCCCCCAAAAAGGAAAAGAAACGAGTGGGAATCCAAGTCCAACAAGAACCAGACCCTTGAGAAGCGTCTCAATATACCATACGCCTCCAGACTTTTTGAGCAAAGCATTCATTGCAATTCTCCTTGTGAGCGCCGGATTGGCGCGATTGAATGTTCTTACTACTAATCTCAATTGTAACACCTAGTTATAGTATTTGTCAAGCTTTCTAAGAAAGGAGAATTCGTGGCTTATTTCCTACCCGAATTGCGCAGAATGGTGGAATACGCAAAGCGGATTTGGTTCGCGAAGGAGTCGCCTGCACCGAGCGACTTTCTGGCGCGCATACGCTTCTGAAGCGATATGAGTTTCTCGCCCTGTTCGGGTGTCGACGTATACACCTGGTCGGTTTGCGAGAGGATAAAGCGCAGGAAGAGGCGTTCATACCACGAGAGATTCTGATCGGCGAGCGTGACCAAGAGTGGAACGAGCTTCCCGTGGCGGAGGAGGAGGGCTGGAAGCGTCCCATAACTTGCCATAATCGACCACGAGAAGAGATAGGTGTGCTTTCTTGCGAGCTGTACCGCCTTATGGGTGCCCCAGAATGGCAGAAGAAATTTGTCGAAACGCGTCCCGAATCCGACGCGATGAACCGTGCCATTCGCAACGATACAGGGTACATCGAGCGCTTCTTTGGAATGTGCGGCAGTCACAATGTCGAAATGCACATCCGGCATCTGCGCCATAAGCTCGCAGAGCGCATCCTCGGCCGGCCCCGAGACTGGATGAAAGGTGGTCGTGAACACAATGATGCGTTTCTCGGGCGCAGGTTCGGGCTTAGCGTCGCGTACGAATTCTGAAATGTCATCCACGAGCGCGCGGCGTGGCACCCAGCCGAGAGTGTGTGTCTTAGTAGTATCGACGACGGCTTGCTTACGATTCCCTTGCCGCTCGGGGAGCATAATGACTTCTTTGCGGAATAGTTTTGCAAGATCGAGGATGGAGTATGTATCTTCGCTCCCTATACCATACCCGTCGCCCTCGCCTTTCGCTCCAACGAGAATGAGGCCGTCAACAATGTCGTGCACGTGAGTGAAGATGCGTTCCTGCGTCCCGGGAGCGACCACACCGAGCGGGAGCCCGCGCTGGTACTGCTCTTTGAAAATAGCAACGACCGTCCCCATAGCGCCTGTGCGCTCGTTCGGCCCATACACGTTATAGAAATACGTAATGGCGTAGCTGATACCGAACCAGTCGCCATAATTCTTCACAAGATCGGTCATACTTGCCTTACTCCACGCGTACGGGCTCTGATCACGTCCGAGACCATCGTCGGCGAACTTGGTCGAGGAGCCAGCATACACGAGCTTCGCACCGCGACGGCGTGCGAACTCAAGCACAGCGAACGTCCCAAATTGGTTCAAATCCCACACTTGTTCAATGTCTTCAAAAGACTTCTCAACGCGCGAGTACTCACCCAAGTGATAGATGATATCGGGTGTCTCGGGGATATATTTCTCAATGTCTTTCGTGTGTCCCTCGCGATATTCCACGCCTGGGACGTGATTCTCACGACTCCCAGTGAAATAGTTATCGAGAGAAATAACTTTGTGATCCTCTTTCACGAGGCGCACACACAAATGCGAGCCTATAAAGCCCGCACCGCCCGTGACCAGAATGAGTTTTTTGTCCTGCATACGTAGTAGGAGATTAGTACAAAAAAGAGAGAAAGGCGAACTGCTACAGAAGTATGAAAGCTCCAGCGGCGAGAAGTACGGTGCCGAGGAAGCCGAGTGTCCAAGGAGACTTGAAGATACTCAAGGTGTGCGCGACTGGTGTCGGCCCCTGAGTCAATGCCGCCCCCGCAGCGGCGAGTTCATTCGCCGCCGCGGGGGCAATCACTGCTTTTTCATACACGGGAACAGTCTCCTTTGGGTTGATAATCGGTTCGACCTTCTGTACTAGTTCATAACTCACTGGAGCGGGTTGAGGTTGCACAGATGAAAGACCTCGGAGGTCTTTCATCTGTGCTGGATACGACGCCGCCACTTCCCCGCTTGGATAGAGGAGGAATGCCGTGTCTGCGACAGGAAGTTCAATAACTTTAGAGGAGAATAGAATGGTGTGGCCGGCGAGTATCTGTGTGTCCTCGGGTATCTTGAATTCCTGCCCGCCCATTGAGAGGCGCCAGAGCGAGAGATCGAGGGTACGAGAGTCATTGTTTGCGAGCG
>Ga0163199_1002952_pt1 | contig 10351 bp, 9 predicted proteins | sample PL_2010_150m_FD_113537 | JGI IMG/M metagenome (GOLD analysis project Ga0163199, IMG submission 113537) | Freshwater microbial communities from Powell Lake, British Columbia, Canada to study Microbial Dark Matter (Phase II) - PL_2010_150m | ecosystem: Environmental > Aquatic > Freshwater > Lake ...
CATGGACGAACCGGCCGCCAGCCTCGACCCGAAATCCCGGCGCTCCGTCATCGGCCTGCTCAACTCCTTCGCGCACTCGAAGATCGTCGCCTCGCACGACCTCGACCTCATCCTGGACGTCTGTGCCCGGTGCCTCGTGATCCGGGACGGCCAGATCGTCGCCGACGGCCCCGCATCCGAAATCCTCTCCGACGCGACGCTGCTTGCGGAGAACAACCTGGAACTTCCCCTGACTCTCCAGGGGCGGCCCGGCAGGGAAGGAGCGCGCCAATGAGCGCACCACGGTCATGAAGAAACCCCGCATCGTCCTCCATTACGGGCGAGGGTCCCTGCCGCTTCCGGCCGGATTCTTCCCCCGGGCGGACCTCCTCGCGGCGAAGGACCCGCAGCTTCCACCGTCGGAAGACGCGCACATCGGGCTTCGGATCTCCCGGCCGGCGGGCTCCCTCCTGCTCTCCCGGCTTATCAAGCGGGGAGACCGGGTCGCGATCGCCATTTCGGATATCACCCGCTACAGCGCCACCGAGACAATCCTTCCGTTCCTTCTGCGCGAAACCGACGCGGCGGCCATTCCGCGGAGCCGCGTGACCCTCTTCGTCGCCAGGGGGACCCACCGCGCCATGACGGAAGCCGAGGTGCGGCAGGCGGTAGGGCCGGAGATCGATTCGGGGCTCCGCGCGGAGCAGCCGAACCCTGACGAGGGTCTTGCGACCCTCGGTACAACCTCGCGCGGAACGAACGTTCTCGTCTCCCGGCGGCTGATGGAGCACGACCGGATCGTCCTGACCGGGACGATCTCGTTCCACTACTTCGCCGGGTTCGGCGGCGGCCGGAAAGCCCTGGTGCCCGGATGCGCGGGGAGGGAGACGGCCCACCAGACGCACTTCCGCATCTTCCGGACCGACGGCCCCGGGAAACACCCGATGGCACGGGCGGGGATCCTTGCGGGGAACCCCGTCCACGAGGACATCGTCGAAGCGGTTTCGCTGGCCTCCCCTACCTTCCTGGTGAACACGCTGCTCACCCCGGGCAAGCGGATCTTCGACCTGGTGGCCGGGCACTGGCAGAAGGCCCACGAGGAGGGGTGCGCGCTGTACGCGAAGCATTTCCGGGTGCGGATCGCGAAGCGGTACCCATTGGTGATCGCCTCCGCGGGAGGGTTCCCGAAGGACATCAACCTGATCCAGTCCCACAAGGCGCTGGACAACGCGTTCCTCGCGACGCAGCCCGGCGGGGTGCTGATCCTGCTCGCCGAGTGCCCGGACGGCTTCGGAAGCCCGAACTTCTTCCCCTGGTTCCGGCACAAGGACCCCGACGCGCTGGAGCGGGAACTGCGGGTGAACTACCAGATCTACGGACAGACCGCGCACGCCGTCCTTACCAAGACCCGCGCGTGCCGCGTGATCCTCGTATCCTCCCTTCCGCCGGAAGACGTGGAGGCGATGGGGATGACGCCGGCGACGTCGCTCACGGAAGCGATCCGGGCGGCGAAGGCGATCCTCGGGGAGCTGCCTGTCCCCCTCGTCATCCCGGATGCGGGGTACGTTCTTCCCGACCCTGCGGGGTAACCATGTAGCATGAATACTCTACCCCGCAGTGGGAGGACACTCCTTCCCTTCGTCCCGGGCCTGAACCAGGAATGTCCCCCCCTGTCGAGATTACCGTGGGTGAACGCCAGCACCATAATGGAGGTCAAACATGCATGCCTTCTGGAACCTTGAGGAAATCATACCCAGAGTGCTGGCGAAGGGCGTGACCGCGAAGATCGCCACGGGGGAGAAGATGATGCTCTCCCTCGTCACCCTCGCGCCGGGCGCGGTCGTTCCGACGCACTCCCACCCGCACGAGCAGATGGGATTGATGGTGTCGGGGACGATGGAGTTCACGATCGCGGGCGAGACGCGGGTGTTTTCGGGAAACGAGATGTACTTCGTCCCGGGAGGGGTTCCGCACTCGGCGAAGGGGGGTCCCGGGGGAGCGATCGCGCTGGACGCCTTCACGCCCCCCCGGGAGGAGTACCGCTAGCTGGGGGGGGACACTCCTGGTTTTCTCGTCGATAAAACAAGGAGTGTCCCCCTGACCGGCCAGCTCAAGGTGCTGCGATGGGAGCTGGGGGGGAGGGCGCCTTCTTGGAGGCGCCCTTTTTCCCGGCCTTCGCCGTCGCCTCCGAGGCCACCCACCGGTTGATCGCGGACAGGTACGCCTTGATCGCAGCCTCGATGATGTCGGTCGAGCTCGCGCCGCCGGAGAAGATCGTCCCGTTGGAGCGGATCCGCACCCGCGCCTCCCCGATCGCGTCCTTCCCCGACGTGACCGCGTTCAGCCCGAAATCGATCAGCTTGAAGTTCGCCCCGACGATCCGTTCGATGCACTTGTACGCGGCATCGATCGGCCCGTTCCCCGTCGCCGCCTCCTCGATCACCTCGTTCCCCCGCTGCACCTTCAACGCCGCCATCGGCGTCGCGCTCGTCCCCGACAGGATCTGGAGGTTGACCAGCTTGTACGTCTCCGGAACCTTGAACAGCGTATCCTGCACCAGGATCTCGAGATCCTCTACCATGACCTCCTTCTTCTTGTCGGCCAGGACGAGGAACGTATCGTAGATCTCCGCCAACTGGGTGTCGGTCAGGCGGTGTCCCATCCCGGAGATGTGGTGCTTGAGCGCCGCGCGGCCCGAGCGGGCGGTGAGCGCGAACGTGTGGGCCGTCACTCCCACGTCCTCCGGCCGGATGATCTCGTACGTGGAGCGGTCCTTGATGATCCCGTCCTGGTGGATCCCCGAGGAATGGGCGAATGCGTTCGTCCCCACGATCGCCTTGTTCCGCTGGATCGGCAGCCCCATCAGCTTGGACACCATCCGGCTCGTTTTCGCGATCTCCTTCGTGTTCACGCCGGTGGTCAACCCCCCGAAGACGTCCTTGCGCGTCTTGAGCGCCATCACCACCTCTTCGAGCGACGCGTTCCCCGCCCGCTCGCCGATCCCGTTCACCGTCACCTCGGCCTGGCGGGCGCCGGCGAGGATCCCCGCGAGCGTGTTCGCCGTGGACATCCCGAGGTCGTCGTGGCAATGCATCGAGAGGATCGCGTGGTCCAGTCCCGGGACCTTCTCCTTGAGGCGTCGCACCCGGTCCGCCATCTCCATCGGCGTGGCGTACCCGACGGTGTCGGGGATGTTGATCGTCGTCGCGCCCGCCTTCACGACCGCGTCGACGGTACGGCAGAGATACTCGAAGTCGGTCCGCGAGGCGTCCTCGGTCGAAAACTCGACGTCCCGGCAGAGGGAGCGGGCGTACTTCACGGTGTCCACGCACCACTGCAGGATCTTCTCCCGGTCGGCGCGGAACTTCTTCTGGATGTGGATGTCCGAGGTTCCGAGGAACGTGTGGATCCGGGGGCGCTTCGCCACCTTCACCGCGTCCCACAGCGTGTCGATGTCCTTTTTCACCGCGCGCGCGAGGCCGGTGATGACCGGCCCCTTGACGGTTTTCGCCACCGCCTGGACCGACTCGAAGTCGCCGGGCGAGGAGGCGGGGAACCCCGCCTCGATGATGTCCACGTTCAGCACCGCCAGCTGCCGCGCGATCTCGACCTTCTGGTCCCTGGCGAGTTTCGCCCCCGGAACCTGCTCCCCGTCCCGCAACGTCGTGTCGAAGATGAAAACCTTGTCCGCCATCACATCCTCCTCTTGGGGGACACTCTTGGTTTACCCCCGGGTGAGAGGGATAGAGTGTCCTCCCCCAGTTAATGCGCCTGCACCTTATTCGGTCATCTCCCCCAAAAATAAAAACCCCCCGTGGGTTGGTTCCCCGGGGGCTTGAAATCAAAAACCGCGGGAACCTACCGGCCCCGCGGCCCGAATCGACGTAAATGGTGCGCTACGCGCTCAGGCTCCGGTCCGGCCCCTCCGGGGGCGGAGTAGAGCGAGCCCGAGCAACCCGACTTCCTGTCGATACCCGTTCGCGCAATTCATCATTGTCCCAGACTACGGGCATGGGGACCTTCTTGTCAACCCCCGACCCGCATCTTCCGCAGCTCCCGCGGCGCCGCGATCCCCCCCGACATGAGCACGCGGACCGCCTGCTCGATCGACATATCGAGCCGAACCGCCTTCTCCTCGGGAATGAAGAGCACTTCGCCCAGATAAAGATTGTTCGTCGGCACGTACACGACGACCAGTCGGCGGTCCCCCTCCTCCACCGTCATCGTGCGGAACCCGAGGGCGTACGAGTCCTCCTTCGGATACTCCACCAGGAGGACCTCCTTGAACGATTGCGTATTCTCGGGGGAGAACGCGTCCGTGAGCTGCTTGATCGTAGTGTATACCGTCCGGTAGCCGGGAATCCGCCGGATCAGCCGGTCGAGAGCGTCAAGGAACCGCTTCCCCGCCACGTTCCGGGCCAGCGTTCCCAGCAGAAGGATGATGACGAGCCCGGCCAGGATTCCCGTGCCCGGGATGTGATCCGTGCCGGGCAACAGCGCCCGGACGATCCCGTCGAGCACCGGCGAAAAGAGACTCTCGACCTTCTGGAAGAACCAGAGAAGGAGCGTCACCGACAGCACGAGGGGGACGAGGACGAAGACCCCGGTGAGGAAACTTTTTTTCACGTTGCTGCGCACGGGGGTATTCTATCGTAAATCGAACAAACTACAGAACTACTCGATTCCGCCGGTTATTTCAGACCTCACATTTCCCGGGTTGCGGATACAAGTTACTTCCCAATCTACCGCGCCCAGTTGGTCTAATACCGGCGGGCAGGTCAGTTCTTCATCATCAAAAAATGACGACGGATAGGACCGAACCGATCAGGACGATATGGAGGATGTTCATCTTCCTTGCCAATCCGAAGACGATGGCAATCCCGAATAAGACCTTGCTCGGTTCCCAGGGGACCGCCGCCGCAAATCGGATCGTCATGTAGAAAAGGAGCCCGACGAACGATGCCAGGATTCCCCGGGTCGCCCCGGTGAAATATTTCGCGCTCTTTAGACGGTCGAAAAAGGGCGTAACGGTCACCAGAACGACGAAGGACGGGGTGAAGATCGCCGCAGTGGCCACCAAGGCACCGGGAAACCCTCGGACCAGGTATCCGACAAAGGTGGCGGTGATGATGATCGGACCCGGCGTGACCTGGCCGAGGGCGATCCCGTCCATGAACGTCTTGCCGTTCATCCATCCCATCGCATTCACGACTTCGTGGAACATAAGCGGCAGGGAAGCGAACCCTCCCCCGAAGGCAAAGAGGTCGATCCGGAGCATCAGCACGCCCAGGTCATACAGTTTCCTGTCCGCAAAGTAGAGCCCGGCGACCACAGCACATGCCAGGATCAGGAAGAGAACGATCGACCTGGGCACCTTCCCGGCATCCCCTTCCCTTTTATCGGTAGAAGGGAGGAGCATCGGATCCTTGAAGAAAAAGGCCCCGGCGATCGACGCGCCGATGATGACCAAAAAAGGACTAACGCCGATCCAGAAAAAAGCGGCGGAGACGGGGGCCAGAACCAGATCCCCCCGTTTTTTCGCAATGTCCCGCCCGAACAGGAACGTCGCGTTCGCCAGGATGGCGACGACGATGACCTGAAGCCCCCGGAAAAGGGAAACCACCAGGGGCAACTCCCTTGAACCGGAATAAAATACGGCCAACGCCAGCATCAGGAGGAATGCCGGAAGCCCGAATCCGGCATACGACGCGATCGCGCCCCGCACTCCTCCCGCCCGCAACCCGACATAGGCCGCCATCTGCATCGCCGTCGCCCCCGGTACCGACTGGCAGATCACGATGCCATCCTTGAAGGTTTCCTCGGTCAGCCATTTGTTGCGTTTTACCGACATTTCCTTGATATGCGCAATCATGGCCGGCCCGCCGAAGGCGGTGATCCCGAGGCGCAGGAAGGAACCGAAGATGGCGACAGCGCTCGGACTCGGCGAGGATCCGTGTGATGAAAACCCCTCGGCGATTTTCTGATCGCTCATCTACGTATTCTCTCCGGAAGGTTCGACAGAAAAATCTTTACACGATGCTCCAATAGAGAATTTCCGATTCGCAGCTCCATCCGTAGTCGGAGGATCGTCTTGGTATCGTTCCATACTTTTTGCGACAGTCCCGATCAGAATATCGGCGTAGGGACGCGCCCCCATCCCGTTTCGGGAGGAAGATCGCGGACGTCTCGCAGGACGAGGTTGTGGATGTCCACATCGGCCACGAAAACCGGGCTGCGCCGGACATTGATGCCGAAGATGTCGGTCCGGTTCGCCCGACCGCTCGGTGTTTCCACGCGAAGGAAGATCATCCTTCTGACCATGCCGTTGCCGTCCCCGTGGTTCTCCATTCCATCGTCGGTTCCGTGGTGCATCGCGGAGTGTCCGCCTTCCAGGTGCCGAAAGGGATGAAAGATCCAGTCTCCGATCATAGCGAAGGTGTGGTGGCGTTTATAGAGCTGCCACTCTCCACCGGTGTCCGCGATCATCCCCTGCATGACGTAGTCCTTCGGCATGAAGTATACGAGGATCTCTCCCGGTGTCCCTCCCATGTGCGCCTTGATCTCCGGCATCTCCAGGATGGACCCCATCCTGTGGTCGAGAATCGTCAGGTCGTCCGGCAGGATCGCCAGCGCGGAGACGGCCCCGTCGGACCAGAGGGGAAGGTGGCTCACGGTATAGGCTCGAAGGGCGAACGCGCCGCCCACAGTGCCCGCGAACAGGAACAGGAGCAACAGCACGGCACGGATCGCCGTATTGCAAATCGGTAGCAGCGATCCGACGGCAGCTTCCGCCCCTCTTGTCAGAAACATCCCGGTGCGGTCCATGTACCGTCGGTACTCTTCTCCGAACTGTCCCAGCATTCGCCGCTCCTCGTCTTTCGCAAGGAGATAATACAGAGTCGCCATGACGGCCCACAGCGCGACCACAAGGAACCGGGGCCACAGGATTGAGAGGCCGATTCCCGCCAGGCCCAACCCGAGGTACTGCGGATGCCGGATCCGGGAGTACAGACCCCCGAGGGCGACCCCCTTCCCGGCGAACTTGTGGTAGTACACCTGGCCCGCGCAAAGGAGGAATCCGGCCCCCCCGACCACGAATAAGACCGAGCCCGCAACCCGGACGATTTTGAGGAACACGTCGGGAGGAGAGATCATGTGGGGCAGAAAGAACGCAGTCAGCCAACGGGTCACCGGACTTTGTGCCAACGAAAGAAGGGCCGGATTGAACGCCGCATAGAAGAACCCGGCGGCGGGGCTGATCATGATGAGGATTTCGAGACCGATGACGAAGTACAGGATGATCACGCCCCGGAAAACGGCTTTCGGTTGTTTCATGAGACGAACCTCCTTATCGGTATTACAAACCATCGCATCGCAAGTATGGCGCAAAGCCCACGCGGGACGTATGATCCGGATCATACGGATTGAGGTTTGGCCGATAATTCTTCTCTTGTGATGGTCGACTTGGAGGAGCCCCGTGCTGGAAAAGCTCGGAATGTTTTCCGGTCTTACAAAAAAGCATCTCGCCCGCCTGGAAGCAGTTACGAGGGAAATTCCGGTTGGAAAGGGATCCATTCTTTTTTCCTCGGGGGACAGAACGGAGGGCTTCTATGCGGTAGTGGACGGTTCCGTCCGCATCTACAGGATTTCTCCCGGCGGAAGAGAGGTGACCCTTGAAATCGTCGGGCCGGGAGGCACCTTTGCCGAGGCGAGCCTGTTTTCCGACATATACCACTGCTTTTGTGTTGCGTTGAAGGATAGCAAGGTCTGCCTGATACGAAAGGATGCTTTCCTGGGGATGATCCAGGGGGACATCCGGTTTGCCGCGGCGTGGATCAATGTCTTGTCCCTGGAAGTCATCCGCCTCCGGCAGCGCATCGAAGAACTTTCCATCAAGTCCCCCAAAGCGCGGATCGCAAGCTACCTTCTGCTTCTGGCCGAAATGCAAAACAGCACATCGATTACCTTGCCGGCGCACCGAAAATCCATCGCTACCCTGCTAGGCATGACGCATGAAACCTTCTATCGGATGGCAAAGGAGCTGGAAAACGAGGACATCGTGCGCTTTGAGAGGCAAAGGGCCGACATACGGAATCGGCTCCAACTGGAGAAGCTGGTGGTCGGTTGCGGATAGTCGCGTCCTGCGGTCCGGTCGTGTCCTTCACAGGCATTTCCTGTCGGCCGCAACCTATCTAAATCCTTGATTTAGTGCCTATGATCTTTGATTCTATCGTATATGCTTTCCCGGGGGGCGATCCCATGGATCACGCGGTGGTGATGGCGGGCGGGTCTGGAACGCGGTTCTGGCCGGAGAGCCGAGCGCGGCGGTCGAAACAGTTCCTGGACCTCACCGGCGGGGGACCGATGATCCGGGAGACCCTCCTGCGCCTCTTCCCCGTCGTCCCCCCGGAACGCGTCTGGATCGTCGCCGGCGTGAAGGACGCGCCACACCTGTCCCCCCGCGACCTCGGCATACCGAAACGGCACATCCTCCTCGAGCCGGAAGGGAAGAACACCGCCCCCGCGATGGCGTACGCGGCGGCGGCCGTCGCCCGGGAGGACCCCGACGCCGTGGTCCTTGCCACCCCGGCCGACCACGCCATCGGCCACGTCCGGGCGTTCCAGGCCGTGCTCCGGAAGGGGCTTCGCCTGGCGCGGGAAACCGGGCGTTTCGTGACCCTCGGCGTGCCGCCGACCCAACCCTCCACGGGGTACGGGTACATCGAGCGGGGGAAACCGTTTCCGGGAAAGGTCCGGGGCGCCTTCGAGGTCGCCCGGTTCGCCGAGAAACCCGACCTTCCCACGGCGAAGCGGTTCCTCCGTTCGGGCCGGTTCGACTGGAACAGCGGGCTGTTCCTTTTCAGCATCGCGACGTTCGCCGACCGGCTGGAGAAATTCCTCCCCGAAGTCGATCGCGAGATCCGTCGCGCCTTCGCGGGAGGCCGCGCCGGTTTCCCGAAGCGGCTTGCCCGGGCATACCGGCGGATGCCGTCGATCTCGGTCGACTACGGCATCCTGGAGAAGGAGACGGGGACCCTCGTCCTCCCGGCGAACGTCGGGTGGAGCGACCTCGGGACGTGGAGCTCGCTGCACGAGTTCCTCTCGGGGACGGGGAAAAACGTCGCGTTCGGCGACGTCATCCTCTCCGACTGCCGGTCCGTCATCGTGCGCACGGACTGCGGCGTGGCGGCGGTGCTGGGGATGGACGACGTGGTGGTGGTGCGGAGCGGGGACGCCGTGCTGGTCTGCCCTCGCGCCCGCTCGGAGGAAGTGAAAGGTGTGCTGGAGGAGGTCCGGCGGCGGTTCCCCGCGCTGGCCTGACCTCCTCCGACGTCTATTCGAGAACTTCCCCGGTCAGGGTGACGATCCGCCGGACCTCGTACTCCAGCGTCCCGCGGGGGATCGTGATCGTGACCGCGTCCCCCACGCGGCGGTTCATGAGCGCCTTTCCCACCGGCGACGCCATGGAGACGAACGACTTGTTCCCGTCGGCCAGTTCGGGGATCACGAGGGTGTAGAGGATCTCTTCCCCGTTCTCGAGGTTTTCCACCGTGACCTCGCTCCCGAGCCCGGCGCGGTCCTTCGGCACGCCCGACACGTCGATGCGGGAAAGATCGGCCAGGCGCTTCTGGATCTGGGCGAAGCGCGCCTGGATCGTCGACTGGCGGTTCTTGGCCGACTCGTACTCCGCGTTCTCGGAGAGGTCGCCCTGGCCCAGCGCCGTCTGGATCTCCTTGGGAAGGGTCACCCGCAGCTCGTGTTCGATCCGCTGCATCTCATCCTCGAGCTTCTGTTTCACCTCGCGAAGCAATTCGATCCCTTCCCTACTGTTCCATCGTGAATTCCTGCATGTCGCACCAGAACCCGTTCTGCCCGATCGAGTCCACCTCGGCCCGCAGGATCTTCTCGTGCAGCTCCTCTTCCTTCGCCAGGGAGAGGAACATCTCCTTCGCCGAATCCTTCTTCGAGCGTTCGGCCATCTCGAGGTAGAACCGGTTCGCCTCGTTTTCCCGGTCGATCGCGACCTTGAGGATCTGTATCGTGTCGGCCTTGGCCAGCGCCTTCGCATCGAACTTTTCCAGGATCGAAGGCTGGGAGATCTGCTCGGACATCGCCTCGACCAGATTCGCCCGCTCGATCACCCAGTCTTTTCCGCGCAGGACGGAGATCAGGTGCTTCTCGAGCTTCGTCATGTGGCCAACCTCGTCCGAGGCGAGGTGGATGAGGACGTTCTTCGCCTTTACATCCGCAACGATCTTCGCCAGGCCGAGGTAGACGTTGATCGCGTCTCTTTCCCGGTCGATGGCGCGGTGCACGATGGCAACCATTTCCGGCGAACCCATGATGATTCCCCCTTTTCGATATTCGGTCC
>Ga0163199_1002954_pt1 | contig 10344 bp, 9 predicted proteins | sample PL_2010_150m_FD_113537 | JGI IMG/M metagenome (GOLD analysis project Ga0163199, IMG submission 113537) | Freshwater microbial communities from Powell Lake, British Columbia, Canada to study Microbial Dark Matter (Phase II) - PL_2010_150m | ecosystem: Environmental > Aquatic > Freshwater > Lake ...
CCAGGGCACCTTGCATTCGAGACGCACGATTTTTTCGCTTTCGTGCTTGGTCATGAAATAGGGATGCTCGTAGTTCTCGGCTTCGTCAAACATGTCCTCCCGGAACACGCCCTCATACAGACCGGCAGCCGCGATGGAACTGACATGGTGGAAATGTCCTGCGCCTATGAGTTTGGCCAGTTCCACCGTGTTGCGGGTGCCCTCCACATTGACCGCGATCTGACTCGCCTCGTCGGCGCCCAGGTCGTACACCGCAGCCAGGTGGTAGAAATGGTCAATCTGACCTTTGAGCTTCTTCAGATCGTCCGCAGAAACGCCCAGCTTCTTGGTGGTCAGGTCGCCAAACACGGGTACCGCACGCGCGGCGCTGGTGCTCCAGTACTGGCGCAGCGACGCCACCTTGTCCTGGCTTTCCTTGCGGATCAGAAAGTAAACCACCGCGCCCTTGCGCTCCAGCAGTTTCTTGACCAGACGTTTTCCAATAAATCCGGTGGCACCGGTAACAAAATATTGCATCAAGACCTCCATTCAGATGGCGCATTCTTGCCCAGATTTCAGTTTCGAACATTCAGCACAAACCCGCGGCCCGCTAGGTGGCCCTCTCTAGCAATTTAGGAAGCCCCATCTACACAGCGCCCCAAGCTGCCCTTACAGTAAGCCCCAGTGTCCAAATTCAACAACCTGTCTGGAGTTTCCCATGGTCAAAAAACTGCAAAAATCAAGCTCATCGAAGAAGAGTGCTCTGCCACTATCAGGTTCGGTGAAAGACTCCGCACAACAAATCTGGCAGGCTGGACTGGGCGCCCTCACCAAGGCACAAGCCGAGGGCAGCAAGGCGATCGAGGCCCTGATCAAGGAAGGTGTCAGCATGCAACGCAAGACACAATCCGTCGCTGAAGAAAAGATCTCGGAGGCCAGCAGCAAGATGTCGAGCATGGCAACCGACATTTCTTCCAAGGCGTCAGGTCAATGGGACAAACTGGAAAGCATTTTTGAAGATCGCGTTGCCAAGGCCCTCAACAAGCTGGGTGTCCCGTCAGCCAAGGATGTCAATGCCCTGATAGCACGCATTGACGAGTTGAACAAGAGCGTGCAGAAGTTGTCAGCCAAAGGCGCAGCGCCGAAGGCGCCGGCGAAGGCGCCGGCGAAAAAGACCGTCAAGGTCGCTGTCAAGCCAGCACTCAAGAAAGCTGCAAAGCCCGCCGCAAAACGAGCAGCAGCCACGGTCTGATCGCAACGCCGATCGTGAGCTGATTGAAGGCGCCGACAGTGCCCGGTACGCAAAGTACCTTGATCGACATAAAGGGCGCCTGTGCGCCCTTTATGCATTGTGCCAACAGGCATTGCTGCATCGCAGCAACCATTGAACACGTTCAGGCCTACACTTTGTTCTTATGAAGCGCAAACCATCACAAGCCCCAAGAATCGCACTGGCATTGTCAGGTGGCGGGCCCTTGGGCGCTATTTACGAAATTGGTGCACTGTGTGCTTTGGAAGAGTCCCTTAACGGAATCGACTTCACCCAACTGCAACACTACGTCGGAGTTTCGGCCGGTGGTTTTATTGCCGCTGGCTTGGCCAACCGCATTACGCCGCGGGAACTTTGTGCGTTGTTCATTGAAAACGACGACCCGCTGGCCGAGACCTTCGACCCTTCCTGGCTGATGATGCCAGCCTACGGAGAATTTGCGCGTCGCGGCATCATGTTGCCAGCGCTGCTGGTGTCTGCCTTGTGGCAGGTCACCGCCGGGCGCAAGCCCTTTACCCAGGCGCTGCAGAAACTGGGGCCAAGCTTGCCGGCTGGCATTTTTTCCAGCGAGCACATGCAACTGCAACTGGAACGTCTTTTTTCGCAAAAAGGCCGCAGCAACGATTTCCGCAAGCTCAAAACCCAGCTGACCCTGGTGGCGACGAATCTGGACAGTGGCGAGGCCGCGCCTTTTGGCCGGCCCGGCTGGGACCACATCCCGATTTCCAAGGCGGTGCAGGCCAGCGCCGCTTTGCCGGGACTGTTTCCGCCGGTCGAAATTGATGACAATTACTACGTGGACGGCGCCCTGAAAAAGACCATGCACGCATCGGTCGCTCTGGAGCAGGGAATCGATCTGATGCTGTGTCTGAACCCTCTGGTTCCGTTTGACGCCACAGCGCCCCAGGTTGCCAAAGTCATGCGGCGCGGCCTGTCGGCCGAAAAGCACCACATACCGCGCATTGTGGACGGCGGCCTGCCGGCCGTGCTGAGCCAGACTTTCCGCTCGCTGATTCACTCGCGCATGGTGCTGGGCATGAGGCAGTACGAACACGCCTATCCGGACACCGACATCATCCTGATCGAACCCGATCATCGGGATCCCGAACTGTATCTGGCCAGCACCTTCAGCTACTCACAGCGGCGTCGCCTGGCAGAGCACGCCTACCAGCAAACCCGCCAACTGCTGCGTTCGCGCAAGACGGGTCTGTCGGCCAAACTGTGGCGCCACGGCATCAGTTTGCACCATGAAGCGCTGGACGACCCGAAGCGACATTTGAGCGCCCCGCTTCCAGCCACCACCCAGGTTGGGCGGGCCATCAGCAAGCTCCAGGAAATCATGGACGACCTGGGTCACGCCGTACTGCCTGCGACGCACGGGAGAGCGCCTCTATGGTGAAGAAGGCACCCCGGCGCACTGCCGAGCGCATTCTGGAAGTAACACTCGAACTGTTCAATCGCTTTGGCGAGCCCAACGTTTCCACGACCCTGATCTCGGCCGAGTTGGGCATCAGCCCGGGCAACCTCTACTATCACTATCCGGCCAAAGAAGAACTGATCAACTCCCTGTTTGATCGCTACGAGCACGGCCTCAACGAGTTGCTCAACGCCAGCGACGGCGTGCGCGACGTGGAGGATGCATGGTTCTTCATGCACACGCTGTTTGAGTTGATCTGGCAATACCGTTTCCTGTACCGGGATTTGAACGACCTGCTGAGCAAGAACCGGCGCCTTGAGACGCACTTCCAGTCCGTTCTGAAAAACAAGACCCGCGCCGTCAGGACCATGCTCGACAGCATGAGCCGCTCTGGCGCCATTGCCATTGACTCTCGGGAAATAGAGGCCACCGCCACCAGCATGGTGGTGGTTTTGACCTACTGGCTGAGTTTTGAATATGTGCGTGATCCGCGCCGTGCGCTGGAAACCGAAAACGCACAAGCGGCCCTGCTGCGCGGCGCACAACACGTGCTGAACCTGCTGGTACCGTATCTGGAACAAAGCCAGCGCACCCATTTGCTCAAACTCGCAGGCGCCTACAATAATGAAAACAATTAGCACAATAGGCACCGGAGGCAAGCATGGCCAGTTGGACTGCGTTCCCCTATGCAGGCGAGTACGTCTTTGACGCGGTAAGCGTCAAGAAGTACTGGTCGCGCCTGCACGCGGGTGATGCCGAGCCGCTTCCGACCGATGCGCAGGTGCTGCAGGCCTGGGCGCTGTTTCACAGCGGCGAATTCAGGAAAGCCATGGACCTCGGTCTCAAGATCGGTGGCGCCGGTCTCTCTGTAGCCAACAAGTCGGCCTGCGTTTACGCCACCTATCTGGAAAAACAGGAAAAGACCCGGCTTGACCTGTACCAGGAAGTGGCGCAACGTGCGGCTGCTCAATTGGCGAAGGATCCGCAGGATGTCAGCGCTCTGTACTGGCATGCCTACGCACTGGGTCGCTACAGTCAGGGAATCAGCGTAGCCAAAGCGCTGGCGCAGGGTCTGGGCAGCAAGGTCAAAGGTTCCCTGGAAAACGTCATACGCTTGCAGCCAAAACACGCTGATGCCCATATTGCCTTGGGCGCCTTTCATGCCGAGGTCATCGACAAGGTGGGCTCCCTCATTGGGGGCATGACTTATGGCGCAAAGAAAGATACCGGACTGGCCCTGCTGCAGCAGGCGCTCAAGCTCAACCTTGAATCGGCCATTGGCATGATCGAATACGCCAATGCTATATTGATGCTCGAAGGCGACCGAATGATGAAAGAAGCGACCCGCCTGTACCAGCTAGCAGCCACCGCCAAACCGCTTGACGCGATGGAGCGGCTTGATATCGAAATGGCAAAAGGAGAACTGGAGGATTGAGCCTCAATCGCTCCAGGGCAACATCAAGGTCACCATCGCGAGTTTGGCAAATTCCGGCTCAAACTGGTCGATGATTTTTTGCGGCTCAGGACAAAGCGTCGAATCGCTGATCACGCCAAACTGCACACCGCCACCATAACTGAGTATCGAGACCCCCAGACCAACGGTACCTGACTGTGGCACCCAGAACAGGCTTTGCTCAAGGGTCGAACCGCAGAATTTGAGTTTCTCGCGTGGTCCCGGTACATTGGTCATGACGGCCGTGGTCTTCTTGGAAAACAGGCTCAGCATCGCGTCCTGTGCCGGCTTGATCAAGAGGCCCGCCACCGACAGCAGACCGAAAGCCATCAGGGGCTGCATGCTGCCCTTGAGCTGACTCATGCGGCGGCGCACTTCGTAGACACGCTCCACCGGATTCTCGATACCAATAGGCAAGACGACGGGCGCCAGACCAAACCGGTTGCCCAATTTGTAGGCTTCCTCGAGGGGACGCAGATTCACCGGCACCATGGCCCGGATTTCCTTGCCGGCAACCTCGTCGTCAAAGGACTTCAGGTACTCGGCAATGGCGCCGGCCACGCAACTGAGCAGGATGTCGTTGATGGAACAGTTCAATGCCCGCCCCACGGCTTTGACTTCCTCCAGCGGAATCGGCTCGCACCAGGCAACCCGCTTGGTCTGCCCCGGCACGCCCTTCAGGCGCGTCGGCGAATCATCCGGCATCAATGCCAGCGCGGCGCCATCGCGCAGCACCTGATACACCATTTTCGCCAGCTCAACCGAACCCGCGACTCCCTTCTCCATGCCTTTTTGTGGACCCAGCATCATTCCCACCGCGTTGACCGCCCCATCGCCGGCGGCCCCCAGCGCTTTTACGGTCACATCCGTGAAGGGTTTGATAAAGGTATCCATCAACCAGTCTTCGGCGCCCTCGAGTCCGCCGTGAGGCAAAGCCTTGCTGCGGCGCTGCGGCGGCATGGCCCCGCCATCCACCAGCGACTGCGTCACAGAAATCAGCGCAATGCCATCGGCAATGCAATGGTGAATGCGCACCAACAAGGCAGAGCCACCCTGGTAATGCTCGACCAGATGAAATTGCCACAAAGGACGATTCATGTCCAGCGGCTGCACCGCGAGTTCAGCCAAGCGCTCTTGCAAGGCCAGTTGCTCACGCCCCTTGGACCTGGCGCCCAGTTTCTCGATCACGACGTGCCGTTTGATATCGAAATCCTGATCCGTAACCCAGGTGGCGCCCGCCGCGTCCTGCTGCACTCGCTGGCCGAAACGCGGGTACTTGAGCAGACGCTCCTCGATGCGCTCACAGACTGCCTTGTAACTGACACCAGGCTGCAGAATCCAGACCCCGACAATCATCATCAGGTTACTCGCGGAATCCATGCGCAGCCAGGCGGTGTCGACCTTGCTCATGCGCTCACCGGTCAGGCCCAAAGTACCGCCAACCGCATCAGAAACATTTTTCTGGACCACACGGGCTGCCCGGCGCACGGTCTTTTGTGCCATTTTCGCCGCAGGAAGCACGGCGTCCGTCACCGGCTGGGTGATGCTCCTGGCTTTGATTCGAGTAACCATCAAGGACTCCAGATTCGAGAAAAAAAATGACCAAAGACCGATTCTTCGGGAAGGCCCCCTATTTTGTGGCCAAAACCGAAAGTAAGATACTGCGCAAATACCCCAAGTGTGCTGGGTACCCACCTGATCCGGAGAAACCATGTCTGACCTGCAAGCAAAATTCGAAGCCGCCGTCGCAAATTCAAAAAAACTGACGGAGCGTCCTGACAACGCCACGCTGCTCAAGATCTACGCCTTGTACAAGCAGGCCAGTACGGGCGACAACACGGAAAAGAAACCGGGCTTTGGTGACATGGTGGGACGCGCCAAGTGGGACGCCTGGAACGGCTTCAAGGGCACCAGCGCCAACGATGCCATGCAACAGTACATCGACCTGATTGAATCCCTGTGTTGACCGCCCGGCCTGGCTGCGGCTACTTCTTCTTGCCCCGACTCGCCCCTGCGGCAGGAGCGTGAGGCAGCATGTCATCGAGCATTTTCACAATTTCGCTCTCAATCCTGCCCTTGAAGGCGCCAACCAGAAAACCGAGTCGCGCTGTGAGCTCGAATCGGTCCTTGGTCACTGCCAGCGTACCGTCGACGCCGGCTCGTGTAAAACAGACCTCGTCGGCAGTCCTGCCCTCTTCGTAAGTGCAACTCATGCCAAAATCGTTTTCGACCTGTTCGGCCCAACGGAAGGCGAGTTTTCGCGCGGCCGGCAGACCCAGGGTGTGATGGCGCAAGATGTGCAGATCAGCCACTTGACTACTCCTATGCTCTACAAATTCAAATCCAAAGGCACGGGCGACCTCATCATGCTGCAGCCCAACGGACGGCGCATGCTGCAGATCATCGGCAAAATCAGCGCCGGCGACGGTGACGCCGACAAGGGCATCATCCTGCCCGAACAAATGCCGGCGGCGCTGGCGGCACTGACGACGGCCGTGGCCCAGGAAGCAACCGACAGAAAGGCTGCCCTGGCACGGGCACTAGAGCGCAATGAAACACCGCCCCGCTTTGAGGCCATCTCGCTGCGCCAGCGCGCCCTGCCCTTGATGGAAATGCTGCAGCGCTGCGAAAAAGCGGGCCACGCCATAGTCTGGGGTGTTTGAACGAATCGCCGAACCTAATCAACCCTGGCCCCGGAAGCCTTGACCACCGGCGCCCATTTCTTTATTTCCGCGTCAATCAGGGCGGCAAATTCCTGTGGCGTATTGCCACTGGGAATGGCACCCTGTGCCAGCAATTTTTCCTTGATGTTGGGCAGATTGAGCGCCTTGGCGGTCTCCTGCTGAATACGCAGGACGATCTCCGGTGGCGTCCCTGCTGGCGCCAGCAAACCAAACCAGCTGCTCGCCTCAAAGCCCTTGAGTTTGGCTGCTTCCTCAATCGTCGGCAAATCCGGCATGGCAGCTGATCGCTGCGAACTGGTGACGGCAAAGGCCTTGAGCTTGCCACCCTTGATTTGCGCCATGGAGGACGGCAGATTGTCAAACATCACATCCACCGTGCCGGAAATCATGCCCAGCATGGCCGGGCCGGAGCCGGTGTAGGGGATGTGGGTCATGAAGGTACCGGTCATCGTCTTGAACAGCTCCCCGGCCAGGTGGATCGAGGTACCGTTGCCACTGGATGCCATATTGAGTTGACCCGGATGCGCTTTGGCGTACTTGATAAAGTCTGGCACCGTGTTGATACCCAAGGCCTTGGCCTTTTCGGTATTCATCACCATCACATTGGGCACACCGGCCACCAGCGTGATGGGTGCAAAGTCCTTTTGCGGATCGTAAGGCATCCGGCTGTACAGCGATTTGTTGATGCCATGGGTGCCAACGGTCCCCATCAGCAAGGTGTAGCCGTCGGGCGCCGATTTGGCCACGATGTCAGCGCCCAGGTTACCGCCAGCGCCAGCGCGATTGTCAACAATGAACGATTGCCCGAACACCTTGGACAACTCCGGAGCCACTGCGCGCGCCAGAATGTCAGTGGTCCCGCCGGGCGCAAAGGGCACCACGATTCTGACGGGCTTGCTTGGCCAGGCGGTTTGTGCTGCCACGGGCATAGCGGCGCCAATCATTGCCATGCCTGCGAATGCGGTAAGCCAGCGGCGACGAGACGGGTGCAGTTCTGCTGTCATTCAATTCTCCTTGGGTTCTGATCCGGACGGGACCTAATTTAAACCAGGTGCATATTAGACAACGGGTTTGCTGGTAAAAACCGTGGCGCGCAAAGCCTGCAGGTTCAAAACCCGCAAGCCTCCGTACTCGACTCGAATCGACCCCTGTTCGGCCAAAGTGGTCAGTGCTTCATTGACGCGCTGACGCGAGAGACCCACCAGATAGGCCAGCTCTTGCTGGGTAATGCGCAAGACCTCGCCCACACCTGGGTAGAGGACCGGATTGAACAGAGCGGCCAGACTGCGCGCGACCCGGATGTCGGGGTTGTTCATCCGGTCGATCTCACGGGCGGCGATGAATTGGCCGAGCCGCTCATTGAGTTGGTTCATGATGAACCGGTTGAAACCGATGGAGTGGTCCAACAACCAATGAAATGTGTCCACATGCAAGCCAGCCACCCGACTCCTTCGAAGTGCCTGAATGTTGTAGCGGTAGCTTTCACGCTTCAGTGCGGTACCCTCGCCGAACCAGCCCCCAGGCGGCATGCCAATAAACGTCATGGTCTTGCCTTCGGCGTTGTCACTGCTCATCTTCAGCAAGCCGTCAATCACACCAAACCAATACGTCACAGGACGACCGGTGCGGCACACGTAATCACCCGCGCTGGCATCCGTGATCTTGAGGTCGTCCACGGCACGCTCGCGCTCGGCGGATGTCAGCAGATGAATCCAGGGAATGGCATCCAGTTCCAAAGCCGTCAGGGGACGTCTGCGCTGATGCAAGGACTTGTCGTAGTTCATTGGTGCCTGGTTCTCCTTCGGTGGGCAGCCCAAAAGTGCAGGGAAAACACCTACCCAGAAAAGTACGGATTGTCGTCCAAATGACAACCTGACGTCAAACGAGTGACTATTATTCACCCCATTCGAATAGCAAGGCACCGGGATGCAGACCACATTTCCTCAACTTCTTCTAGATCACGCGGCGCAGCGACCAACAGAGCCTGCCATGCGCGAAAAAGAATATGGCATTTGGCAGGCCCTGACCTGGGCCGACCTGGCAACGCTGGTCACCCAACTGGCTTGCGGCCTGCATCTGGCCGGCCTGCGTCGCCATGAGCACATGATCGTGATCGGAGCCAACCGACCCCGCCTGTACGCCACCATGCTGGCCGTTCAAGCGATCGGCGCCGTCCCGATTCCCCTTTACCAGGATGCCGCAGCACCAGAGTGCGTTTTCCCCATCAACAACGCCGATGTGCGTTTCGCCTTTGCCGAAGATCAGGAGCAGGTCGACAAGCTGCTGGAAATCCGCGACGAATGCCCACAGCTGAGTCATATTTACTTTGACGATCCACGCGGCCTGCGCAACTATGACGAGCCCGGTCTGGCTTCGCTGGATGACCTGCTGGCCGCTGGCAAGGCCTTTGCCGGCCAGAACGCCGGTTTCCTGCAGGCAGAAATTGATCAGACCACGCCCACCGATGTGGCCGCCATGTTCTTCACCTCTGGCACAACCGGCAACCCAAAGGGGGTGGTGCACACCCACGATTCCTTGCTGAACCGGGCACGCGCCGGTGCCGATTTCGACAAGTTGACCCATTCCGAAGATGTACTGGCCTATCTGCCGCCGGCCTGGATTGGGCAAAACATCTTCAGCTATGCCCAATGGCTTTCCTGCGGCTATGTCGTGAACTGCCCCGAGTCCGCAGCGACCGTGACGATCGATCTGAAAGAAGTGGGACCCACCTACTATTTCGCGCCACCCCGGGTCTTTGAAGGCCTGCTCACCAGTGTCATGATCCGGATGGAAGATGCAAGCGCCCTGAAACGCCGCATGTTTCACTACTTCATGGGCGTCGCACAGCGCGTCGGTCCGACGCGCATGGACGGCAAGCCGATCGGCTTTGCCAACTCGATTCTGTACGCGCTGGGAAATGCGCTGGTCTATGGGCCTTTGCGCAACAACCTGGGCATGAGCCGGGTACGGGTTGCCTATACCGCAGGCGAAGCCATCGGTCCGGACCTGTTCAGCTTCTACCGCTCTATCGGCATCAACCTCAAACAGCTCTATGGCTCCACCGAAACCGCCGTCTTTGTCTGCCTGCAGCCCGACAACGAAGCGCGCGCCGACACCGTTGGCGTGCCCTGTGCCGGTGTTGAAATCAAGGTCGCCGAGAACGGAGAGATCCTGGTCAAGTCACCCGGTTTGCTCAAGGAATACTTCAAGAACCCGGCTGCCACCGCCGAAGTGCTGACTGCCGATGGCTGGTACCACACCAGTGACGCCGGCTTCCTCGACGCCCACGGCCACTTGAAGATCATCGACCGCGTGAAAGATGTGGGACGCATCAAGGGCGGCGCCAACGACGGCGCCATGTTTGCGCCCAAGTACGTCGAGAACAAACTCAAGTTCTTTCCCCATATCAAGGAAGTCGTGGCCTATGGCGATGGCCGCGAGAAGGTCTGCGTCATGATCAACATCGACTTTGATGCGGTGGGAAACTGGGCGGAGCGCCGCAACCTGCCTTACGCCGGATACACCGACCTGGCGCAAAAGC
>Ga0163199_1002955_pt1 | contig 10344 bp, 12 predicted proteins | sample PL_2010_150m_FD_113537 | JGI IMG/M metagenome (GOLD analysis project Ga0163199, IMG submission 113537) | Freshwater microbial communities from Powell Lake, British Columbia, Canada to study Microbial Dark Matter (Phase II) - PL_2010_150m | ecosystem: Environmental > Aquatic > Freshwater > Lake ...
AATTTCCTGCAAAATTCTTCATGAACAGCTACGGTTTGATACAATACCCTGATCAGCAGGTCTATTTCTTTGGATTGTTTCTGATCTAAAAACTGATCCAAAACACACGCAACAGCCAAACCTTCAGCGAGAAACTCCAGTAATAGTCGATCATATCGCATAGAGTACCTGGAATGTGATCCGAAACGCAGTGTTTCACGAACATACCAGAAAATGGTACCTTTAGTTCGTTCAAAAATCTGACTCCCAATTGTTAGGTGATTGATTAGCATACTCCGGACCTTGTTAAGAATGATGGGAACTCTTGTGGCATCATAAAGCGGGTCGATAAAAGGCGATTTTGCAACAAGACACTTGCTTTTTTCAGGAAGAATTGATAGTAATTGTCCACTTGATCTCAATAAGCATACTTCTTTGTCGAATTTGCTTGACAATCGATCATCAGACTCTAGGATTCTGAGATAAGGTATCAAATGTCTGATGATGAAAAATTCAGGAAATCTGCCAATGTCAGATGGATAAATAGGGGGGAAATGGAGTATATCAGATATTGATGTGAAACAGGGATGTCGAAAATAATATTCTATTGCCGTTTTTAGTTCCTTTGTAAGGGAGTTTAATTCAGGTATAAATGCATCATGGGTTTTAGCTCCTGATGAGATTTTTTTAAAATCAGCTATCTGTTGTTCGATCTCTTTTTCTGAATACGGTGCAAATGTTTTAAAGTAGTCATTAAACTCAGATATATTTCCGTTTGCGAGTTCAGGGTTATAAAGGATGTTTTCAATTTTAGCTGTGTTTGTTCCATGAATACCCAATTCAGATAATGCCTTACAAATATTATCTGAAAGTATTGACTGTCCTTCCAGAAGTGGGTGACAATGATCTAAATAAAACCGATCAGCAATAATTGCATGCATGTCAATAAGTCGCACGGAAGGATTTTTAGCAGCTATACGATCAATCGCTGTGATATAGGGTGCCCGAATCCGATATAGGGAAGAATCAGCTTCGTAAGATTCATGCAAAGCCTGCAAAAATTCTTCGTTAGAGCTAATGCGCTTTTTAATATATGCAATATTAAAAAGGATGATCTCTTTTCTAACGCCTGACTCTTTTAAAAGAAGCTTAAGCAAATAAAGTGCATCGTCATATTCACCTTCTTCAGCTTTAGCGATGGCATAATTATTCAATACTAATAATGAATACTCCTGACTCATAGGAGATATAGGTGCTTTCAAGAGTATTTCATTATATGCAGCTTCCGCAAGCTTAAATTCTCCCGATTCATGAAGTTTTAGTGCTTGCTTGAACCGTTTGTCAGTTATTATAATATTATCGGATATTTTGTCCTTTATTCCAAAATAGCGATAGAAGATAAAATTACCTTTACCAATACCTGAAGGGAAAAAAAGATTCGCTTTCGGGCGAACTAAAATCACAGGTATTGAGTTTGCCTTGCAATCATTAATTACAAGTGACAGGTTATATTCATAATCCTCTGGGCTTTCCGGTGATTCAATATGCGGATTGAAAGAGTTATTCCATTCGAAATGGAGTAATCGATTCTTAATACTTGTTTTAACAGGATGTTTGCCTGTAATTTCCTGCAGATTGAATTTAATTTGTTTTAGCTTCCCGAATCTGCCTTTTGTTACTTCCGAAGAAGTAGTATCACAATTTCCAAGATAAATCAAGACTGCCCGAAGGTCCTTTAACAATTCACGTTTATGGCGAAAAAAGAAGGTTACAGCATCTGCTGCAGTCATACCAGGTAGCGAACTATTTACGATCTTTGTATTATCTGGCCAGATATTTTTACTGGAAGAAAGAAATGGATGCATTGTTCTTTCCACGCCAATACTCATACTTGTTGAGTCGCCAAGAATAAGTATAGTGTTTGATTTTCGCTCTTTCATCAAAGTAGGTTAAAAAAGTGGATAAATATCGTCACCAGATTGGCTGCCAGTTGCCGAAGTGCTTCCTTTTTCTGATGCAGAAATTGTCTTTAAAAGGGAAAAATAATAAATCAAGCTTAAAAAAATGTATTTCACTTTTTCTCGGCCATTCTTCTTTGAAAATGCAAAACGCATTAGGTCCTCAAATAATTTTTTTTTCATTTTCAGAGCCAGTTTAAATGTTGAAGTTCTTTATATAAAACACGAGAAAATACCCTATGTCCTTTCTCATTAATGTGGCCGTCTTTGAAGACAACAGGTGAATCAATAGAATGATTAGTTAGCATCTGTTCCGTCATATCAATATAGTTGATCTTATTTTTTTCAAGAAGGGAAATGAACCGGTTACGTGGCAATTCATAATCTATCAAAGCAGATGGGCTAGTAGTTCCGAATTGTTGATGAATTGCCCCAAGTCCGAATAAAAGTTTAATATTTTTCTGTTGGCAGTGATCATTAATTACACCAAGGATTTTGTCAATTAGGTTATACATATAATCGTACTGTCTGGTTTTCCAATGAAGAAATATTGGGTCAATAGAAGCATCATAATTATTTTTAATATTCATACCTGCTTTAAACTCATTAAATTCTTTCCGGAAAGAGTAAAAGGATCCGATCATACGGCGAAAAATAGGAATCCTTGCCAAAGAAGATACCTTTTGCAGTTTTAAAGCACCCTTTGCGTCCAAGAGAAAATGTGGTCGTGTGTATCCATTCACATAATTATTCAGTACTCTGTGAACCGCCCATGGATATTGTTCTATGATAATGATTTTAGGTTTATATCGATCAGTTTTCTGAAGGACTGCGAGACATATTTGGTCGAGGCCAAGGCTACAATGACCAAGATTAATTACCTTGAGTCCTGTTAGTTCCGTAAGCTGGCTTGTATAAATATAAGACTGCTCAATACCAGCACCCCAAGAATGTGACCCCCCCATGCATACAATCGTCGTTTCGTCTTCCTTAAGATGAATTTCATGATCCCTGTTCCCTTCCGAATTATGTTTCACTAAAACAGAAACATCAGGTCTTTGAGTGAAACTTACTTCTTTTTCTATTCCTGGTACCCCCCAAAAGCCCATCTGGGGATCAAATTGATAAAAAGTAGTATCTCCATTAACCAATATTTTCTTTTTATTTCTAATACTCATTGTTTATATTTTTATATCATTATGGTATCTAAAGAAACAATTTTTGGATTGTTTTCAGCGCAAAATAATTAACAATTCTTAAAAACCCTAAATTTATCAACCTGGTTTTATATGCCAAAATGTCAAAATCTTATAAATAACATCTTCAATGCTAAAGAAACCTTTAATGATAAATAGTATTTTGTATTCACACACTTTATAAATTAATAATATCAGTCTAATTTAAATTTTTCCTTCCAATTAATTTCATCAACAAATTCAGGCTGATTTTCTTTTGATAGGATAAAATTACCCATTACAAGGTAATCAATATGTGTACGCATGAAGCATTTATATGCATCTATTGGTGAACAAACGATTGGTTCTCCCCTTACGTTGAAAGAAGTGTTTATGATAACAGGACAACCGGTTTTTTCATAAAAACGTGTAATCAGGGCGTGGTACATAGGATTGGTCTCCTTATGAATTGTTTGAAGGCGTGCAGAATAATCAACATGAGTGATTGCCGGAACGTCAGACCTGACCACATTGAGTTTGTCAATACCCCAAAGTTTTATTTCAGCTTCGGACATTGGTTTCTGCTTATATTTAACTATGTCTGCTACTAACAACATATAAGGGCTTTCAACATCAATGTCGAACCATTCCTCCTTATATTCATTAAGAACTGACGGAGCAAACGGGCGGAAAGATTCGCGGAATTTAATTTTGAGATTCATAATCCCCTGCATCCTGGATGACCTTGCATCACCGATTATGCTTCTTGCTCCTAATGCTCTAGGTCCAAATTCCATTCGTCCGTTGAACCATCCCACTACTTTTTCATTAATGATATAATCTGTGGCTTGTTCTATTAATTCTTCTTTTTTATCGACCTTATGGTAGGGGATTTTGTGCGTTTCAAGGAATTCCTTTATTTCCTGATCTTTGTAATCGGGACCCAGGAATGATCCTTTCTGAGAATCTGACTCTTCCTTGTTCACTCTGGGTTTATTTAAATACTGGTGCCACGTGAACAAGGCGGCACCTAATGCACCTCCGGCATCACCGGCAGCAGGTTGAATCCATATCTTCTCGAATATTTTTTCCTTTAACAACTTGCCGTTAGCGACACAGTTTAAGGCAACCCCACCTGCAAGACAAAGGTTCTTCATTCCTGTCATTTTTTTCACATGGCGAGCCATTTTGATCATAATCTCTTCAGTGATCTCCTGAACTGAACGTGCCATATCCATCTCTTTCTGAGTAAGAAGAGTTTCAGGAACCCTGGGAGGACCGCCGAAAAGTTTGTGAAACTTCTCGTTAGTCATGGTCAGACCTGTACAGTAATTAAAATAATCCATGTTCATCCACAATGAACCGTCATCTTTTATGTCGATAAGGTGTTTTTTCATCTTGTCGACATAAATCGGGGAACCATAAGGTGCCAGTCCCATTATTTTGTATTCGCCGGAATTCACTTTGAACCCGGTATAATAGGTTATAGCGGAGTAAAACAAACCGAGTGAATGTGGAAAATGAAGCTCGTAATCTATTTTGATTTTATTCCCAATCCCTGTTCCAAAACTTGCTGTAGCCCATTCTCCTACGCCATCAACAGTAAGAAAAGCCGCTTCCTGGAAAGGGCTTGGGTAAAAGGCTGATGCAGCATGGGACTCATGATGCTCCGGAAAAATTATTTTTCCTTGATAACCAAGTTTGTTTTTAATCAGATTTGGAATCCAAATTTTTTCCTTTAACCATAATGGGATAGCCTGCATGAAAGAATTGATCCCGCGAGGCGCAAAAGAAATATAAGTCTCAAGTATTCTATCAAATTTTAAATACGGTTTATCGTAAAAAGAAACATAATCGAGATCAGCAACTTTGCAACCAGCCTGATGCAAACAGTATTTGATTGCATTCTCAGGAAAACTGGAATCCTGTTTGATCCTTGTGAAACGTTCTTCCTGTGCTGCTGCAATTATCTCACCATCTTTCACGATACATGCAGCCGCATCATGATAAAAACATGAAATTCCTAATATATACATAATGAATGATTTAAATTTGACCTAAAAATCTACCTTCTTTGACGATGGTAATATAAGTTCAACAATGTCCACTATTGTCCAGTTGTTGATTATTTAAACCTCTGTAACTAAATTGAGCCTTTATTAAAACTCAAATTGTTAATAAATACTGGGGTTTGCCAGAATATATCAAGAAAGTTCCAAGTATCTTGGAATCAAAGATAATGAATCCATGAAAATCTTCAACGAGTTATTTCTGAAATTCGAAAAGCCCAATTGGTTTGCTAATCCTGAGTTTTGTGTAATTAACACTATTTTGGAATTGCGGCCTGATATCATTTTGATGTTGAAATCAGACATTATTGGGGATGAAAGAGCTTCAACTTTTGGACGACAAGATACTCCCAGATTACTACACCCCATTTTTTAGACCACGAATTCACTTTTCTTAATTGAATTTATTAACTCTATTTGTATTGATATTAACAGCTTTTCTTTTTTGGTTCTTTTTTCTTTTGTTCATAACTATGCCACCTTCCTGTACAATTTTTCCGGGGTAATCCGGCCGATTCCCTGATGAGATTTCCTGGTATTGTAATAGAGAAAAAAGTTTTTCAGGCCGGAATACAATTCCGATCCATTCTCAGCCGGATGCAAATAAACGTAATCTTGTTTTGCCATGCGCCAGAGCCGTTCGATGAATATGTTGTCAATAGCCCTTCCTCTGCCGTCCATACTTATCTTGATTCCGGCATTATCGACATATTCTGTCCACAAAGCGCAAGTAAACTGGCTCCCCTGATCGGAATTGATGATCTCCGGCTTGCCATATCGATCAATAGCCCTTTTAAGTACCTCCAGTGAGTTCTCTGCATCCAGGCTGTTAAAGAGAACATCCCAGCCGACGACAAACCGACTGTAGATATCAATAATGGCTGTCAGGTACATGAAGCCATGAGCCATTGGAATGTAAGTGATGTCGATGGCCCACACATGGTTTGGATGGTCTATTTTCAGGTTCCTGAGAAGATATGGACGGATATACTTGGCATTCCCAAGTTTGCTCAGATTACGCTGGGATAGATTGCCATGACGCCCATCTTGCGCAGCAACCGGCGTACACGCTTATGATTGACCAGAAAACCGAACAAAAACAGAAAGTCCTGCATTTGCAACACCCCCGCGGTGGGGTGTTCCAGGTAATTCTCGTCCATCAGGCGCATGACCTGAAGGTTTTCCTGGCTCTCACCAACAGACTCATAATACACCTTGCTGCGGCTGATCTTCACCAATTCACATTGATGACGAATGCTTATCTCCTTATCTTCTGATATATAACTCTGCAACTCTTTCATAGTCCGGCCCTTTTTGAAATTTTTTTTAGCCACTCATTCTCCACTTGCAGCTTCCCGATCAAGGCATGAAGCTTTTCTTGCTCCTGCTCTAAAGTCACTTCCGGAGGTTGAGTCTCAAAGATCTCGAAAGAACGAGAAAGATACTCTTGCTTCCACTTAGAAATGATGTTGGGATGAACTTCAAACCGTTTTGACAGTTCGGCCAGTGACTCCCGCTCCTTGAGCGCTTCAATGGCTACCCGGGCCTTAAAGGCCGACGTAAATTTTCTTCTTTTTGCTTTCATAATACCACTGTTAAAATTAGACTTTTTCAACTTAACCAGTGGTCTGAATTTTGGGGAGCATTATATAGATTTCTTTTGGTACATTTTTCAAAAATCTTAACACGTTCCCCAATGTAGTTGCCTCACCAACACCAACCTCCATTATTGATTCAAATGAAACAGAATATTTTTCTATTAGATTTGCTAAACATGATGTATACTTGTCTGTATAATCCCTGTTAGATTTGTAATGATTAATATATGATCCAGCTTGAAAATCATAACTTATCATTATAGACTCTAAAGAGTTGCAATCATACTCATCACTATTTTTTAGAAGTTGGATAATATTCTCTCCATTATTAAACTTATCCTTAAGCTTTGATAAATATTTTAAATAATCCATTTTATTTATTTGTGAATATTAATTGAAGACCTAGAACTGTTGATTAGTGTGTTAATAACCAACACCCCTGTAAAAGCAATGCATTTATTTCATCAATATTCACAATAGTTCCGTGTGTTTTTACATTGGTTGTCATTCAGGCATTTTGTAGCTGTAAAAGTCGTTTTGAGGGTTCTTTTGTGTGTGTCGGGCACAACAAATCTAGCGCAAATATAGAAAAATAAATTTGCTTGCTGCCCCTGTTTCATTTGCAACATCAATCATTTGAAGAGCCTTGTCGAAATTGCCAAGATTAGCCTGATCTTCTTCGATAACAAAATATTGCGAATCAGAGCCGATGTTCTTTGTGCCAATTCTCATAAGTCAATTAGTTATACTAAATCTTATTTATCAATAGCTCTGTTAATTTTTAATCAAAGATATTAAGAAACGCCTGTTACAAAAACCGCAATATTGTCTGTCTTTGCAAGACTGACTGCATTATGATTACCAATAACCTGATGTACGTTTCCATAGCTTTACCAATATCTAATATCTAAAACCCGAATTCCTTCTTTGAAGGTTTTGTTAAGAATTTTATGACTTTCACTGTATGTCACCTTGCCTGAGATATGGTTAATACCATAGGACAAACCCATTTGAACGGTGCCTAAAATTATTTTTTTATTGATCATAATGAAAATCAGGATTAAATATCGCCATTCTTATACCGTCGCAATATTGACCTTCTATAATACAATGGTTTTTATAGATCCCCTCAGTTTCGAAGCCAATTTTTTGATAAAGGTAAAAAGCGGGTTTATTGTTAGCTATAACACCTAGTGTTATTTTTCGTAGCCCAATTTTTTTGAAACAATAATCAATTATTTTCAAAGTTGCTTCTTTTGCATATCCTTTACCCCATTCTGATTTTCGCCCCATCATTATCCCATATTCTGCAAGACCATGCCTTGAATTAACAGGGTCAATTTTAATATTTCCAATATGTAAATTGTTTTCTTTTAGGTGTATTCCCCAAAAGTAAATATCTTTTTTTTCAACATCAATCAGATAGTCTTTAAGCATATCCAGTGTATAATTGCCACCGGTTTCCAGATATTTATATACATCATAATCATTAAGCCAATCAACATAATCATGAGAAAGATGCTCTAATGAAAGAGGCTTTAATATTAACCTTTCAGTTTTAAGTATCTGTGCTTTCATTTTACTTTCGGTAAAAACTTTCAATAGTTTCAATTACAAAGTTCTGCTCATCATTTTTCAATGACGGATACATTGGCAAACTCAGGCAATTGTTGTAGTAATTTTCAGCATGTGGCATATCTCCCTCTTTCCAGCCAAACTGTCGATAATAGGGCATGAGATGGACAGGGATGTAATGTACCTGGGCAAAAATATTTGTTTTTCGCAAATAGTCATAGAGGCCCTTACGATCATTAAACTCCACAACATATAAATGATATGCATGACCATTTATAATACCCGCCTGTCTCCCTACATATGTTTTTTCTGTAAAGGCTTTTTCATAAATTGCGGCGATTTCCTTTCTTCTCTTCAAACCAACATCTGCACGTTGCAATTGGCTTATGCCCAAAGCCGCCTGAAAATCGGTCAATCTGTAATTAAAACCAAGCTCTTGCATTTCGTAATACCATGGCCCATGGTCAAATTGTTTTAATTCAGGAATTTGCTGAATTCCATGTGTGCGAAGATTTCGTAGTTTATGGTATAATTTTTCATTATTGGTGGTGATCATCCCACCTTCACCACAGGCAATATGCTTAACCGGATGGAAGGAGAAAATAGCTAGTTCTGCATAATTGCCGCTACCGCAAAATTGTTTTTTCCCTTCGGAATCCAAAAAGTAGCCACCGGGGGCATGGCAGGCATCTTCAATAATCCAAAGCCCGTATTCATCGGCCAATTGGCGAAAAGCTTCAAGGTCAACCGCCCTGCCTGTAAAATCAACAGGGATTATACCTTTGTATGATCCTTTGGGTGAGGTTTCCAATAACTTCCGAACTTCTTTGATATCAAGCAAATAGGTTTCAGGATCAATATCGGCAAATATAACTTCACCACCTGCATACCTTACACAGTTGGCAGTAGCAGCAAAAGTTATCGGTGTTGTAATTACTTTCTGTCCTTCTTTAACACCGAGTGCCATAGCGCAGAGATGAAGCGCTGCTGTGCCATTGGCAGTTGCTACAGCATATTTTGCCCCGACGTATTCAGCAAAATCTTTTTCAAACTCTGCTATTTTCGGACCTTGTGTCAGAAAGTCGGATTTTAATACGTCAACAACTGCATTAATATCATCATCGGTTATTGTTTGTCTTCCGTAAGGTATTTTTTTCATATTAATTCCTGTAAATAATTTCGTGCGAACCTTCGACATTTTTAACTATCGCAAGTGTTTTCAATGTTGGCTCTATCTTGTCAGGTTGGTTGTGTTGATTTTTACAAACATTCTCTGTTTGCGCGATCAGAATGTTGATAATTCATTCAGGTTTATAATTTTTTAAAGACCAATTGCTTTGTAAAACATGTTTCAAACCCTGTAAAATCTTTATGAATCATAGGGTGGTATTATGATCCCGTGAATGATGGAATAGGGTAAAAGACTAAAAGAGGGCAGAAGGCAACACAAACTTGTCTATATTATAAACCATATTTGCCAGTCCATAAGCCGGGTTTAAATAATCACCGCCGAGAAGAAGGGACAGATTTCCCCCGCCATGCTTAATGTTGGAATAAAACATGAATAGGATTATATAGACGAGAAAAAGAAACCCGTGTTGTTTATCTTTCAATACAAGTTTTGCAAATAAAACAGATAAGCCCGTACTAAGGAGATAGAATACCCTGCCAAGCGGTGTAGTGGGTAAATCTGCCATTATAAATGCACCAATCAACAGGACGTAATTGACCCCGATGAAAATGTCATTCGTGCCGATTTGTTTCCGATTAAACCAGAAATAATAAATCAAAACAGCCGTAATTGGGTGGAACAGTAAGGCATATCCATTTTTCTCCATCCCGAATTCTTTTGTATAGGTTTGATAAGCACCTAATTGTGAGGGAAGACCGATAGTGAAAATTCCTGCAATAACTTGAATTGCTATAAACGAGAATATTGCATATACAACGATTTGAATCGAGTATCTTCTGATGGCTTGAAAGCGAGTAT
>Ga0163199_1002958_pt1 | contig 10331 bp, 9 predicted proteins | sample PL_2010_150m_FD_113537 | JGI IMG/M metagenome (GOLD analysis project Ga0163199, IMG submission 113537) | Freshwater microbial communities from Powell Lake, British Columbia, Canada to study Microbial Dark Matter (Phase II) - PL_2010_150m | ecosystem: Environmental > Aquatic > Freshwater > Lake ...
AATATCCCGTACTACATAACCGGCGAAATCATACGGCAATTTCTGACGGCAGAGGAACAGCCGCGCGCGATGGCGCTCCTTGTTCAGAAAGAAGTCGCGCAACGAATCATAAGTAAAAAGGAAAGCTTGCTTTCACTCTCGGTCAAAGCGTATGGAGCTCCGAAAATCGTGATAAAGGTTCCGCGAGGAAATTTCTCGCCCCCGCCGAACGTTGATTCAGCCATATTGCTCGTAGGCAATATCTCCAGAGACTTTTTCGCGAGTGTCAGCGAGGAATTGTTTTTTAAGGTTCTACACGCGGGATTTAAATCAAAAAGAAAATTCCTCCTGAGCAATCTCGCGGGAACATTTGAAAAAGAAAGCGTGACCCGTGCGTTCACAGAGTGCGGCATCAGCATGAAAGCCCGCGCCGAGGATGTCTCCTTAGAAAAATGGGGGGAGCTTACGGCAAAACTGACACCAAGCCTGGTGAAAATTTCTTAGTGCATCTGAAATGTCTTGATTCCAGACATGGCTTGCATTGCTTTCACCTTTTCTACCTATGGTTGGTTGGGTCTGTTGGGCATTTATCATCTACGGGGTGGTTTCCGATTGAGATGTTGTCGCTTGCTGATACGGATTGAATGTGTTCATCGGCCCACCTCCGCCACTTGATCCCATCATGTCGATTGCCATCCCGGGCACAAGCCACATTCCTACGGGGAACACAACGCAAATGTACGGTATGCTCGTGAGCCCTAACAGCCACTTGCCCGGTAACGGAGGGCCGTTATTGTATGTCGTCGTGAAAAGTGTCCAGATATACAAACCGGGGTTCGGCGAACCAACTAAAGAAATACTGCCGTAGGGAATAACCCCGAACACAAAACACGGGAGCACAAGGCTTGCTTGCCCTCCGAATGCGGACGCCAACGCCGCTCCCGGACTAGAGAGTAGGAGCGCCCCGCACAGTAAGACAGCCGATACAAAACGCCTAATCATCGGCTCATTCTACCATCACATATTCAGAACATCGGAATGTTAGGGGAGCGCTGCGAGTGCTGTTGCCACCGCACCCGATACCCGCTACGCTGTAGCAATGCAGTGGATTCGCGCTCACCGATATACCGTCGCGCTCATTGCGTTTGCAATTCTCGTTGTAACGGGCGGGGTTGTAACGAAAAATGGTGCGGGAAGCGGGACAGGGCGTGGGGGCGTTGAAAATGTCTCGGTGGAATATCCGTACTACGCTCCACCAATCACAGAAACCGGCAACGCAACAACCGCAGTACAAGCAAATCCGCAGAACGCGAGCAGCACAGTTCCGCGAATTTTATTTTTCGGCAATGCCGTATCAAAACCAAAGGAACCTCCCTCGGTAACGACCGCGCCTCCTGTATTTCCGAAAGCTCCTGAGAAACAGCCCGTGGAAATACAAGGGGCTTCCGTTGATAATCCATACACGCTCTTCTTCCGCACGCTTTCAAACATTCTTTCGTCCGTTACTGCGCAAACGCCGGAGCAAAAAGCTCTGTATGATTATGGAAACAGCGCGGGAGCGCTCGTACAAGCGTTTGAACAAACGCACACCAACGCGACACAGGTATTAAAAACATTTTTTGATAGCCGCGTCGACCCATCACGAGCCCCCCTTCCCCCCGAAATCGCGGGTACGTATGCACGGATAGTGGCTTCCTACGGGACCGTGATTCCATCGGTAGCGAGCGCCGCACCGGGTGCACAGGTACAAGCACTTGCGAACGAGTACGCACAGCTGGGTACCTTAATTGGCAATGTGCGCAACATTCCATTGGAAGCAGGGGATGCAAACGCAAAGCTCGCCAAAGGATATGCCGATGTGGCACAAGGCCTTTCCAAATTGACTCAAACTGAGAACGACACCCAATTGCTTGATGCTATCAATACGTACAATGCGAGCGCAAGTGCATTTATTAAAAATTATGTGGCACTTGTGCAACTTTTCTCCGCGTACGGAGTAAAATTCGGGGCTAACGATCCGGGCGCCATCTTTTCCTTCGGCGCGACAGGTTTGTAGAATCAACAATCTCCAATACCCTCCGCTTTTGCGCATTGATTGCCTATTGCTCATTTATTGAGTGGTATAATTTCCATGTGGAAAACAAACGCGCGAACGATGCGGGGTTTATTTTGCTATGGAAAGATTCCATGGGAATAAAATTCTCGCCCATCGTCATCACCGCCGCCTTTTCCGTCCTCATATTTTTAACGGCAATCGGCTGGCAGGCGACCAGAACTCTGGAAACATCAAATGCCGGCGCCTTCGCCGCCGGCAAGGGGTATGCCAATCAAAATCAAGGGATGTACGGGGCGGGCGCGGGAACAGATACGGTAAGCGCTGGCGGAACTAGTGCCGCGTCATCCGGCCCGAATGATTTTTCGCATACTGAAAGCGATGTGTTCGGACAACTTCTCGGCACGTACGCCGCGCTTAAAAGCGCCGGCACGTACACGGCAGAAAAGGGGGCGAGTATCGCGAGCAGCATCGCCGAGGCGACGGTCGCGCCAGTTTCATACACCGCTCTCACAAGCAGCGACATAAAAACGGACGTTGACATTTCTTCTGCCCGCACGCTCACATACCGGAGCAATGTGCAGACCGCGCTTGCGCCGCTTCTTTTGAATTCAGAATCTGAGCTGGGGATTTTCAACGACTATGTGCAGACGCACGATAAGCATACTCTCGCGGTCTTGGGAGAGGTTACGGGACGGTACCATAAAACCGTTTCACTGCTCTCCGCGCTCTCGGTTCCGCAAGACGCGCTTGATTACCACCTCGGAATTACAAATTCGCTTTTGCAATTCGCGACAACTCTTGATGCAATGATAAAAAATGCCGATGACCCGATGGCGACCTTGGCACTCCTGCGCACCTACAATACGGCCGAACAGGAAGTGTACGCTTCGTTCAACGCTCTCGCGTCATACGAGAAACGAAAAATACCATGAGCAAGAAAATCCTTATTTCTCTTGTTTGTACGCTGGCAGTATTCGCTCTGCCTGCGGGCGCCTATGTCCAAGCTGCCGGCCCGACCCAAACTTCCGGCCCGACTCTCTCCAGTAGCGCAGCTGACGCGGCGGTAGCAAACTGCAAAGACGTGAGAGGCGCCCTCTCAATGAGCGTGGGCCAGATAGCGGCGCAGGGCAGCGGATTCGTGCCGGTAAGCGACGCGGCCGTCACGAGGAACACCGGCATTCTCGTGTACAAAGAGTGCGTCTTGCGCGCGATGGTAGATGCACAGCGAAAAAACGAGATAGCGCAGTTGGTAGAAAAATCTACGACAGGTTTTCTCACCGGAAACTGCGTCACAGATGCTGCCGGGGAGAAGACATGCGGCCCGATGTTTCCGGAAAATCTCGCGACAGACCAGCAGAAGTGGGCAAATCTTGTCGTTGACCAAGCTATCAATGGCACCGCGCTGAATGCGATCACTTCCGCGTATCAGAACGATGTGAAGCTCGCCATTAATCGTAACTATGCGCAAGCAACTCAAAACCCGGGCGCATCGCTCGCGTGCTCAAATCCAAACCCCGCGGCCGTCATCGCGATTAACAACGGCACGTACGGCGGGCCGCAAGATCTTTATACGGTTGCCGACCCGAATTGCAACGCAGCGGCGCTCTTATACAACGGCCAAAGCATGGTCATGGGCGGCGTGGCGGCGGACAGAGAGATAAAATTGACTCGCCTCGGGTGGAATAACGGCGTGTACGACGTCACGACCACTGATGCAAACGGCGTGTCGCGCGTTGTTACTCCCGGATTCATCATCGCGGGAAGCATGCAACAGCAGCTCGGTTCAGGTTTCCGCCAACTTGAAAATGCGAACGACATAGGACAGCAGATAGACTGGCTCTTCGCGGGGATAGGAACTCAGCTCCTCAACAGCGCAGTCGGCGGCCTTCAGGGTCTTATCAACTCCCGATTCGGCCAGCCGTCCTACCTTGGTACGGTCGTCAACGGTACCGGCGCGGAAGTGCAGAGCGGCCAGGTCAGCGCTACGGTGGACGCTGTTGCTGCGGCGTATGCAAATGAGACCGCTTATTCTGCGGCAAAAAACGCGACGATGTCTGTTATAAAACAAAGCATCACACAGGTGCGCGGAGCGGAGAACCAGTGCTGGAATCTCATTATTCCGCCCGTCATAGCATACGCACAACAAAGCGGCATCTCACAACTCAACATAGCGACAACGACGACGGCCTCGCAAGCGGTCATAGACAGCAACATGGTTGCGCTTGCAAACGGAACACAGGCTGATGTCACCGCCTCCAACGCGACGATGGCCGCAATCAATCAGGTCCTTGCCGGAGTCATGGGCAGCAGTACGAGCCCGACCGATGCTTACAATCAGATTTATGCGCTCATCGCAAGCGGGGCGCTTCACACTGCTGACCAGGCGCAGGCCGCGATACAGCAGACGACGGCTGTACAAACCGCGCTCACCGCCGTCGTATCGGATACCGTGAAGCACTGGGGCGATGACCCTTTGAGCGCAACCGACCCGAGCTCCGGCTGGTGCAATATAAATAATCCCGCCGTGATAACGATGTGGGCGAACAAGTGGAAGCGATGAGTATGAAAAAAAATCTTGCATACCGCCTTCTGGGAATAACACTGCTTGCGGTAGCGGCGTTCGGAATCGCCGTCCTTTTTCCTGCCAGCATCCAATCGCAAAAACCTTTCGCATCCGCGAATGTTGCTTATGCTCTTTCCCCCATCACTTTTGATAGCGGTCTTTGCCGAAATGGTCTTTCTCTGCATCCATGTTCTTTGGCTGACTTAAGCCCCGGATGCACGATTAACACCCAGAAACAATGTGACGATAAAGACTTAACCGTTTTGGCGGTACTTAAAGGATGTAAAAACCAAAATTCCGGTGGTCTTTCGCAGGCCGTAGCTATTATTTGGGATGGGATTGTGGGTCATGCGAACGCCACATTTTATTGTTCCCCAACTGCAAAACAACAAGCCGCTCAAGCATCTGATTGGTTAGCATCCATTGTAACTTCATGCGAGGGAAATAATCAGTTCTGGGCACATCCTCTTGTTTGTACAACGCGCTTAGTTTCCGTCGGCTTGGGCAGCCTTCTTATTTCCGTTTCCGCGTGGTTACTTGCACTCGCAGACATGCTATTCAGATGGACGGTAGATAACACGATTCTTCTATTTTCAACCTCAATATTTGACAACGTGAAAGACGGAGTAAATGTCGGGTGGACGGCGATGCGCGACATTGCGAATATCGTCATTATAGGAGTATTCACATTTATCGCCATATCAACAATTCTCGGCATAGAAGAATACGGCGCGAAAAAATTGCTCGCGCGCGTGCTCGTGATAGCCGTCATCATCAACTTCAGCTTGCTTTTTACGGAAATAATTATTGACGCCTCAAACTTCACCGCAGGGCAGTTCTACGCCTCCGCAAGCGGAGTCTCTTTAAGCGGCGCGCGCGATGATGCAACAACACGCGACAAAGGAGGTGCCCCCGTACCCGCAACCCCTGGCGTTAGCGACTCTAAGCTTTCGTTCCGAAACGTAGGATTTTCCGGAGCGTTCCTGAATTTCATGAAAGTTACCAGCGTCAACGACACGCTTACCACACTGTACCAAAAAGCCGAAGACCAAGGCGGGTGGAGCGCTTTAGCACATGGGGTTTTGTCAGCAGCGGTGCTATTGGGGGCCGCTAGTGTGCTTTTCTACGGGTCGTATCTGCTCATCACCCGTGCAGTGCTGTTTATCTTTCTTATGATTACGGCGGCAGGGGCATTCGCGACCCACCTCATCCCGGGGATGGACGATAGCACGTACGGATGGAAAAGCTGGTGGTCGTCGCTTCTGCACAATGCCGCCCTCGCTCCATTCCTTATGATTTTCCTCTGGATAACTCTTCAGGTTTCTGCGGCACTAGCGGCGAAGGGCGGTACACTCGGCAACCTCGCATCCGCAACAGTGCCGGGGAGCAACGACACCGCAACGCTTTTCTCCTATTTCATAATTCTCGGATTGCTCTACGGCTCATTTCGTCTCGCAAGCAAGTGGGCGAGCAAGGTCGGTGGGCTCAACTTCACCGGCACGATGCTGAAGACCGCCGCCGTGGGAACCGCTGCAATAGCCTCTCGTTTTGTCGCCGCGCCTATCCTGCGCCAGACGGTCGGCAGAGCGGCGACAAAACGTTCAATCGAACTTCAAGATACCATCAAGGGTAGGGTGGAGAAGGCCGCTCTCATGGACAAAACAAGCCCGGAACACATCGCTGCGCAGAAAGAAATTCAGCGTCTAAGGCTACAGCAACGATATGTGGACAAAGCGGCAAAAGGCTCATTCGGCCTTGGCAACCTGGGCGTGGTGCAGAAGGGCGTCAAGATGGTCGGCGTGTCGAGTCTTGTAACCGGAATGGCAGCACAGAAAAAGCCGCAGGGATTCCAGGGTGCCATGGAGGAGCGCCTCAAGAAAGAAATGGAGGATGCGGAAAAGCTTGTCCGCAGACCGCGGGAAGTGGAAGACACGCTTATGAAAGAGCACTTGGCAGGCAAGACCGCAGAAGGCTTGAGATATAACGCGGACATGGAGGTATTGCAGACTGAAGCAGGTGCGGCAAGACAGGCACTGGCGACAGCCGAGGCCAACAGGAATAATAAGCTAGCAGGCGTCGCAGCGGCCGAAGCAGATAAAAAAGCAAAGGACGATGCCCTTCATCAGGCGGCGATGCAACAGCAGCCGTATGCCGCTCTGAACTATGCATATGAAACCGAAAAAGCGGAACTGGCGGCGGCAGAAGCAAATAAGGCTGCCCTTCAAGAGATAATCACAAGAAATGCAGGGCAACCCGGTAGTCAAGAAGTATTGAACGCTCAAGCGGCAATTGTGAGGGAAGACGAAAAAATCAAGAATACCACGACACGGGCCGCACAATTCAAGGCGGACATGAATAACTTTGACGACCCGACGCTTCAAGCTGCGAAAACTGCAGCGGCAGACGCAGGCGTCAAGGTTGGTACGCTACGGACTGACATGCAGAAGCTTAATGAGGCGCAAAAAACAGCCGAGGAAGCGGTAGATAAAAAGGAAACTGAAATACGGGCTAGAAATAGTAAGCTCCAACGAAGGGTGCAGGAAGACGCGGCCGCAATCGTGAAAGGAAGCGGGCAAGTTGCTGAAGACTATGTTACGACCAAGGTGCATCAACGGTGGACAAATTACATACCGAGAGTCATCCTCGATGAAGACGAGGGGAACGATACGATGTCTAAGGCTATGAGAAAAGCGGCGAAAGCGGGCATACGGGACGTCAATTTGAAAGACCAAATGAAGGCGTGGAATGCATTGCAAAGGGAGGTTGGCGGCGGAGGCGGGAGCGCGCCCACAGGACCTGTCGCACCTGCCGTATCGGCTCCATCGGGTGGGGGAGGAAGTGCCGCTCCGTCGGGCGGAGCCGCAGCGGGAGGTACAAAATAAGAGTTACAATGCACACCTATGGAACCAGAGATTGACGCAAAAATGCTAAGCGAGAAGCTGCAAACGCGATTCAAAAAACTGCCGCAGGCGCTCCAGGCCGCCATTCTGTCCGCGGATATTGAGAAGCGGCTGCGCGAACTTTCGGAGGTCCATAAATTGCACCTTGACCAGTGGCAGGGTCTTGAAAATGAGGTCATGCTCGCGCTCCTTGGCTTTCAGCCGGGAGAAAATCTGGGCGAGAACCTCAAAAACGCAATCGGCGTCTCCGATGAAGACGCTCAAGCGCTTGCGGAAGATATTTCGGATGCAATTTTCAAGCCCATACGAAAAGAACTGGAGCGCACATTGGGAAAACCGCTTGAAGAGGTGCCTGAATATGACACGGGGGAAGCGAGCGCAAGCGCGCCGGTAGCAGAAAAGCCGGTAGCCGATTTTTTCCCCGGTAGTCCGGGGAAAAAAACTCGCGTCGAAACTGAACACAGTTTCGACGAGGTTAAATTGGCACCACCCACAAGTTCTCCCGTACAAACCTCCGCGCAGAAAATAATTGAGAGTACGCCACCGAGGCCGATAGAGGCTCCGCCAGTTCCTCCCGTTGCATCAACTCCCCCTGCGCCTGCGCCCACGCAAAAATCCGTGCGCGCAATTCTATCGCCCGCATACGCACCGGATACAAAAAGCCACGAGCGGAAGACTATTGATGATGACCCTTATCGCGAAGCAATAGCGTAGGTGTCAGGTTCCAGGTTTTAGGTTCCAGACTAAAAATGCAACGTATCAATTCATACAAGGACCTTATCGTGTGGCAAAAAGCCATTGATGTCGTCGCGGACACTTATGCTATTGCGCGAAAATTTCCGACTTTTGAGAACTTCGGACTCTGCTCACAGATGCAACGAGCTGCTGTTTCCATAGCCGCGAATATTGCGGAGGGACACGGTCGTGGAACACGAACTGATTACGCACACTTTTTGGACATGTCGAACGGCTCGGTAGCGGAATTAGAAACTCTGCTAACAATTGCGAAGCGTCTGTCATATTGTACGGAGGAACAGTGTAGTAGAATAGAGGGGCGGTTGGGTGAAATCGGGAAAATGCTCAGTGCTTTGCGGGCTAAGTTACGACGCTCCTCCTAACACCTGAAACCTGTCACCTATAACCTATCATATGCAATTCCAGGTTCCCCAATTTATAGAAGTAGAGGATAAAATCTTCGGGCCGCTCACGTTCAAGCAGTTCGTGTATGTCGCCGGCGGGTTGGGCGCATGCTATCTCTTTTGGAAAATCCTGCCCGCTCTTATTTCCATTCCTCTCATCGCCATAACGTTCGCGCTCGCCGCCGTGCTCGCGTTTTTCCAATTCAACGGGAGACCGTTCATCATGGGACTTGAGCACGGATTTTATTTCTTAATCCGAAGCAAGCTCTACCTATGGAGAAACGATGAGAGCGGACGGGCGCAGATGGCGACAAAAAAGCAGGTGTTGGAAAAACAATCCCTGGCGCAGGAGAAATCGCTCGTGCATGTTCCGAATCTTTCCGACAGCAAGCTCCATGATTTGGCCTGGAGTCTGGATATAAAAGAACGCGTCGCCGAGAGCGAGGAGGAAGGAGGGCTCGGAACACCGGCGCGCTCATCGCAGGACCTTACGTAGGGAATAGGTTTCAGGTGCCAGGTACTAGGTTAAAATTAAAACAATGAAACTCCAAGAAATACATTCCCCTGACACCTGTCACCTAACACCTATCACCTAATCGTATGCCCGGTACACTTGCAAATAAAAAATCGACCCAGGATTTCGTACCCGTGAAAGAGGTGCGCGACGGCATTATCATTCTCAAAGACGGCGGGTTGCGCGCGGTACTCCTCGCATCATCCATAAACTTCGCCCTCAAGTCAGATGACGAGCAGACCGCATTCATAACCCAATTCCAGAGCTTTCTGAACTCGCTGGATTTTTCTGTGCAGATTTTCATAGAATCGCGCATGCTGGACATCCGCCCCTACGTCGCCACGCTTGAAACCGCGTACAAGGAACAGTTGGACGACCTGATGCGCATACAGATACGCGAATACATAGAGTTCATCAAGAGTTTCACCGAGACCGCCAGCATCATGACAAAGAATTTCTTTGTCGTGGTGCCGTATTCTTCCGCGGGAATCAGCGCGGGACTCTCCGGGCCCCGCTCGTTCCTGCCGTGGAACAAGAAAAAGGGTTCCGCGGAGGAAGAAAACAAATCATTTGGAGAACAAGTATCCCAACTTGAACAACGTATAGGGATTGTTCAGCAGGGGCTCGTGCGCACCGGCGTGCGCACCGTACAGCTTGGCACGGAAGAAGCGATAGAATTGCTGTACAAATTATTCAACCCCGGCGAGGAGGGAAAGCCGATGACTTTGAACAGGGAGTAGGTTTCAGGTGCCAGGTACTAGGTTAAAATTAAAACAATGAAACTCCAAGAAATACATTCCCCTGACACCTGTCACCTAACACCTATCACCTAATCTATGACTCTCCTCGACATATTCAAAGGTAAAAAAGCGGGCGGAGAGGCATCGGCCTTGCCGATACTTCCCGAGGAAATTTATTCGGCGGGCGTTCTGGATTTGCAGGACGTCATCGCCCCGCATGCTCTCAAAATCAGTTCGCGCGAACTGGACTTGGGCGAACGAATCGCACGCACATTCTTTGTCATTTCATATCCGCGCTTTCTCACGACAGGATGGTTCGCGCCCATCATCAACATGGACAAGGTTCTGGACATTTCAATCTTCATCCATCCGATGGATACGAGCGAAATGCTGAGAAAATTCCAAAAGAAGGTCGCCGAGGTACAGAGCCAGATATCCAC
>Ga0163199_1002959_pt1 | contig 10330 bp, 9 predicted proteins | sample PL_2010_150m_FD_113537 | JGI IMG/M metagenome (GOLD analysis project Ga0163199, IMG submission 113537) | Freshwater microbial communities from Powell Lake, British Columbia, Canada to study Microbial Dark Matter (Phase II) - PL_2010_150m | ecosystem: Environmental > Aquatic > Freshwater > Lake ...
CTGGCGGCGGCGGGGTTGAAGCGGCTAGGACTGGCCGGACGCATCGCCGCGCTGCTGAGTGCCGAGCTGAGCCTGCCGGCAGTAGGGCAGGGGGCGCTTGGAATCGAATGCCGTGCCGATCGGCCCGATCTGATAAAACTCATGCAGCCGCTGCATCACCTGGAAACCGCCCAGTGTGTGGAGGCCGAACGTGCCATGAGCCGTGCGCTGGGCGGCAGTTGTCAGGTGCCTCTGGGCGGTTTTGCGGAAATTGCCGGCGGCATGCTGCGGTTGCGCGGGTTTGTCGCCAGCCCTGATGGAACGCGTATGATCAGCGCTGAATTGAGTGGCAAGCCGGAATCAGGTGAACTCATGGGCGCACAATTGGCGCTGGATTTGAAGGCACAGGGGGCGGAAGAAATTCTGGCAGCATTGGCATGAGCACGACTGAAGCCGTGAGTTATCTGTGACCAAACCGCTGACCGGGATCACTATCTTGGTCACGCGGCCGGCGCATCAGGCTGGCAATCTTGTCACCGCGATTCGCGCAGCAGGCGGCAATCCACTGTTGTTTCCGGTACTGGAAATTCGCGAGCTAAAGGATCCACGCCCATTGCTCGACTTGATCGCACATCTGGATGAGTTCGATCTGGCGATTTTCATCAGCCCCAACGCGGTCAGCAAGGCGATGAATCTGATACTCGCGCAACGGGCATTGCCAGCCGCGCTGAAAATTGCCGTCGTCGGCCAGGGCAGCGCCAGGGAGCTGAAACAGTTTGGCGTCAGCGAAGTGATTGCACCCACCACACGCTTTGACAGCGAAGCACTACTCGAGATGGCGGAATTGCAGCAGATTGAGGGCAAACGTGTAGTGATCTTTCGCGGCGACGGTGGCCGCGAGTTGCTGGGGGATACGCTGGTGCAACGCGGCGCTACAGTCAAATATGCGGAATGCTACAGCCGCGTCAGGCCCGACACTGATATCGCTCCGCTGCTGCAAGCCTGGGCAAGTAACGCGCTCCATGCCATTGTCGTGACCAGCAGCGAAGGGCTGCGCAATTTGTTTGCCATGGTGGGCGATGCCGGCCAGTCCTGGCTCAGAAAAACCCCGTTATTCGTGTCGCATGAGCGCATCGCGCAGATTGCGAAGAAACTCGGATGCGCTGAGGTGATTTCTACTGCTGCTGGCGATGCAGGTTTGCTGCAGGGTTTATCAGATTATTTCAACCCGGGCGCGGGAACCGGGATTTGTTCTCCACCGAAGCCATGAACGCAGAAACTCAATCCGGCGTTACCGACAAACCACAAGACCCGCGCAGCCGCATCAATCCGCTGACGGCGGTTGTCATGGTGATCATCATTGCCATGGTGGTGGCGTGGCAGTGGTATGACACCCGCAACCAGATCACGGGCTTGCAACAGGAATTGGCGAAACGTCTGGCTGAGGCGGGCGCCTCCGGCAAGGAATCACGCAATCTTGCGGCAGAAGCGCGTGAGGCAGGCCACCAGGCAGAAATCAAGCTCAGTCTGCTCGAAGCCAAACTGGCTGAATCACAGAGTCAGCAAGTAGCGCTGGAGGCGCTCTACCAGGAGGTGGCGCGCAATCGTGATGAAGTGACGCTGGAGGAAGTGGAGCAGTTGCTGCTCATTGCCAGTCAGCAATTGCAACTGGCGGGCAATGTGAAAGCTGCGCTGATTGCGATGCAGGAAGCCGATGCGCGGTTGCAGCGCATCGATCGCCCGCAATTGTCACCATTGCGTAAAGTCATGCTGAAGGATATAGATCTGCTGAAAGCTGCGCGCTATGTCGATACGGTGGGAATCAGCCTGCGCCTTGATAATCTTGCCGCCGCAGTAGAAACGCTGCCGCTGGCGATGGAGATCCGTCCGCCGCAAACCAGCCTTCCTGCCCCGGGACCGCTACCGGCAGAGGAAAGCATCTGGCTCAAGTTCGCGCGCGAGATCTGGGGGGACATGAAGCAACTGGTGCGCATCCAGAATATGAACAAGCCCGATTTGCCGCTGTTGGCGCCGTCACAGGCGTATTTCTTGCGTGAGAATCTCAAGCTGCGGCTGCTGTCGGCGCGACATGCCTTGCTGGTGCGCGATGCGGCCAGTTTCAAGGCGGATGTCAAAGCCTGCCTAGACTGGATCAACCGCTATTATGACAACAAATCGAAGCCCGCCGCCAACATGCTGGAGGCATTGCGGCAATTGCATGACAGCGAGATCGGCATAGAACTGCCTGACATTTCGGCCAGTCTGGACGCGGTGCGTAATTACCGTCTGGCACGCGAGCGGGGAAACAGATGAAACTGGTGTTCTGGCTGCTGGCGTTATGCATCGCGGCAGTGGCGGTGGCGCTCGCAGCCACCTACAACAGCGGCTACGTGTTGTTGGTAGTGCAGCCTTATCGCATCGAACTTTCACTCAATCTGCTGCTGGCCATCCTGTTGGTGGTATTCCTGGTCGGTTATTTTGTGGTGCGGCTGATCGGCATCACCCTGCGACTACCGACGGAGATACGCGAATCGCGCCTGCAGCGCCGCCGTGAGAAAGCGCGCGCAGCGATGCTGGATGGACTCAAGGCGTTCCTTGAAGGGCGCTACGCCAAAGCCGAGAAATCTGCAGTTGCTGCACTGGAACTGAAAGAATCTCCTGCGGTTAGTGCGATCAATGCAATTATCGCGGCACGTTCCGCGCACGAACTGAGGGAATATTCCCGGCGCGATGAATTTATTGCCGTGGCGGAAAATGACGCGCCGCAAGAAATCGCGTTACGGCTCGTCACCCAAGCCGAACTGTTGCTGGATGAGCGCCGTCCCGCAGAAGCGTTGCAAGTATTGCAGAGCCTGCGTTCCGGGGGCGTGCGCCAGCACACTGCGGCGCTACGACTGGAATTGAAAGCCCAGCAACAGTTGAAAAATTGGGACGCAGTGCTGGATCTGGTTGGTCAACTGGAACAACGCAATGCTTTCGACAGGACTCTGGCCGAGCAATTGCGACGCAATGCCCATCTGGAAAATCTAAAAAGCAAAGCAACAAATCCACAGCGGTTAAAGGATTACTGGCAGGCTATCCCTGCGGCAGAGAGAAAGGACAGCAAACTGGCTGTCACCTCCGCGCATGCGCACATGGCGCTGGGTGAGTGTGCCAGTGCGCACCAGATCATCGAACAAAGCCTGGACTGGCAATGGGATCCGGAACTTATCGGACTTTATGCGGAATGCCTGGGGGAAGATGCGATCGGGCAGATCAAGCGTGCCGAAGCGTGGCTTGAGTCCTACGCCAACGATGCCGGACTGCTGCTTGCTCTAGGCAAGCTTTGCTTCCACTGCAAGCTGTGGGGAAAAGCACAGAACTATCTGGAAGCGAGCCTGTCGCTGGAACCCGGCCACCCGGCCCATTTCACACTGGCGCAGTTGAACGAGAAAATCGGCAAGCCCGAACTGGCAAAAGAGCATTACAACAAGGGGCAGGAACTGGTATTGAGGCACCTGCAAGTGTCCAAGATTACGGTTTAGGTTCACTCGATGAAACAGTAAACATGTCGGAGAAAAATTCCTCTTCCGGCAGACCCTGTAATTGGATGAAATCCGTGTGGGCCGCTGCCACCATTACCGGGGCACCGCAGGCATATACCTGATATCCGGCGAGACTGTCGAAATCCTGCAGCACCGCCTGATGCACCAGGCCGCTTCTGCCGTGCCAGTCATCTGCCGGCAGCGCCTCTGACAACACCGGGATGAAAGTGAAATTATCGTGCGTCTGTTGCCAGCTTCCCGCCAGTTCCGCCAGATAGAGACCGGCTTTGGTGCGAGCGCCCCAGTAGAGCACTATTTGCCGTTCGCTGCCACGCATATTATCGCTGTGGAAGATGTGCTCGAGCATGCTTTTAATCGGTGCGAAGCCGGTGCCGCTGGCGACGAAGATGATCGGTTTGTCCGAGTCCTCGCGCAGAAAAAAGGTACCGAGCGGTCCTTCAAAGCGCAGAATTTCCTTCTCTTGCATGGAGGTGAACACGTGCTCGGAAAAGGTGCCGCCGGGATAGTTGCGCACGTGCAGTTGCAGCAATTCGTCGTCATGCGGGGCATTGGCCAGTGAGAAACTGCGGCGTTTGCCGTCTTTCATCAGGATGTCGATATACTGCCCGGGGAGAAACTGCAGCCGTTCGTTGGTCGGCAGTTTCAGGGAGATGATCATCACATCGGGTGCGGCCCGTTCCAGCCGGTGGACGCGGCATGGCATGGTTCTGACGGCAATATCCTTGATCGCCCCGATTTCGCGGGCTTCGATCACCAGTTCCGACAGCGGCAAGGCGCAGCAGAACAAAGCCATGCCTGCCTGCTTTTCCGCATCAGTCAGCGTATCTGCGTTATGCCTGCCGAAATCAACCGTTCCCTGTATGATTTTGCCTTTGCAGCTGCCGCAAGCGCCGTTGCGGCAGCCGTAGGGCAGCGGGAAGCCCTGGCGCAATGCGGCTTGCAGCACGGTTTCACCGGATTCTGCAGCGAAAACATGGCCGCTGGGCTGGATAGTGATTCGATACGACATCGGCTTATAAACGCTGCAACAAAAATAACTGGTAGTCAATAAAATAGATCGGGATGAAACGAACACTTTTAATCATTGGTTGCGGCGACATTGCCTTGCGGGCAGCACCGCTGCTGCAGTCACACTATCGGTTGCTGGGACTGTACCGCAGAGCGGAACAATGCCATCAGCTACGTTCGCACGGGATTACTCCGGTATCCGGAGATCTCGACAATTCCAGAAGTCTCGTCAAGCTCGCGGGCATGGCGCACGCAGTATTGCATCTGGCACCACCACCGGAGCACGGCAGGCGCGATACGCGCATGGCCAATCTTCTGGCGGCATTGACAAAGCGCTCGAAAACAATAGGACGGATGTTACCACAACAGCTGGTCTACATCAGTACCAGCGGGGTGTACGGCGACTGCAGCGGCGCGTTGATAAATGAAACTCATCCACTCAACCCGCAAACCGAGCGTGCCATGCGCCGGGTCGATGCAGAGAGGCGGGTACGAGAGTGGGGACAGCGCAATCGGGTAAATATTTCGATCCTGCGCGTGCCGGGAATCTATGCCGCCGAGCGCTTGCCGCTGGCCCGTTTGCGCGAAGGGGTGCCGGCGCTGTTGCCGGAAGAAGACAGCTACACCAACCATATCCATGCCGATGATCTTGCCGGCAGCATTCTTGCCGCATTGCGCCACGCAAAGCCGGGGAGGATTTACCACGTCTGCGACGATTCGCATCTGAAAATGGGCGAGTATTTCGATCTGGTGGCAGACCGGTTCGGCCTGCCACACCCGCCGCGCATTGCCCGCGCCGAGGTTGACGGGCGCATATCGCCGGGCATGCTGTCGTTCATGCGGGAATCGCGGCGTCTGACGAATACGCGCATGAAGCATGAGTTGCATGTAAATCTGCGCTATCCGACTGTAGCCGCAGGCATTGCTGCGAGCGCAGCAATCAGCCCGGAAAGCGGGTAAAATCCTGCCTGCCGGTCTAACTGGTACCAACTGTCCGATGGAACCCATACTGGTCATTACCAATTTCCCCGATAGAGCGAGCGCTTTGGCGCTCGCGCAAAGACTGGTTGATGAGCGGCTGGCTGCGTGCGTCAACGTACTGGCTGACTGCACTTCTGTCTATCGCTGGCAGGAAAAAATCGAGCATGCCAGCGAGGTGCCGGTATTCATCAAGACCCTGGCGCAGCATTATCCCCGGGTGGAGCAGGCGGTGAAAGCGATGCACCCTTACGAACTCCCGGAAATTATTGCTGTCCCAATAAGCAACGGCTTGCCCGCTTATATGCAATGGATGGCTGCTGAAACGCTGGCATTTCCGGATAAAACATGAACAGAATCGCATTACCTATGCGCCTGCCCCGTTATTTATTGCTGCTGCTTTGTGTCGTCAGCATCAATGGCTTCGCCGAAGAGAAGAAATCTTTCAGCCTGCTATCCGGACTGCAGCAACTCGGTGCAAACCTCGGGCAGAATGAAGAAGAGCTGTTGCCACCGGACCAGGCTTTCAAACTTACGGTCAGGGTGCGTGACGCGAATACGCTGATAGCGGATTTTGCGCCGGCAAAAAATTATTACCTTTATCGCGACAAAATAGCATTCAAGCCACAAGACAGCGAAACCTTCATTGAAAGAATCTCGCTGCCGCAGGGGGAGATGAAAAGCGATCTGACTTTCGGCCAGGTCGAGGTTTTTCACAAACCGTTCCAGGCGATAATTTCCCTGAAGCGCGCAGCATCGGCGACGAACCAGTTGACTCTTGCCGCCACCTATCAAGGCTGCAACGAACCGATAGGTGTCTGCTACGCTCCCATCAGCAAGGTAATCGAGCTGACGCTGCCGGCAGCGCGCGCCGTGGTCGGGGCAGTAGCCGAGGCGGTCAGCAGCGATGCGACTGCTGCCAGGCCGGACGCGACTGCGGAACTGTTCCAGTCCCCAGCCAGATCTACCGCGATTGAGACGGAATCGAACAGAATCGAGCAGATGTTCGAGAGCGGCAGTTTCTGGCTGATTCTGACCGGTTTTTTTGGCATTGGTCTGCTGCTTTCGTTCACGCCCTGTGTGTTCCCGATGTTTCCCATCCTGTCGGGGATCATTGCGAACAGGGGGCAGCACATCACCAAGACCCATGGTTTCATTCTGGCGCTGGCCTATGTCATGGGGATGGCGCTCACTTACGCCGCTGCCGGCGTGGCGGCCGGGCTTTCCGGCGCAATGCTGTCTGCAACCCTGCAAAACGCCTGGGTGCTGGGAACATTTGCGCTGGTATTCATCGTGCTGGCTTTTTCCATGTTCGGTTTCTATGAATTGCAATTGCCGGGTTTTCTCCAGAGCAAGCTTTCCGAAGAAGCCGGGCACCTGAAGGGTGGGCATTTGACCAGCGTATTCGGCATGGGCGCGTTGTCCGCACTGATAGTCGGACCTTGTGTCGCCGCGCCGCTGGCCGGGGCATTGCTCTACATCAGCCAGACACGGGACGTGGTGCTGGGCGGTTCAGCGTTGTTTGTCATGGCTCTGGGTATGGGTGTGCCGCTGCTGCTGCTGGGCGCATCCGCCGGAGCACTGCTGCCCAAGGCAGGCCCCTGGATGGAGTCGGTCAAGCGTTTCTTTGGTGTGCTGCTGCTGGGAGTGGCAATCTGGCTGATATCGCCGGTGATTCCGGCAGTGGTGCACATGCTGCTGTGGGCGGTGCTGCTGATCGTCTCCGCCATATATCTGCATGCCGTTGACCCATTGCCGCCAGCAGCTTCCGGTTTGCGCAAATTCCTGAAAGGACTGGGCCTGATCGCGTTGTTGACCGGCGTGGCCATGCTGATAGGGGTTCTGTCGGGCGGGCGTGACATTCTGCAGCCTCTCGCAAAATTAAATATCTCCAGCGCCGGCATACCAGGAACAGGCAAGGTAAATGTCGGCGAGGCGGGGCATTTACCATTTCAGCGGGTAAAGTCGATAGCCGAACTTGACCAGCACATCCTGCAGTCGCGGGATAAATACGTGATGGTGGATTTTTATGCTGACTGGTGTATTTCGTGCAAGGAAATGGAGCGCTTCACGTTTACCGATGCCAGGGTGCAGTCGCGGTTGAAAGACGTGGTATTGCTGCAGGTGGATGTTACCGCCGGCACGCCGGATGATATGGCGCTGCTCAAACGCTTCAAACTGTTCGGTCCGCCTGGCATTCTGTTTGTTGATCAGCAGGGGCGTGAAATTCCGGGCATCAGACTGATAGGTTATCAGAACGCAGAAAGTTTTCTCGCAGTACTCAACGCAGTACTGATCTGATGACAAAATTAAAACAGATGTTATTGTATGCGGGCATCGCAGCATTTGCCGTGACCGCCGGTCTGTTGCTGCGAGGGCAGTTGAGCGACAGCAGTTCTGCTGCAGTTGCAGCAGGCAGCGCGAATAAAGGAGCGGAGACGATACTCGCCGCCAGCCTGCCTGACCTGCAAGGCACGGGCCAGACTATTTCACAGTGGCGTGGCAAAGTTCTGGTGATCAATTTCTGGGCGACCTGGTGCGAACCCTGCCGCAAGGAAATCCCGGAATTCATTGAGCTTCAGGAGCAGTTCCGTGATCAGGGCTTGCTTTTTGTCGGCATCGCTGTGGATCAGCGGGAGAGAGCTGCGGCTTTCAGCAAAGACATCGGCATCAATTACCCGGTGCTGACGGGGGGCATGGAAGCCATGGCGCTGGCTGAAGCGGCAGGAAACAAACAGGGGGCCTTGCCTTTTACCGTCGTTATCGATCGCAGCGGAAAAATCACTGGTACCTATCTGGGTCTCCTCAGCCGCAGCAAGCTGGAGGCCATGTTCAAACCTCTGCTGTAGGAGTTGACACAGGTGATACTTTTAAACCAAGCTCTTGTGGGGGTCCGGTAGTATACGTGCCGGAACAGCTTACCATCAGCACAATCTCCTTGTGCTGGACTGAACCAAGTTTGTAGAGCACCTCGTCAAGGGGGCGGCCATTCCGGTCATGCTCAAGATCGTAGGGATTCCTGCCCACCCGACCCACCGAATTATGAGGAGGTTCCGATCAAGGTATTCTGAGAAGCTGGGGAAGAGAGTATCCGGTAAATCAGGAGTGATTCACCTGCCCTCACTGGACTTCCGGACATCGGCCTCTTTGAGAAGTTGCACCATCCTCCGATGACCATTCTGCGATGTCAGCATCAGTGCCGTGACGCCATCCACCGACTGAGCATTCACATCCGCTCCGGCGGCGAGCAGCACCTGCGCCACTTCCTCCCTAGCATCCTTCGATGCCATCATCAGCGCGGTAACACCCTCATTCGATCTGGCATTCACATCGGCCCTAGCGGCAAGCAGCACATAGACTACTTCCTGCCGGCCATCCTCTGCCGCTGCCATCAACGCGGTAATGCCACCGCCCGTGCTGGCGTTCACATCGGCCTTGGCCTCAAGCAGCTCATGCACCACCAACTGATGACCCTCTTTCGCTGCCACCAATAACGCGGTGACATCTTCGCTCATCCTGGCATTCACATCGGCATTAGCGGCAAGCAGCGTCTGTACCACTTTCTGGTCACCTTTTTCCGACGCGATGAGCAATGCTGTCAAACCTTCTTTTGTCTGGGCATTTACATTAGCTCTGGCCGCGAGTAATTCATGCACCACCATCTGGTGACCTTTTAGCGATGCTGCCATCAACGCGGTGATGCCATCGCCTGTGCTGGCATTCACATCAGCCCTGGCGGCGAGCAACATCTGTACTATTTGCGGGTAGCCATTTCCAGAGGCGATGAGCAAGGCTGTCATGCCATCGTTTGCTTTGGTATTCACATCGACCTTGGCAGCGAGCAGTGCTTGTACCACTTCCGTGCGACCCATCTCCGTGGCTATCAGCAATGCCGTCAAGCCATCTTCTGTCCTCGCACTCACATCAGCGCCAGCGGCGAGCAGTGTCTGTACCACCATCAGGTGTCCATTCTGTGACGCCATGAGCAACGCCGTATCTCCATTGTTTCTCTTGGCGTTCACATCGGCCCCGGTGGCGAGCAGTTCCTGCACTATCAGCTGGTAGCCCTTCTCCGACGCGATGATCAATGCTGTTAAACCATCGTTTCTCTTGGCATTCACATCGGCCCCGGCTCTGAGCAGATCATGCACCATCATCCGGTAACCTTCCTGTGCTGCCACCATCAATGCGGTGGCGCCATCGTCTGTGCTGGCATTCACATCGGCCTTGGCGGCGAGCAGCGTCTGTACTATTTGTGGGTAGCCATTTCCCGCCGCTATGAGCAAAGCTGTCATGCCATCATTTGTTTTGGCATTCACATCGGCTTTGGCAGCGAGCAGAGAGTGCACCACTTGCCGGTTGCCAATGGCCGCCGCTGCCATCAACGCCGTGCCACCATTGCTCATCCTGGCATTCACATCGACCCCGGCAGCGAGCAGTGCCTGTACCACCGCATGATGGCCCGTGGTCGATGCTGCTGTCAACGCGGTGATGCCGTGTTCCCTTGTAGCATTTACATCGACCTGGGTGCTGAGCAGTACTCTGACACGCGAAAGATCACCTCTTCTAGCTGCGGTAACCAATTCGCTGTCAGCCAATGCGCTGGCAGAAGCGCAGCACAAAGCCAGCAGCCCGCAAAGAATATGTACTCTCCGTGATGCCAACATACTGCACTCCTTCACATGAACCATGTCTCTTAAATAAATAAGGTAATCCCCCGGCTATGCCGGGGGACTCACTAGGTTTGACCGAGCGCTACGGTCAGCCTGATTCTTCTGACTCGATCAAAAGTTAGGAGAATCAGATGAAAGAGTACCAGA
>Ga0163199_1002961_pt1 | contig 10324 bp, 5 predicted proteins | sample PL_2010_150m_FD_113537 | JGI IMG/M metagenome (GOLD analysis project Ga0163199, IMG submission 113537) | Freshwater microbial communities from Powell Lake, British Columbia, Canada to study Microbial Dark Matter (Phase II) - PL_2010_150m | ecosystem: Environmental > Aquatic > Freshwater > Lake ...
GCCCGACCTCCTCCAGCGCCAGCAGCACGCGCCCGATGCATGCGTCGTGGTGCGAAATCATCCCGTAGTAAGCCGCGAGGTGTTCGCGCACGACGCCGGGCGAGAGGGGCCTCGGCGCCAACCGCTCGTCGCGGACGTCGAGTTCCCCGTTGTCAAACGCGTGCGCCGGCTGGAAGTTGCCCGGCAGCGGAATTCTTGCCGGTTCGTAGAGCGCGGCAAAATCCGCCGGCGGCGTGCGGGGGTCGTGCGGGGAGGTCAGGGCAATCCAGGCGAAGAAAGGCTGCCCGGTCGCGCGACGGCGAATGAACTTTTCCGCCGATCCGCAAAAAATCTCCGACGAGAATCCGTCGGCCACCCGCGCGGGTGCATCCGCCCGAATCCCGTCGAGGTCGCACACCGGCACGCCGGTGTGATCGCACATCCCGCCGTGAAAAATATTTTCCCCCTGCCCGAACGATCGCAGCAAGGCGGGCAGATCGTTGTGCCATTTGCCGGTGAAAAACGTGGCATAGCCCGCCGCGCGAAACCATTCGGGCAGCGTGGCTGCATCGGCCGGAAGCCTTACTTCGTAGTGCGGTCCGGACTCTACGGCCGGGTTTGCATCAGCTCGAAACACCCCTCGTCCGGTCAGCAGGCACGCGCGCGAGGGCGCACAGACCGCCGCCATCAGGCCGCCCGCGATTGTCGCCCGCGAAAACGTCGCGCCCAGCGCGACCAAGCGGTCCAGCACCGGCGTGCGGACGGTCCCGTTCCCATGCGCACCGATGGCGTCCGCCCGGTGATCGTCGGCGACGACGAACAAGATGTTCGGACGCGCTGGTTGGGAATTCGCGGTGCCGAGTTGCGCGGGGAAGGTGAGTGTTGACGATCGATCGCTGCCGGACATGCCGCCAAGGTGTGTCGGACCTTGCGGCGCGAAACAAGGCCGGCTCTACTGAATCGCTTAAGTGAACACCGCGCCCACCACGACCCTCAAGCACATCGCACGACACGTCGGCCTCAGCGTCGCCGCCGTGTCGATGGCGTTGCGTGACCACGCGTCGCTGCCCGCCGCCACGATCGCCCGTGTAAAGCGGGCCGCACTCAAGCTCAACTACACGCCCAACTCCGCCGGCAGCGCCCTCGCCGCCCACCGGCAGCAGCTGCGGGTGCGCCGCGACTTTTCCGTCATCGCGCTCGTCTCCAATTGGCCGAAGCGCGACGAGTGGTTGCGTCAGGCAAGCGCCCAACGCCTGCTCGCCGGCGTCACCGCCCGCGCCCGCGCCTACGGCTACGAGTTGCAGCACCTATGGGCCCGCGAGGACGGCATGACGCCGGCCCGCTTCAGCCGCGTGCTTACGTCCCGTGGAATTCGCGGGCTCATCCTCGCTCCGCTCGAGCACCCCGACAGCCGCCTCGATCTCGCTTGGGAAAACTTCTCCACCGTCACGATCGAGCGCCCCGCCCGCTACGCGCATTTCCATCACGTCCTACCCAATTACTCCGCCGACCTCCGCCTCGCGTGGACCCGCTTGCGCGAGCGCGGCTACTCTCGCATCGGCCTCGTCATCGATGCCGGTCTGGCCGAGCGCGTCGCCCACCAATGGGAGGCAGCCCACACGTTTGAACAAAGCCGCGCAGCGGCGTCTGCGGCCCCAATCCCGACTCTCATCGTCTCCGGGCCGAACCCATCGGCCACGATTGGCGCGTGGCTCCGCCAACACGGGCCAGACGCCGTGATCAGCCGCTGCAACGACGTCCTCGCCGCAGCCGCCGCGTTGAAGCTCCGCGTCCCGCGCGACCTCGGCTACGCGAGTCTCAATGTAGTCGACGATGCACCCGGCGTGAGTGGCATTCTCCAACATCGCGACGTCATGGGCGCCGCCGCCGTCGACGCGCTGCACGGCCTGCTCCACCGCAATCACCGCGGCCCGCACGTCGTCGCGCAGGGCACCCAGATCGACGGCTCCTGGCACGAAGGCCGCACGGTTGCAAAGTTGCCTCGCGCCCCGAAGGCCTGGTCCGGCACCCACCGGGCCAACCACGACTTAAGCGTTTAAGTAACCGCACCATTGCCAGACCCCGTCGCAGTCGCCTCGGATGTCCCCCGCGCCGGCTGTTGATTACCACCGGTGCGCCTCCCCACACCTATGAATGCCCAGCGCTCCGTGACACGCTTCGGCCCCATGGTCGTGGCACTCCTCGCGCTTGATCTCCCTTCGCTCGCCCAATCGACCCCGCCTCCCAATGCCACCAAGCCAAGCGACGCGACCGCCGTCCAACTGTCAGTGTTCGAGGTCACGGCGGACAAAGATCTCGGCTACGCCGCGTCGTCGGCCATGACCGGCACGCGCACCGGCGAGAAACTCGCCGACCTGCCCAATTCGATTTCGGTGATGACGCAGGAGTTTCTTCAGGACATCGCGGTGAACAATTTTCTCGATGCCGTCGAATTCGCGACCAACGCCGAAAACCTCTACAACGATTCCGGCACGCGCGGCGCCGCCATCGGCTCCCGCTCGGGCAACCAGATAAGTTTTCGCGGGCTCGCGTCGATCCGCCAGCTGCGCGACGGGTTCCCGTGGTATATGCCGCAGGACATCTACAACACTGAGCGCATCGAATTCTCGCGCGGCCCCGGCGGGCTCGCGTTTGGCGACGTCGATGTCGGCGGCATCATCAACATCACGACCAAGCGCGCGAACTCTAGGCGCTCGTCGTCCGCGCAGGTGCGCTACGACAACTGGGGCAGCCAGCGCTACTCAATGGACGTCAACCAGCCGCTGGCCGACACGGGCGTCTCGGTCCGCCTCAACGCCATCCGCGCCGAAAACGAATCATGGCGGCAGCGCTCCGGCACCGAGCTCCGCGGCCTCGCCGGCGCGGTGCGCTGGGAACCGTTCAAGCATCATCGCACCGTGATCGACTTCACCTACGAGCACGGCGATCAGGACGAGGGTTTCAGCCACGTCGTGCTCGACGACCAGACTGCCGCCTACGTGCGCGGCTCGGGCACCAATGCCCTCGACGCCAATCCCAATCTCGCCGGCGTGCAAACCAACGGTGTCGGCATGCAGCAGATCCGGGCCGCCACCGGCGTGGACCATCTCTTCGGCCTGATCGATGGCCGGATCTACAGTCTCCAATCCACCCCAACGGCCACGTTCCGCACCTCGATGGTCCAGATCGGCGCCACCGTTGCTACCGGCACCGATCCGGTGAACCCGCTGCGCTTCCCGATCATCGGGGTCTCGGAACGAATCGTGCCGCGCGGCCAGGACTGGGGCGGCCCGATCAACAAGCTGAACTCGAAGTTTCACGCCTACACGCTCGAGTTTCGCCACACGTTCAACGATCGCTTCAGCGTGCTGTTCTCGCACAACGGCCAGAAGGACGACACGCGCCGCATCAATGTCTTCAACGGCAACGTCGCCGGCGTCGGCATCCGCGACCTCCTGATCGACGTCAACCCGAACCTCCCCGATCCCAGCGACCCCACGCGCACACGGCTCCTGCCCAACCCGCGCTTCGAGCAATATTACTCCGTGCACAATCCCGTCACCCTGATCGACGGTCACGACATCCGGAACTTTCGCGGCGTGGCGGTTTACGATGCCCGCCTGCCGTGGTCGATCCAGCAGCGCCTCGTCTTGAGCGGCGGTTACCGCAGCGAATCTTACTACAAGGATGCCTTCACGCGCTCGCTGTCCCGCGAGGAGATTTTGCGCCGGGGCTACACCGGCAACGCCGCATTCTACAGCAACAACCTGTATTACTATTACCACTACCTGAAGGACGGCAACAGCGACGCCGCCCTGGCTGACGACCATCAACCCGGCGTCACAACGGATTTCCGTTTCACCCATGGCGGCGGCAGCCAGCGCTTCGACCAGAACCTCACCTCCGGTTCGCTCAACGCGCTCGGCTCCTACTTCGGTGGCAGGGTCCGATCGTCAATCGGGCTCAGCCGCGATCACTGGAAGCAGGACGCGTTTCGGCCGCTCGTGAGCGACCCGGTCACCAACGAACAGCGCTTCGTCGATCGCACGGGCGGCCTCATCCCCAACAACGGCACGGGCTACGTCGCCGTGCCGCTCGTGCCGTTTTCCGATCAATGGGTGACGAACCAAACCTACGGCGTCGTGTGGCACGTCACCCCCTGGGTATCGCTGACCGGCGGCTACTTCGAGTCCACGTTGTTCAGCGATAATTTCGGCCTCGATCTCAACGGCCTTGCGCTCGCCTCGCACACGGGCGAAGGCACCGACTACAGCGTGCGTTTCAATCTCCTCGACCAGCGCGTCAGCCTGAACCTCACCTATTTTCAAAACACGGCGGAGAACATCAGCAGCAGCGTCGGTGCGCCGGTGAGCGCGGAGCTCAACCCGCTGCTCGCCGTCCCCTTCGTCAACACCACGGACTACCGCGACCGCGGCACGAAGGGCTTCGAGGTGGAACTTGTGACGAACCTCACGCGCAACTGGACCGTGCGCGGCTCGTTCGGAAAAAACGAGATCTCGTTCACGCGGTTCTATCCGCTGTTGCGCGCGAAACTCTCCGAGGCGAAAGCCAGCGCCACGAGCCGCGGCCTCAATGCGGACAATGCCACAGCAGTCACCCAGCAGTTCATCGCCGACCAGGAGGCGGCCGACTCCACCTCCGGCCGCAAGACCGTCAACCTGACCACGCGTTACCGTTTCGGCCAGGGCGCGCTGCGCGGCCTGTCGCTCGGCGGATCGGTGCGGAGGATTTTCGGGAAGGACTGGGCGGCCATCACGGTCGGCGGCCAGGAGGTGCTGCCGAAGAAAGTCACCGACAACCAGTATGTCGTGAGCCCGTTCGTGAGCTACCGCCGCAAGTGGCGCGACACCACCTGGACTGCGCAGATCAACGTCAACAATCTCTTCGACAAAGTGACCGATCAAGGCACGGCCTATCGCTACACCCGCTGGACCGACCCCCGCCAGATCATCACGAGCCTCACCGTGAGCTACTGACCGCCCGCCGCAGAATCCATCCGTCCCAATCCCCGTCAAGCGAAGCAAGCCATCATGAAATCCCAAACGATCGCCCAATCGCCGCACCATGGACGCTTCGTCCTGGTCGCGTTCGCCGTGTGCATGGCGTCCGCCTCTGCGCAGTCCGCAAAGACCGAGAAATTGAACCCGGATGGTCCGGACGCCGACCCGGTCCAGCTCTCGCCCTTCGAAGTCAGCTCGCGCCGCGATGAAGGCTATCACTCGACCGACACCGTCTCCGGCAACCGCGTCAACGGCGCGATCAAGGACATTCCGCAGCCCATCACCGTTTACAATTCCGAGTTCATCAACAGCCTCGTGCCCGCGGATTCGATGGAACTGGCGGAGTTCTTCATCGGCGCGCAGAACAACGGGGCCGCGGCCAACGACGGGCGTTACACCATCCGCGGCTTCGACACGGTGGCGGGCAACCAACTGCGCAACGGCGTTTACGGCATGCACGTCGCGGTCGACAATTTCAGCGTGGATCGCGTCGAGCACATCCAGGGGCCGGCTTCCGTCCTTTACGGCAACGCGCAGCCTGGCGGCGTCATCAACACGATTACCAAGCAGGCCATCCTCGGAAAAAAGTTCTTCACTGTGAGCCAGCAATTCGGCTCGTGGGACTACAGCCGCACCACGCTCGACGCCAACGTGTCGCGCGGGCCGGTCGCGGTGCGGGTCAACGCCCTTCATCACAACAACAACAGCTGGCAGGACTGGGCGTGGAAAAACAAACAGTTCTACCAGCTCGCCGTCGCGATCCGCCTCGGGCCATCGACCGTGTTGAGGCTCGAGGGCGAATACGACGACCAGAATCAGACCATCAGCGACAACTATCTCGGCTTCCAGAATCCGGACCTGTGGGCGCAGGCGTTCATCGACCAGAAGATTGTCCCGCGCGCGAAGGCGGGTGGATGGGGCGGACCGAATGCCCGCACCCAGACCCTCAGCAAAGTCGGCTCGATCACGCTCGAACACACCCTCCGCCCGCACTGGCACGTCCAGGCCGCCGCCGTGTGGCAGAGTTTCTTTCAGGGCAACCTCCTCCCCGGCGGAGCCAACAAGATCATGCAGAGCCCCGCGCTCGGCTACTACGTGCAGACCGGCTGGCTCTCGAAGATCGCCGACTACCCGCAGCAGGAGTTCATGGTGAACAGCGTCTACGATCTCGACCTCGGCTGGACGAAGCAGGCGCTGGTGCTCCAATACGACTACAGCGCGCAGCAATACCGGCAGGCGCAGGCGCGCGAGTCCATCAAGGGGACCACCAAGGCGTTCAATCGCAACTTGCAGCTCTCGCTCGGCAACGGCGCCGCGCAAACCGCCTACATTCCCAACGCCGGCGCCGAGTGGCGCTACAACTCCGATGCGTGGGAGGACGATGCGACCAATGCGTTCTACGCCAGCGCGCGCGGCTCGTATTTCCACGACCGCCTCAAGTCTCTCGTGGGCGTGCGCTACAACATCTACGACACGAAGGTCTATAACATCACCCATGCCGGCGGCATCCACGTCTTCCGCAAGGGCGCGCCGATCACGTGGGACGACTCGCCCGAAAGCTACAAGATCAACAGCGCCTCCTACGGCGGGACCACGTCGTGGACCCCGAGCGCCGGTTTGATCTACTCCGCTGCGCGCAATCTGGATTTCTTCGCCACCTACTCGACCTCCTACTCGGTCCAGGACGCGCGGCGGCGGGACATCAACAACAATCTCCTGCCGCCGGAAGAAGGCATCGGCTACGAGGGCGGCGCACGGCTGACGTTTCTGAACAATCGCCTGAACCTCTCCGCCAGCCTGTTCACCAACACGCGCAAAAACACCCAGGAGAAAATCCCCGACGCGCAACTGCCGAAGGAATTGCAGGGCACCGGGACATTCTACCTCCCGGGCGTCACCGGCCGCGCCGACGGCGGCGAACTCCGCCTCGTCGGCAACCTCGCGCCCGGCTGGACGATGATCGGCGGCTACGGCTACGTCGACGCCCGCATCACGCGCTCGATTTTCTCGCCCGCCACCGTGGGCCAGCCGCTCACGCCCGCGCTGCACCACTCGGGCAACTTCACGACGAGCTACTCGTTCCGTCAGGACGCGTTTCGCGGACTCAAGATCGGCGGCGGCGCGGTGTTCAAGGACCGTGTGCAACCGCAGCCCGACATAAAGTGGAAGAATCCGTCCGGCGTGATCTACCACGCGATGATCGCCTACCGGAAACGGTTCAACGCCTACACGTGGGAAGTGCAGGCCAACGTCCGCAACCTGACCGACAAAGTCTACCTGAACGCGTTTCGCTTTGAAGATCCGCGAAACATCTCGGTCACGAACCGCTTTTCGTTCTAAGACTCGCCACTTCGTTCCAACACGGCGCAAGCGGTTCGCGCGCGGCCTTCTTCTCATGCACCACCAAAACCGAAAACAATTCCTCCGCAACCTCGGGATCGCGACGGCTTCGGCCTTGACGCTATCTGCCCGTGTTCGCGCCGCCTCCGCGCCGCCGGCCAAACCTGATCCGCTCGTTCCCTCTTACCTGCGCGGCTACGAATCGCTCTACCGCGAAAGTCCGCGTGCCGCCGCCGTCGAGTGGCACCGCAACGCGAAGTGGGGGATGTTCATCCACTACGCGCTCGAAAGCTTGCGCGGGCTCACCGCCGCCAGCGTGGCGGCAAAGAAGGCCGAGCCCGGCGATGAGTGGAAAAAATTCAAGTCCGGCGGCGACGTCGACTACCGCGCGCTGCGCGATCGTTTCACGGCGGCGAAGTTCGACGCGGACTTCATCACCGACCTCGCGCTCTCCGCCGAGATGCGCTACCTCAACATCACGACGCGCCACCGCGGCGACCTCTACCTGTTTCGCACCAGCGTGTCGGACTTCACGAGCGTCAACTCGCCCGCGAAGCGCGACTTGGTCGCCGAACTCGCCGTGCAATGCCAGAAGAAAGGCCTCGGCCTTTTCATGTATTGCCCGCCCGACGTGGCGCGCACCGAGCCGCAGGAAATGTTCGAGCGCAACTGTATCGTTGTTCGCGAACTGCTCACCCAATACGGCCCCGTCGCTGGCATCTGGCTCGATGGCATCGGCTCCTATTACGGCGAGCCCGAGGCCTACCGTCGCATCAACGAGCTCTACGCGCTCATCCGCTCGCTCCAGCCGCAGTGCCTGATCTCGTTCAAGCAGGGGACCGGGACCGAGGATTTCGTCGCGCCCGAAGGCTTGATGCACGTGAAGGCCGGCGTGATCGCCGAAAAAGCGTGGGCACTGAACGCGGGCAAACGCGGCGACATCTGCACTAACATGCAAACCGCACCTCCCTCGTGGCTCTACCTCGAGGGCTGCGAACACATCGACGCCGACGAAACGCTCGGCCTGCTCGCCGACGCGTTCGCCCAAAAAGCCAACCTGACCCTCAACACTGGTCCACTGCCCGACGGCTCGATTCACCCGGCCGACGTCACCGCGCTGCTGCAAGCGGGCGTGCGCATCCGGCGCGATGGTTTCCCCGCTCCGGCCCTGATGGATCGCACCAAGCGGAAGAAGATGAAGAAGGTGAAATAAGAACATGCCTGACGTTTCCCCCGCGTCTCGGGCGCAGACTGCCTGCGCTGGCCGCTCGCTCCTCATCGGCTGGTTGCTGCCGGCCCTGCTCGCGCTGTCGCTCGCCACCGTCGCCGCCGCACCCGCGAAATACGAGCCGAACTGGGACTCGCTGCGCGACATCCCCGTGCCCGCGTGGTTCGACGACGCCAAGTTCGGCATTCTCATCCATTGGGGCGTTTACAGTGTCGCCGGCTTCAGCTCGGGCTACAATTACGCGGAGCACTTTCCGCAGTTCATGTATCGCACCGGCGACGGATCGCGTAATCCCGCGGAGCACGCCGCGTTTCTCCAGCAACGCTTCGGTGCGACGCCGCCGGACTTCGGCTACAAGGATCTCGTGCCGCTCTTCCGCGCCGAGCGGTTCGACCCGGCGGCGTGGGCCGGGCTGTTCCGCGGCGCAGGCGCCCGCTATGTGATTCTCACCGGCGAGCACCACGACGGCTTCGCCCTCTGGGACAGCGCGCTCACGCCGTGGAACGCCGTCCAGCGCGGACCGCGCAAGGATCTCGTCGGCCTGCTCGGCTCTGCCGTCCGCGAGGCGGGTTTGAAATACGGCGTCTCGTTCCACCGCGAGCGGCACTACTGGTTTTTCGCGCAGGAACGTTCGCTGGGTGGCACGCCCCACGCCGCGATCGCGGAGGAAATCCGCCGCCGTCCTGAGGCCGCTTCGCTCTACGGGCCGTTTCAATTCTCCTCGGACTTCATGGAGGACTATCTAAAGCGGTGGCGCGAAATCACCGACCGCTACCACCCCGACTTCATGTGGATCGATGGCTTCGCCTCCAAATCCCCGGAGCAATGGAACACCTGGCAGAATTACGGCGCCCGGCTCATCGCAGATTATCTCAACCAGGCCGCCGCGCGAAACCAGGAGGTCTATTTCAACAACAAGGGCAGGAACGAAACCAACTGGCCGCGGCCCGACGGCCTCGGTTGCCGCGAAGCCGACAACCTGACGTTCGAGGGCATCGGCGCGAAGTGGCAGAACCCCGCCACCCTCGGCCGCTCCTACGGCTACAGTTTCGAGGAGGAGAAGAACGACGACTACAAGACTCCGACTGAGTTGATCCATCTGCTCTGCGACGTCGTCAGCAAGAACGGCAACCTCCTCCTCAACATCGGCCCGCGCGCCGACGGCACGATCCCCGAGGCGATGGAGCGACGCCTCCTCGCCGTCGGCCGCTGGCTCGCCACGAACGGCGAGGCGATCTACGGCACGCGCCCGTGGAATAAATTCGGCGAGACGATCGACGAGGCCGTCGCAACCAAGGGTCCGGCGCGCAAACGAGCGGAGCGCCCGCTCAACGGCATTCGTTTCACTGCAAGCAAGGACGCGGTTTACGCCATCCTGCTGGAATGGCCCGTGGACGGAAAGGTGGCACTCAACTCCCTCGCCGAGGGCTCGGCGCTCTTTCCGGAAACGCCAGTGGCAGTAACCATGCTCGGCGGCACCCAGCCGCTAAGGTGGTCGCGCACGGCCGCCGGTATGCACATCGAATTGCCAGAGGAAAAGCCGGGCGAATCGGCGTTCGTTTTGAAGATCGCGACTCGTCCCGCGCAGTGATTCCGATTTTTCCGTCCTCTCGAACTCCATGAAACAATTCCGTCATTTCGCTCCCGCGCTTGTGCTGCTGACTTTGGCCACCACGACCGCGCCGGCCGCGCAAAGCGCCGCCGCCTCGCGTCCCAACATCATTCTCATGATGGCCGACGACATGGGCTGGGGCGA
>Ga0163199_1002962_pt1 | contig 10323 bp, 9 predicted proteins | sample PL_2010_150m_FD_113537 | JGI IMG/M metagenome (GOLD analysis project Ga0163199, IMG submission 113537) | Freshwater microbial communities from Powell Lake, British Columbia, Canada to study Microbial Dark Matter (Phase II) - PL_2010_150m | ecosystem: Environmental > Aquatic > Freshwater > Lake ...
CAAGTACCAGTATGCCGTTTCGGAAAACACCGCGGTGACTGCCTTCGCGTCGTATCTCAACCTGAAATCCAACACGCCGGCCATCAAAGGGGTGTCGCGCGCGAACGTGAATGCGGGCAATTTTGACTTGCTGCTGAGCGGCGTCCAGAACACGCCCGCTTATTTCGGCTACAACTTTTATGACGTCACCACCGATTTCAACTACATCGGCGTCACGTCCAATCTGGGCAATGGCTGGAAGCTGGACGACAAGCTTTATCAATATCGCTACTGGAACAAGCAGAATTACAACAACTTCAAATACGACTCGACCGGACTCACTCCGACAACCCTCACTACAACCAGTGGCGTCGACAAGCTCAATTCGTATGTCACCACGGGTAACCTGCTGCGCCTGAGCAAAGAATCTTCGTTGGGCACTTTCCGAACCGGCCTGTGGTATGACGTTGCGGACAGCTACCGTTACCAGGTCAAGTCCGATCCAAGAACGTGGATTGACGCTCCTTTACCTAATTTCAGCGAAACCTACACGACGACCACGCTGCAGCCATATCTGGAGTTCGAATTCAAGGCCACGGATAAATTGAATGTGACGCCCGGCGTCAAATACGCTTCGTACAAGCAGGATTTCAACCATCTGCAGGACTGCAGCATTGTCGGCGGACTGGGCGCCACGGTAAACACGTCCACCTGCACCGTCACCAAGGGCGTTGGCGCTCCGAGCGTCTCTAATTCCGTCAGTTACAGCGACGTGCTGCCTTCGCTGGACCTACGTTACCGGTTACAACCGAACTGGTCTGTTTACGGCCAATATGCTGTCGGCGACGCGATTCCGGACACGGGCGTGTTTGACGTGCCTAACGCGAAGGTGGCCAGCACGCCTAAACCGACCAAATCCAAGACCTTCCAGTTTGGCTCGGTGTGGAAGTCCGACAAATTCACGCTGGATGCGAACATCTACCACACCAAGCTGGACAACTCCTATACGGTGGTCACGGATCCAGTCACCCTTCTTCCCACCTATCCGCTGATCGGCAATCAGATCGTCCAGGGTATCGAAGCGGAAAGCAACATCCTGCTCGGCAGCGGATTCAGCCTGTATCTGAATGGCACCTACGGCAGCGCCAAGTATGACACCGGCAAGTGGATCGCCGGCGCCCCCGCCGATACCGAAACGCTGGGTCTGAACTACAAAATGGCCGGATGGAACGCGGCCCTGTTCGCCAAGCGCGTCGGGAAAATGTACAACGACAACGGCAGCACGCATGATGCCTTCACGATCGATCCTGTCGTGGTGACGAATCTGTTCGTCAATTACACGCTGAAGAATGCGGGCAGTTTCGCCAAGCAGGCCAAGATCCAGCTCGCCGTCAACAATCTGTTCGATAGTCACAAAATTGTTGGCGTTGCAGGTGCAGGTAATGCAACGAGTTCGAGTGCGGCACCGTCACCGGCCGACCTCTTGACCGTGCTGCCCGCACGCAGCGTTTCGCTGACCTTGAAGGTCGACTTCTGATCCGATTATCCGATTCACCGGGGGAGCTGGCCTCCCCCATTTTTAATTTGAGATCATGAATATTCCACACTTGCTCGAACTTGCCAACGACTCCGGTGGCACGCTTTACCTGATGTTGCTGCTGCTCCTGGTTGCGCTGACCGTGATCATCGAGCGCAGCCGCTTCCTGTCCAACATGCAGGAAGGTGGTGCGCGGCTGATCGCGATGCTCAAACAGAAAGATGGGGAGATCGCTAACTTGGCTCTGCCGGATGAACTGTCGCAACTGCCGCATGCGCGCCTGTTCGCCATCTTGCAGCACGAACCGGCCAGCGCCGACCGCAACAGTCGTGACGGCCACCTGGAAGAGGCAATCATGCACGAAGTGCCGAGCCTGGACCGCTCGCTGTGGATGCTCGACACCGTGATCACTCTGGCGCCGCTCCTGGGGCTGTTCGGCACGATCGTCGGCATGTTCAACGCGTTTCATGCGCTGGGCGATGCCCAGAATGGCGCAGCGCAAGTCACCAGCGGAATCGCCGAGGCGCTGGTCGCAACGGCCTCAGGGCTGTTCATCGCGATGATCGGTCTGGTGTTCTTCAATGCCTTGCATACCCGAGTGCGCGTCATCCTGCACCAGCTCGAAACGATCAAGATCATGCTGGTGAACCGGCATGACAGGCTCGGAGTGCCGCCGTCGTCCACAAGGGTTTCCGTCGAACTGATCCGCGCTCAGGCCAGGGCCTGAGATGCGTTATCTGGAAACGCGCAAGGCCAGGATCGAGATCATTCCGATGATCGACATCATGCTTTTCTTGCTCGTGTTTTTTGCGATGCTGACGCTGCGCATGATCCCGACTTCCGGCCATGTGACCAAACTGCCGACAAGCTCGACGGCGGTGACGATTCCGCCGCCCAAGCTCCTGGTCGAAATCAGCGGGGATGGCACCCTGCTGGTCGAGAATCGCACGCTGACACCGGCGCAACTGACCGAGCTGCTGCGCGCCCGCGGCAGCAGCAAGACCGCCGTGACCATTGCCGGCAATCAGACTGCCATGCTGCAGCAGGTGATGAGCGTGATCGATGCGATCAAGGCCGGTGGCGCAACAGAAATCGGTCTGGCGACACGCATTGCGGCTGGCAACTAGGACGCGATGTCAGCGTCTTTACAAGCCAAACCGATGCAGGCCTTCGGGCTGGCGATTCTGCTCGAAGCTCTCCTGCTGGTGGGCGCCACGGTCGTGCTGGCCAGCGCTATCCAGGTGAAGCCGGCGATTTCCGAACCGGTGACCATCACCTTGGTGAGCGAGGAGGAACCACCACCGCCTCCCAAGCCCAAGCCGTCACCGTCCAAGGCCAAGCCCCATCCGTCGCCGACTGTGCTGTCTCCGCCGCCGCCGATGCCGACGCCTGTTACTCCGGTTCCGGTCGTGGAGACGCCGACTGCATTCACAGAACCGGTCAAGCCACCTCCACCGCCGCCGCCCCCGGCAGTCAGCGGGCGACCCGACCCAAGTCTCGAATACGCCGCCAAGGTGCGTGCGGCGGTGCAGGCCGCCGTCTTCTATCCGCCGGCCGCCGCCGCGCTGCACTTTGCCGGACGGGTGCGCCTGGAGTTTCATCTGCAGGACGGCATCCCCGGCGAGGCTCATGTGCTGGTCGGGAGCGGCATGGGGATAATCGATCGCGCTGCGCTGCAATCGGTTCGGAGTGCGCATTATCCCGAGCCGCCAGCGGACATGCGCGGCGCCGACCGGGTGTATCAGGTCTGGGTCGAATTCAATCGTTGAATAGAACACCATGCTGTTCCAACGAAGCCAGCCTTGGCTCTATCTGACACCGCTGCTGTTAATGCTCTCGCCCTACGCCTGCGGCGGCTCGGTGCCGGTGGTGAAGGCGGCATGGGTCGTTCTCGGCGAGAACGGCCAGGCTGTCGCCAGAATCGTCACGCCGGATGCCGACTGTCCGAGCATCCTGATAGACGGCAAGGCGAGTCCCATGAGGCTGCGGGCCAAGGCCGAAACGATACCCAAGCGGCCAACAGCAAGCAGGCCCGACTATTCCAAGCCGGCGTCCTTTCCGGTGAACACCTGCGAACATCACCTCCCTGCCAACATCGCTCATGCCTTGGTCGGCGATATCAGCTTGCCTTTGCCCAAGGCGTATCCACGGCGCATCGTGATTATCGGAGACAGCGGCTGCCGGATGAAGAAGGCCGACAGCGCTTGGCAGGATTGTTCCGATCCGAACGCCTGGCCGTTCGCGCAAATCGCGATGCTCGCCGCAGGCTTCAAGCCGGATCTCGTTCTGCATGTCGGCGATTATCATTACCGGGAGAGCCCCTGCCCGCAGGGCATGTCCGGCTGCGAGGCAAGTCCATGGGGCTATGGCTGGGATGCGTGGGAAGCCGATCTCTTCAAGCCGGCTGCGTCGCTCCTCGCGGCTGCGCCGTGGATCATGGTGCGCGGCAACCACGAGGAATGCGCACGCGGCGGCCAGGGCTGGTTCCGCTTTCTCGACCCGCGGCCCTACGAGGCCATGCGTTCCTGCAACGATCCCGCCAAGGACAGCAATGCCGACTACTCCGAGCCCTATGCCGTACCCATCGGAGCCGACGCGCAGGTCATCGTGTTCGATTCGGCGAAAGCCGGCAAGTCGCCGCTCGATCCTGCCAATGCCAAGGATGCTACGGCCTTCGCCAAGTATCAGGCCCAGTTCCTGACGGTCGGCATGCTCGCGGGCAAGCCGGGAACCCTGAGCATGTTCGCCAATCATCATCCGATAATCGGTCTGACGCCTAAAGCCGGCGGCTCGGTAATCGGTGGCAACCGCGCGCTGCTGTCGGTGATGAAGGGCTTGAACGGGACTGCCTACTATCCGCCCGGCATCCAGGCTGCGCTGCACGGCCACACGCATCTGTTCGAGGCGATCAACTTCGCCTCGGATCATCCAGCCACCTTCCTGTCAGGCAACAGCGGGGACAATGTCGACAAGAGCCTGCCCGATCCTCTGCCCGCAGCATCTTCTCCGGCCGAAGGCGTCACGATAGCCAAGATCACGCATAGCGACAGCTTCGGCTTCCTGGTCCTGGATCGCCAGCAAGACGCTTGGGCTTTCAAGGCCTACAGGCGCGACGGTTCTCTGATGACGACTTGCCTGTTGAAGCAGGGCAAGGTGAACTGCGACCGGACGGGCTTGATCAAATAGGAGGTCTGTCGTGGTGACCGATTAGGGCGTCTCCCCGCCGCAATTAATCCAGAGAGTTCACGAAGCTGTCACAAAGCGGAACTAGCATCAAGCGTATCGCCAGGTCACAGGGCCGATGCGACATGAGGTGTGGGTTTGTCATTCCGCGGCATCTGAAAATTGCGTGCAGCCGGCGTTCCGAGGCGTCGCACCCCGGGCCGACGAAGTCATCGCGGTCCATCGTATGAACATCGCATGACCATCGCATGCGCCAGGACCGCTGGTTTCGACGATGTTCAAAACATCCGGGTAGCCCTCCCGGATTCGTCTTCCTCCGGCCGGCAACTCGTTCGACAGCGCGACACCGTATTGTGGCGCCCCGGAACCATTGTTGAACTCGATGCCGCGCACGAGGTTCCGGACGGCCTTTGCGACGCGACTGTCGCCGTCGCTTCGGCGCTGTTTGATCAGGACACGCCGGTGTGGCTGTCAGCCACTGCCGACTGCAAAGCCGTAAGGAAATATCTTCGCTATCACACGGGATGCGCGCTGGTCACGGAGACCACACTGTCAGACTTTGCGATCATCGCGCGGTTGGGTGAGCTTCCTTCATTCGGCGAATTCTTCTGCGGCACCCGGCAGTATCCGGAACGAGCGACGAAGCTGATCGTTCAGGTCGAGGGGCTTGAGGCCGATGGCCCATGGCGCCTCAAGGGATCGGGAATTCCGAGCGGGCAGCGGCTGGGGGCGAGAGGACTCGGAGAGACATTTCTGTCGCAATGGGAACGGAACACCCGATTGTCTCCCCGCGGTATCGATGTATTCCTCGCGTTCGGCCGCCGGCTGTGCGTTCTGCCGAGAACAACGCGGATCGAGATCTAGCCGACTATTTCGCCAGCCGGCCAACGGGTCTTCTGATCCGGATAACCATCGTGGTCCGGAGGTGCGTGAGCTGAGCAACTCCAGGATGAGAACGCACGCATCAAGTGCCCGACGGCGGAGCTGCCGTTGGATCGACATATCTTCACGAGGCCGTGACTTACCTGTCACATAGGTGGCGTGCCGTTTAGGCGCCAGCTGCCTGGGCAGGCTCGCCGCGTTCGGTACGGCGTTTGATCGGCTCAACCTGCTCCAGATCCATTAGCGCTGGTGCCATGCCCATGGCGTTCTTGTCGGACTGGTTCGTTCGCCGCTGGAGGACTGAAATATTGCGGACAGGCCATCGATATTGGTCAGCGTGGGCCGGGTCACGCACCCGCGTTTCTGCCAAACGCCCCGAAGCTGTAATATGACGGCAATGTTACAGGCTCCGCCACCCGGGGCCTCACGAATTCTACGAACGCAGGGAGCGCGTCATGTTCGGTCGCCTGATGCCGCACGAAGGCAGGTTTTTCGACAACTTCAAGGAACTGGCCGATCTCATCGTCCAGGGAAGCCGCGAACTGGCCGCGTTGATGGTTTCTCTCGACAACCTGGAGCGGCGGCGCTTCAACATCGAGACCATAGAAAAAAAAGGCGACAAGGTCACGCACGCCACGGTCGAACTACTGCATCGCACCTTCATCACCCCGCTGGACCGCGACGAAATCCACCAGCTCATCACCAACATGGACGATATCCTCGACCTGATCGAGGACGCGGCGCAGACGATCTCGATGTTCGACATCCGCTCGCTCACGCCCGACGCGACGCGGCTGGCCGAGATCTGCGTCGGTTGCGCCGAGAAGGTCAATGCGGCGGTGGGGCTGCTGCCCAGCATGGAGAACGCGAACCGGATACTCGATATCTGCGGCGACATCGACAAGCTCGAGTCCGAGGCGGACCATCTGATGCGTGCGGCGATGGCGAAACTGTTCCGCGACGAGCCGGACGTGCGCCAGCTCATCAAGCTGCGCACGGTCTACGAGCTGCTCGAAGCCATGACCGACCGCTGCGAGGACGTGGCGAACATCATCGAAGGCATCGTGCTCGAGAACGCGTAACCCGCGTGCTCACGGCTGCATTGCCCGGCGATCGAATGAAATCACCCAGCACCGCGATCTGGACCGGAAATTCACGGGCATGAGCCTTCAGATCGTCATTTTTCTGATCCTGGTGGCGCTCGTCTTCGATTTTCTGAATGGCTTCCATGACGCGGCCAACTCGATCGCCACGGTCGTCTCGACCCGCGTGCTTCGGCCGCAACTGGCTGTTGCATGGGCGGCGATGTTCAATTTCATTGCGCTGAGCGTGTTCGGGGTTGCCGTCGCGTCGACCATTGGTAAAGGGATCATCGATCCGGCCATCGTCGATTACCACGTGGTGTTCGGCGCGCTGATGGGGGCCATCGCCTGGAATATCATTACCTGGTACTACGGCATCCCGTCGTCGTCCTCGCATGCATTGATCGGCGGGCTGGCGGGCGCGGCGGTGGCCAAGGGCGGCGTCGGCACCCTGGTTGCGGGTGGCTTCCTCAAGACTGCGGCGGCCATCGTGCTGTCGCCTATCCTGGGGCTGGTGCTGGCGGTCATGCTGATGATCACGGTCTCCTGGATCTGCGCCGGCACGACGCCGCAGCGCGTGGACCGATGGTTCCGGCGGCTCCAACTCATCTCCGCCGGCCTTTATAGCCTTGGGCACGGCGGAAACGACGCGCAAAAGACCATGGGCATCATCTGGATGCTGCTGATCGCCTCAGGGCATCTCGGAGCGAAGGACTCGCTGCCCGTGTGGGTCGTGTTGGCCTGCTACGGCGCCATTGCCATGGGAACGCTGTTCGGCGGCTGGCGCATCGTCAAGACCATGGGACAAAAGATCACCAAATTGAAGCCGGTCGATGGGTTCTGCGCCGAAACCGGCGGTGCGATCACGCTGTTCCTTGCCACGGCCATGGGCGTCCCCGTATCCACCACGCACACGATCACCGGCTCGATCGTCGGCGTCGGTTCGGTGCACAAGCTCTCGGCGGTGCGCTGGGGCGTCGCCGGTGGGATCGTCTGGGCGTGGATACTCACCATTCCCTGCTCTGCATTCATTGCGGCGGTCGCCTGGTTCATCGGCGAGCGCTACCTCTGATCCGGCTGTAAGGCTGCAGGCGGCTGCGCGGCGCGATCGGATTTCCGGATCTCAGCACCCCCCCTGTCGGGCTGGGTAAAGGTGTTGTGGGACGAGAAGGAGCAATGCCCGCGTGAAGTTGAATCCGGGACCGACTATTTCGACCCTTTGGCTGGCCGGCCGGTCATGATCACTTGAAGACGGCGCACAGCGGCAAGCACGGCAGCATCGCTCAACTCTGAAAGACTGGCGAGGGCAGCACGCAAAATCTCGCTCTTTTTGGCTGCAACGCCAGCCATCAAGCAGCGATCCTTGAGCAGCGAGATCAACCGATACTCGGCCTTCGGCATGGTAAAGCTGTCTCGCACCAGCTTGACCTTCTTTTCTTTGGCGGGCTTTTCCGCTTTCGCCGGCTTGAGCTTGCTGACGAGCTTGGAGGACGTTGACGAGCCGCCAGTTTCTGCTCTTTGGCTGGCTGGGAGAGGTTTCTTAACAGCAGTCGCAGGCGCAACGGCTTTCTTGGTACCTGGTAACTTTGTGGACTTGGCGGCTGATCGAACCGTCGTCCTCGTCTTTTCGGCAGTAGTGGGTTTGTTTTCCGTAGCGACGGCTGCGGCCTTTGTCTTTACCATGACGATCTCCTATATCGTATAAACAGTATATTCAGTTTATACAGTTTACCGGCATTTTCAAGGCTCTCAGCGCAGCAGCCCCGACGCACAGTCTTGGACTGCCGCTGTAATTATAGAAGGCGCTTGGCAATGCAAACGTGCCCCGACGGCCGGGCTGCAGTTCTTCGGCCAGGTCGATATCGACGCGAGCACCGGCGCGCTCGAGGTGGCGCTCAAAGATCTCGCGGGCGCATCGCTGTGAGAGAAAACGCTCGCACCGGTGCGTGCCTAGCGTCGACATCGGAAGACGCAGCGCGCCTGTTCACGCTCCTGTCACCTGCGACTGCTATAAAAGCGGCCGGTGCGCCGAGACAGGTCGGACCGACGGCGTTCTCACCCCCGACCCCGATGCACCAGGAGGTAACAACGATGAGCCTTGCTGAATGGATCACCCTGTTGTTCGTCATCACAAACGGCGGGCGGGTACTCGCCATCGTGCCCCAGATCATTTCCGCGGCCCGCTGCAGCCAGGGCGCCAAGGCCGTATCGCGGCTGACGTGGGGATATTTTGCCTTCGCGCATTTGACGGCCTCGCTGTACGGCTTTTTCAGCGCACACGATCTCAAGCTCGCGTTGATTTTTCTCGGCAGCTTTGCTGGCTGCAGTTTGCTGGTAATCGTCGTTTCATGGAAACGCTGGCGGCATCGGGAAGCGACGCGCATCCAGCGCATCGGGAAAACCCCGCCGGTCCTGGCTCCCGGCTAGCGCCACAGAATGGGACAGCCGCTCTGGCGAGTTGATTCGGGCGTCGCAATGCATTCATGCCGTTGTAACAATCAGCCGCTAGCATCGCATTGCCCATTTATCACATCAAGGATGGACCAATGAAAACGAATTTCCTACTCGTCACCATGCTGGCTGGAATCTCCGGCCTGTTGGCGGGCTGTGCCGGCAGCAGCAGCCCAGCGACGACACCCAAGAACGTGATCTTTTTCCTTGGCGACGGCATGGGGATGACGACCTTGACCGCGGCGCGGATTTACAAGGCCGGGGAAGCGGGCGACCTGACCATCGACACGCTGCCGGAGACCGGTTTTGTCAGAACCTACTCCAACAATGCCCAGGTTACCGATAGCGCGCCTTCAATGGCAGCCTATATGACCGGCGTGAAAATGAATAACGAAGTTGTCTCCATGTCTGCAGATACCAGCGCCTTCAATCCGAGCACGGGGCAGTCCTACGTCAGCGGTGCCGACACCACCTGTCCGGCAACCGGCAACGGCACCTCAGTGACCACGCTGCTGGAACTGGCAAAGGCCGCCGGTCGCGGCACCGGTGTCGTCACCACGACGCGGGTTACCCATGCCACGCCAGCGGTCACCTATGCCCACATTTGCCACCGGGATGGCGAGAACACCATCGCCGCTCAACTCGTTCCAGGCGGCACCGGCTACAACGGTACCCTGGCCGATGGCGTAGACGTCGTTCTGGGCGGCGGCCGCCGTCATTTCGTGCCAAACACCACGTCTGGCAGCAAGCGCACCGACACGCGCGACATGATCGCGGAAATGAAAGCCAAGAACTACACCTATGTGTCCAGCAAAGCCGAACTCGATGGCGTTACCCCGAGCGGCAACACCAAGCTCTTCGGCCTGTTCACCATGGATCACATGTCCTACGATCTGGATCGCAATCCGACCGCCGAACCGAGCCTCGCCGAGATGACAGGCAAGGCCATCGACGTGCTGGCCAAAAACCAGAAGGGTTTTTTCCTCATGGTGGAAGGCGGGCGCATCGATCACGCCCTGCACGAAACTACGGCAAAAAAAGCCCTGCAGGACACGATCGCCTTCGATGATGCCGTCAAGAACGCCCTGGACAAGATGCAGCTCATCGATCCGGGGCTGAAGAACACCGTGATCATCGTTACCGCCGACCACGACCACACCATGGTGCTCAACGGCTACGCCAAACGTACCGGCCCGAGCACTGCCAGCA
>Ga0163199_1002965_pt1 | contig 10322 bp, 6 predicted proteins | sample PL_2010_150m_FD_113537 | JGI IMG/M metagenome (GOLD analysis project Ga0163199, IMG submission 113537) | Freshwater microbial communities from Powell Lake, British Columbia, Canada to study Microbial Dark Matter (Phase II) - PL_2010_150m | ecosystem: Environmental > Aquatic > Freshwater > Lake ...
AGTTAAGGCTGTATTGATCACAAAAATATAGTCAAATAACCCAGGATATGTAACAAAAAATGTATATATTTACCCTGAATTTAGTACAAATAGTATGATTTTTAAAAGGAAAATTTATCAGCAACTATTAGACTGGAAGAACTCAAACAGGCGAAAACCGATCGTATTGAGGGGTGCCCGGCAAGTAGGCAAGTCAACCATTATCCGGGAATTTGGAAAGGAATACAATTCTTTCATTGAATTAAACCTGGAAAAGAAACAAGATTTAAATCTTTTTGAATTTAACGATGTCAAGACGATCATTGAAGCAACACTGGCCAGAGAAAACGTATCCATAAACAGTGATTCTTTATTGCTCTTTATCGATGAGATTCAGGAATCTCCCAAAGCCATTGAACTTCTTCGGTTTTTCTATGAGGATTTCCCCAATCTGCATGTGATCTGTGCCGGATCATTATTGGAACATGTGGTGAAAGATATTACCTCATTTCCTGTTGGCCGGATACAGCAATTGGTTCTTCACCCTTTTGATTTTGAAGAATTTTTATGGGCAAAGGGAAAAGAGAATATTGTTGAGCTATTCGAAGAAGTTCCCATCAAAGAGCACTTTCATGAAATTATCCAAAACCTTTTTCATGAATATGTGATTATCGGAGGCATGCCTGAAGTGATAAAAACATATGTTGAGACCAATACCTATTCTGAACTCGGAGCTGTTTATCAGGAAATATGGCAGACCTATAAAGATGACGTTGAAAAATATGGACGAAACAATACGGAGAAGAGAGTGCTCAGGCACATAATGGAAACTGCGGCGCACGAAAAGGACCGAATCACTATGGCTGGGTTTGGCAATTCAAACTATAAGAGCCGGGAAGTTGGGGAAGCGCTTCGGTCGCTCGACAAATCGAGACTCATTCAACTGGTCTATCCAACTATAAGCATTTTACCTCCTCAGGAAATTGATTTTACCAGAAAGCCAAGATTGCAATTTTTGGATACAGGCTTGCTAAATAACGTTTTAGGAATTCAATCGCAATTGATCGGGCTCAACGATTTGAGCGATTTTTACAGGGGAAGAATCATGCAACATATTGTATTTCAGCAATTGCAATCTCAATTCACCTCTCTTGGGAGCAATTTGCATTTTTGGGTACGCGAAAAAGCAAATAGCAGTTCTGAAGTAGACCTCATATACCCGCATGAGCAATATCTTATTCCTGTTGAAGTCAAATCCGGAGCCCATGGAAGACTGAGATCGCTACACCAGTTTATGGATCGGACCAATCATCATTATGCTATTCGTTTACTTTCCAATAAACTGTCTGTTGAAAAAGTTATAACCCCGGAAGGTAAACCCTATACCCTTCTTAATTTACCGCACTACCTGGCAACCCGAATCCCTCAATATGTCAAGTGGCTGGTTATGGGCGGCAGTTAATAATGAAACGACGTATGCGGTGATGGGAAAAACGCTAAAATTGTCCACCTCCGGTGGTTTGAGGTTGACCAAGTTCCCTTTGAGGTAGATGAACACCTGTTGACATGATGGCTAAAGTCTTATATATATATATATAGAAAATACCCGAAAGTTTTCGGATACACACTCAGTGTACGAAATTCCGGACGTATATTAAAGGAGGTAAAATTATGGGACAGTCAATCTCTGAACTAAAAAAATCCTCAATAAAGAAATACTACACTATTGGTGTATGTGGTCTTGATTGTGGTTTGTGTCCAAGATACTACACCGCCGGGCCTTCGAGATGTCCGGGATGTGGTGGCCCTGATTTCTTTAATAAACATCCATCATGTTCCTTCATAACATGTTGTGTTAAAAAAAAGAATCTTGAAGTTTGCGCTGGATGTTCGGACTTTCCTTGTCCTAAATTCAAAAGTAATGAAGAATATAAGCAAGTGAAAGAATCTCCTTCATACCCATCTTATAAAAAGGTTATGCCTAATTTGAATTTTATAAAAAAATATGGAATTACTAAATTCATCGAACAGCAGAAAAAGCGTATTAAAATGCTTGAAACAATGTTAGAGAATTTTGATGATGGCAGATCGAGGAGTTTTTTCTGTAAAGAAGCAGTTTTACATGACATAACAAGCTTAAGGACTTCATTAGACAAAGCGACCCAGAAAATCAAAACGGAGAAAATCAAACAAGATGACGTTAAAAATAAAGCAAAAATCCTAAAAGCAATCCTTCATGAATCTGTTGCGGAATAATGAATAGAATCTATCAAAATGTGGTAATTCCAGTGATTAATGAAAATAACTTGAGCGGGGTTCGGAACTTCGCACAACAGCCAGTATGCGCTTCGGCACCCATCAGTGCACCTCGGGCTCCGCAGCGCTGCAGCGCGCCGCTCCGCCACATGGTCTTCGGCCTTGTTGGCCTCAGTCCACGTCACATACTGACGGCACGTTAGTAACAAAGAAAATTAAGACCGCCAAATAGGTTTTCTGAAGACACGAAGGACTTGGTCTCATGGTTACAGGATGGCCACTTTTCTTATTTTAGAGAGAAGTGAAACGGATTGGTCACTAGCCGTTCAAAGTTTCAACCCCAATCAAACACCCTGATTAAATCTTTCATCATTTAAAGGATTAAAATTATGAGAGTGATAAGAATTTGTCCGAGTCAGATTTTATCGGGGGTGGGTGGCGGTTCCTACGTTTTACTCCAATCTACTCCAAGTCATTACTTGTTTAAAACAGTTTTTAATCCACGGGTAAGTCCGGCAGGTAACCTCGACAAATGAGTCTCGTTTTCAATAATCCAAGTATTAAGGGTCAATCTGGAAAAAACGCTTAAATTTACCACCTACCGGCGTCGAAGTGACCACTTTCCGGCGAAGTTGTTGACCACTCTTTTACTATCCTTCAAATCGATCATTTAAGCTACTTCTTAGGTTTAAAAATCGTCGCCTCTGAAAGAATTAAACCGATAACCAATACCTCTGACACCAACAATGTATTTGGGTTTGGATTGATTTTCTTCCAGTTTTTTCCTAAGGTCAAGTATAAAATTATCCACTGTTCTGGTGGTGGGCATGGCTTCAAAGCCCCAAACTTCATTAAGTAAATCATGCCGATGAACAGCTTCACCTTCATGTTTGATAAAATATTCCATTATCGCAAATTCCCTGGCGGATAGATTGATTTCTTTTTCCCCTGCAAAAGCCTGAAATTTCTTAAAATCAAGCATGATATTTCCGAATGAATAAAATTCAGGAACATCGGATTCTTCTTTTGTTCTCCTGAAGGCTGCCCGTATCCTTGCTAAAAGTTCCGGCAGGCTGAAAGGTTTGGTGATATAATCATCGGCTCCCGTATCGAGTCCTGATACTTTATCCATTTCTGAACCCCTGGCAGTGAGCATGATTATGGGCAGTCTGGGTTTTTCCTTTTTTACTTTACGGCAGATTTCATATCCGTTTAGCCCCGGAAGCATGATGTCGAGCAGCAGAAGGTGTACAGTTTTTTCCAGTGCGAGTATTAATCCCTTCTTCCCGTTTGTTTCGGCAATCACCCCGTAGCCTTCGTATTCGAGGTTATCTTTTAAACCTTTGAGAATACTTACATCGTCTTCTATGATCAGTATCGTTTTCACCTCTTTATTGCTGATATAAAATTACCGAAAACTTACTTCCTTTTCCTGTTTTGCTGTCAACCAATATTTTCCCCTTGTGCGCTTCCACAATTCCCTTAATAACAGTCAATCCGAGGCCCGTTCCCGAGATATCACCGGATTCCTGCTCTTCAACCCGGTAAAACTCTTCAAATATTTTTGTCAGATTATCTTTTGCAATGCCGATTCCCTCATCCTCAACCTCAGTGATTACAGCACCGGAGTTTTTGAATAGCCGGATATAAATCTTCTTTGAATCTCCTGAATACTTGATGGCATTGCTCAGCAGATTGGTGAATACCTGTTGGAACTTTTCCGGATCAACTTTTACCACAATATTCCGGTCAATTTCAGTTATCACGGTGAATTCTTTTTCCTCCAGCCAGTAATTCATATCCCCAATGGCTTTAAGCAGGATTTCCGACAAATTGGATTCAACCGGGTGGAATTCTTGTTTGGCCTTTTCCATTTTTGAAAATTCCAGGATGTTGTTGATCATCCGTTTCAACCGTTCGCTCTCATTCACAACCACTGACAAATATTTTTTCTGCCCTGAGGCTGATTTTACCCTTCCCATCATTAGTGATTCGGCGTACATACGGATAGAAGTCAGCGGTGTTTTTAATTCATGGGTAACATTCGATATAAAATCAGACCTTAAACGTGCCAGATGTTTTTCCCTTGCGATATCTCTTAAAATCAATGTCACCCCCAGGAACATTGCAACAAGGAGCAATACTGAGGAAATGCCGTAAATCCAACTTCTGCGTTTTATAAACTCCTGGATCAGACTTTCATCGTTAAGTTTTATTTCTATTGTTTGTCCCGGAAACCAGGGATTCAGTTGTGAAGTATAAACAAGTTGGTGGCCAGCTGTATTTGGGTTATACCCGGTAGGGAATTCAATCTTATAATCAAATTCAAAACCCGACTGAAGGCCTGTGCCTGTTTTCACGATGGGTTCAAATAGTTTTTTGCGGTCGACTAAAAAACCTGCCGGATTCTTCAGATTTGTGTTAACCAGAAAAAATTCCTGATTTCTTCCTGAAAACGAATTAACTAACCTAAAATCATTTCCCTCAGTAGAATGATTGTCTGAATTTCCTTTCCTTAAAAGATCTGAAAGTTCATTTCTGTATGTAATAATAAACCGGATCTGCTGTTTTATGCTTTCTGTCAGTTTGTTGATGTGTGATAATTTTTCATTACTGTCGAAAGTGTTTTCCTGCAACCATTTTATTACAAGCAGTAGCAATTCTTCCGTATTATAATTGAGGGGAACGGACCCGTTTTCCATTTTTTCAAGGCAAAATTCAATTAGCGGCAATGTCTTTTCACAATTATCCGGTTTGGTAATTTTTAAGAGCTGTGGAAGAGCATAATATACATAAGGAATCCCATTCCCGTCTGTTACCTGGGGAAAGTCCCAAATAATTAAATTGTATTGGGCTAGTGCATCTTCAAAATCGTTTAATTTTACTAAAATCCTGCCCAATGCATTTAATGCCTGAACCGAATCGCTGCTACCAATTGAATAACTCAGGCATGACAAGTACTGTTTTTTTGCTTTTTCAGGGTCATTTTCAGCAAATTCAGCGCCTTCTCCTGATCTGAAATCAGATGTAAACCTGTATGAAAGGTTTGGTCGGGGTACGTTTTCAGGTATTCCTATAAAATTAGGATAAAGAAATTGGCCGTTGTTATTCAGGATAAATGGCTGAATAATAAAATCACAATCAGCTGCTGTTTTGATCAGCGAATCTTTCATTAAGCCGGGTAGATCAATTTCATTTTTGAAACCTGCAGTTACCTGGTCTATATTGTTTTGCAAAGCAACTGTAAACCTTGCGGTAAGTTCCCTCTGTTCCTCAAGAATTCTTTTCTCAGTAAGCTCTTTCAGGTTTGAAATGTTATTAATACTGAAATAAGTTAATATACTTCCCGAGAGCACAACGGCAAGGATGAAAATTATTGTAAGCCTCGAAATTGGTTTAAATCCGCCGTTCATTTATAATTAAATATTTTTGAAATAAATTGACTCGTTAACTTCATTTCTGTTGGTTATCAGTTTCGTCCTTTAACAGGAAATTTTCCATTACCCAGTTTCCTGAATTTTCACCGGTGGATGCGGGAGATGCGAACACGATATGTCGCCCGTCGGGATGAACACTTGCAACAATATAAGAGTCCGACTCTATTCCAAGTTCCTGTGGTTCTCCGCCCTCTTTGGGAATTCGCCATAAGCTGAATTTCTTTTCTGCAGGTTGAAATTTTTCAAAGAGAATGTACTTTCCATCAGGACTCCATATTAATCTTTGGTTATAAATTTGAACGTTTTCTGGTTTAAACCTATAGAGTTCTCGATATTCTCCTCCTTCAGCCGGCATGATTCTCAAAACATATTCCTTAACTCCCATTGTCAAAAAAGCCAGCCATTTGCCGTCCGGTGAACAGGAAAATTTGAATCCTCTGGAATTGGATTCACCTTGACAGAGTTTTTTTTCTATACCACTTTCTATCTCAATTAACATAATAGACTGAGACATATTGAAGGAAAATCGCTCTAAAAAAATAGCTTTCCCGTCGCGGGACCATTCGTGTTGTCCCAACACACTCTCAGTGACCGATTTATTGGGCGGCATCAAAAGTGTGCAGATTCCCGATTGGGCATCAATGCGATATAATCCCCTTTCCCCCTTCCAATCCCATCCCAGAACAGTAATGGAACGGCCATCCGGAGACCAACGGGGGGAAGTAAATTTTCGTAAGAGTTTAGATGGGAATTCCTGAATCTTTCCGGTTTCAAGGGATTGAACACTGATAGTGGTATGACTGGTCCATACAGATATATAAGCAATGTATTTCCCGTCAGGTGAGTATTCGGGTTGAGTGAGTGATCCCTCAAAACGTGTATTCAGCTTTTTCGGCGGATCGATTATTTTGCCTGTCTCCGGAGAGAGTTCCCCAAAATAAATATCCATCGCATCGTCATATATATCGTAGAAGAAAGAACCGTTCCGGGTGAATCCCTTTGGATTACATATTTTCCCAATATTTGGAGTGACGAGTTTGGGTGTTCCCTGAACTTTTCCATCTGTGAATTGAATAACCCAGAAATCCAGGCTATTCCTGCGGTCGCTGGCAAAAAGGATATTTTTCCCATCCGGCGCCCAGCCGAGCACATAATCATTGGCAGGGTGCTCAACCAGCGGAATTTCACGGCTTCCATCGGTTGACAGAAGGGAGATATCTCTTTCCGGAGAATCTTCTTTTTGTTGAAAGTCATAAACGATATAGCGTCCGTCCGGTGAAAAGTTCATATTATAATCCCAGAAGCTTTGTTCCAGTGTTTTGAGAACGCGTACAGATCCATCCTCAGTGGAAATCAGCACCATCTGGTTTTGTCCGTCTTTTTTTTCTAAAATTGCCAGGATTTGTTTACTGTCAGGAGACCAACCGTACGTTTGAGACCATACTACTTCCTTATTGTTATAGAGAATTCTGGGTTTCGAGCCGTCAAACCCGACAATACGCAATTCCATTAAGTTTTCCTCCGTGTACCAATCATATACAACCTGCTTGCCATCGGGCGACCACCTGGAAAAATATGCAAATTCATTTGATTTATCCCAGGAACCCTTATTTGTAAGACGGCGCTTATTTCCCGTGGCGATTTCATAAATGGCGACGTCGCCGGTATCCCAATCCACATATGAGAGATACCTTCCGTCCGGTGAAACAGCTCCTTCAAAACCCACATCAGTCCCTTCTTTTACCTTTCTGATACTGAATTCTTTATTTTCGGTTCCGGCAGCGGCTCTCAGGAGAAGGGATAGTTTTTCATTAGCCAGCTTGACTGCTTCCGTTTGTTCAGGGTACTTGTCAACCACTTTTTGGTAAGCCTTTTGTGCTTCTTTTAATCCCAATTTTTCGTAACAAAGTCCTATGTGGAACTGTGCTTTTGCTTGTAGTGATCTATCAGCGCTTGAGTTATCTGCAATCTGAATAAAGAGGTCGATAGCATCCTGCAGGTTGCCTTCTCCTTCTTCTTTCATCAGGCCTTTTTGATAGATTTGCTCGGGAGTCTGGGCCATTGAAGGATAAATGCTTCCAACAGCCAGGAAGGTGGCAAGAATAAGATTAATCCATAACGTTTTCATTTTTTGGTCCTCCGAATTAAATTTAACTTCTTAAGCAAAATTAATTCGTTATATAGTGCTCATTGTCATATGAATGTACAAGTTAAGTAAAAATTGTGTCATGACAATGTTAAAAAAAGATACAAAATAACAGAGGTTGATTTTTAAAAGGCTTTAAGGTTGGATCGGCAAGTGGCCAATTTTGACCGCTTCCAACAATATCGGGAACACCGGATAATCTTTCAACCATCGCCGCTCACTCTGTCTCAATCTTTCTATATGTAAAGGATTAAAATTATGAGGGTTATAAGAATTTGTCCCTGTCAGATACGTGTGGGTGTGTGGTTAGCTGTGTTCATTCTTAACTTTGAACCTTGACATATCCATGCTTAGGTTTAAGCATCCATGACCTCGAAACGAAAACCGGAACAATTGATTATCAAGAGTTTCGGTTTTTTGTTTTTCAATTCTGGCACGTATTTGGCAAGTAATTTTGAAAAAGGGGGTTGTGAAAGATGCCAGAAAGACATTTAATCATCAACATATGGTTTGACCAACACCTGTCATCTGTTGGTTAAATGATAGCGGTGGATATGAAATAAGAAATACCTATTACAAAGGCTGTATTAAGGCAAAAGATATTACAACCATACCGAACACGTCTGATGCAGAATTAAACATATTTGAAGGTATGGACTGAACCTGTTCGAGATTGTTTTTCAGAATATTCTGGATGGTCTTGTAATTAATGCGAACACCCTGGTTGGCCCGGCCGCATGCGGTTTCCAGACGTTCTTTGCTGTAATTGCCAGCCAGCCGGAGGGTACCTAAGCAGGCATCATAGGTTTGTTCGATGAAAGACCTCGATGCAAGGATTCGCTCTAAGGAAGCGTAAGTTTCGGCTCCGATCCGGGAAGCTTGTTCCAGAAAGTCGTCGCCGGTCCAGCCTCGCTATCATAGATTATACGAGTCTGCTGGCCGATATATTCTCAGGGAACACTGTACAGGTGCCAGTCCTCTCCCAGGATCACGTGATAGTTCACTTTAACCTTGGCCCGGGTACTTTTTTTCAGCACAAAGGGGTGATCCGGCAGGGGCCTTAGCAGATGCTTTTCTTCCTGCTCGAACTGCTCCCACCGGCTGGGCAGCTTCTTATATTGAGGCCGATGATTTCAGTTCATCGAGCTGTTTCAACGTCAGGTTGACCAGTTGCTCACGGCTGGTAATCAACATATTTCGTAGCGGGGCATGGATATGCTTGTAAACTATATCCACGTGTTTTTCCACATCCGCTTTATCCTTGGGCTTTCCAGGCCGGGTGGCTCTCATAAAAATCCGGTTGTGAACGCCCCAGGAATCAGCCGCTTCCGAAAAGGAGGGTTCATACCGGTCTGCGCGGGTAACCATCTGTTTCAGGTTGTCGCTGCTGATCTCACGGGGTACTCCGCCAAAATGGATCAGCATCCGGTTCAATGCCGGGATCAGGTGTTCCAGCCGGGCCGATTACAGCGGCTCAACATATGTCAGATTGCTGCGAGCAAACGTGCAAACGAGGGTCGGACTAGATAAAACGGTGTAATTGAGCAGCCCGTTATTGTTTAAATTGAGCAGTCCGTTTCGGATGATAAGCAATTATAATTCTGCACATTAACGTTTCTGTTCCTGATCCCGAAATTGAGTGCTCTTGTAGACCGGATTATCTAGTCAGATCGCCCTTGCAGTCATTCAGCTTGGGCAGAATAACAAATTTTTCTTTTTTCATTTTGGTTAAGGTTACGCTTCCAGACCAAAACCGCTTTGTCGCAATTTTGTCGCTGCGACAAAGCAGCGACATTTGCGACCTCGTAACCACTTAATTTACAGCTACTTATAGTAGCAAGTGGAGCTGGCGGGAATCGAACCCAACCAGTAATACGTTGAATATCAGCAATTAATGAGTGTCAGTCTGAAAGTGACCCACGTTTTACCCATGGGCAAAAGGTGAGGTTCCCGTTGGGAAAAGAACGCTTAAAAATCAAAGGTAAAGATATTGAATTATAGCGACTTAGGCAAAAAAAAGTTTTCAACATGTTTGGGGTCCAAAACGGGTGGTTTTAGGTGGTTTTTGCAAGTCGGGCTAAACGGCATTCAGCCATCGCAGAATCAGCCTAAACGCTTACTTTACGCCGGTTATAACCATCAACGCATAAGGAGTTATCGGACCTCTTGTTAGCCTCCTTCCGTTAACCTGGGTTCTGCGGAAAATTATTGAAACAGTAAGTTACTCCGTTTAATATGTCTTTCACCGGGGATTTCTGAAAAGGCCAGAACAGATAATTCTCTTTGATAGCTCGCCTTTTAGCTTGAGTTTGCGAAACTAAGTTTAACATCTTCAGAAATCCTTAATGAGAATTGCATCGCATGGCCGATTGGTCAGACAACAGTAATTCAGATAGTGTAAAGTAGTTTGCATACGCTTGTGACCTCGAACTAACATTCTAACAATCAGTCACTTAGACAGTTAGAGTGTTAGTTTTTTCATTTGCCCCACCACAGCCCCACGG
>Ga0163199_1002966_pt1 | contig 10315 bp, 10 predicted proteins | sample PL_2010_150m_FD_113537 | JGI IMG/M metagenome (GOLD analysis project Ga0163199, IMG submission 113537) | Freshwater microbial communities from Powell Lake, British Columbia, Canada to study Microbial Dark Matter (Phase II) - PL_2010_150m | ecosystem: Environmental > Aquatic > Freshwater > Lake ...
ACATCATCGCCCATCGCGGGCATGGCCCGCTCCTACAATACGCTTTATCTTATTGTAATATTTTAACTATTCCTTAACTGTGGGCAGTGAAACTCTAGCTTCCTGGACTTCGTTCCCAATCTGAAGATTGGGAACGAGAACAAAGATAAGTTAAAATTAGCCGAGTAGGGCGTAGCCTGAAATGATCGACGCTTAGCCTTTCTTTGACGCCACCCCTTGAGAAAACATGCTATGAAAATAATCCTTCTCCGCCTCCTCCTACTTACCAGCCTCGTAATCGCTGGATCGCCTGTTGACGCAACGACAGCAATCACGCCGCAACAAAAAATTGCGTTGAACAAAACGAATGACTGGATTTTAAAACAGGCATTCCTCAATAAAAAAAGCGGGTTACAAGTTAGAGGCGGCGGTGTGGTCAGTAGTTTGTTGAGTGATGACATAACGGGTGACCGTCATCAGCGCTTTATTTTGCGATTAGCCAGCGGACAGACGCTGTTAATGGCGCACAATGTTGATATAGCTCCCCGTCTTGTGGGCTTGCGGCAAGGTAATACCGTAAATTTTTACGGTCAGTACGAATGGAATGAGTACGGGGGGCTTGTGCATTGGACGCATCGCGATCCAAATGGTCAACATATCAATGGCTGGTTGAAGTATCTCGGAAAAATCTATCAGTAGTCAGATGGCAATAAGCATAGGTACCAGCCCGGCCCGAATACTCAAAACCGTATTCGGTTATGACAGCTTCAGGGGTCAGCAACAGGCGGTTATAGACCATTTAATGGCCGGCCGGGATGCGCTGGTTTTGATGCCGACGGGCGGCGGCAAATCGCTGTGTTACCAGATTCCGGCCCTCATCAGAGACGGCGTCGGCATTGTTATTTCGCCATTGATTGCACTGATGCAGGATCAGGTTTCTGCCTTGCTGCAACTGGGCGTCAGGGCCGCTTTTCTGAATTCCACATTGTCACTCGAACAATCCAGGTTGATTGAGCAGCAATTGCTGGCCGGCGAACTGGATTTATTGTATATCGCACCGGAACGGCTGACCGCGGCGCGTACGTCGGCCTTATTCGCGAAAATCAAGATAGCGCTGTTTGCGATCGATGAAGCGCATTGCGTTTCGCAATGGGGCCATGATTTTCGCGCCGATTATCTGCAACTTTCGCTGCTGCATGAACAATACCCCGATATTCCGCGTATCGCACTGACCGCGACAGCCGATGATAAAACTCAACAGGAAATTATCCTGCGTCTGGGATTGGAAAACGCAGCACTTTTTCGCAGCGGTTTTGACCGTCCGAATATTCGCTACCGGATAGTCCAGAAACAACAGGCCAGACAGCAGTTGATGGATTTTATCAACGCTGAACACGTCGGTGATTCCGGTATCGTTTATTGTTTATCGCGTAAAAAAGTCGAAGAAACCGCCGAATGGCTGAGCAGCAAGGGGATCAATGCCTTGCCGTATCATGCAGGCATGAGCAACGATTTACGCTACCGCCACCAGCACCGGTTTTTAATGGAAGACGGCCTTGTGATAGTCGCAACGATTGCGTTCGGCATGGGCATCGACAAGCCTAATGTGCGCTTTGTCGCACACCTGGATTTGCCGAAAAGCGTGGAGGCGTATTATCAGGAGACCGGCAGGGCGGGACGCGACGGCTTGCCTGCCGATGCGTGGATGGCTTATGGCTTGCAGGATGTCATCACGTTGCGGAAAATGCTCGCGGATTCGCAGTCGGATGAAGCGCATAAGCGGATTGAATACCACAAACTGGATGCGATGCTGGCCTTGTGTGAACAGGTGCATTGCCGACGGCAGGCGTTGCTGAGTTATTTCGGCGACCTTCTCGAACAGCCGTGCGGTAATTGCGATACCTGCCTGGAACCTGTAGAGACCTGGGACGGCACGGTCGCGGCGCAACAGGCCTTGTCATGTGTTTATCGTACCGGGCAACGCTTTGGCGTCACTTATCTGATCGATATTTTATTGGGCAAGACCAACGAGCGCGTCAGGAAATACGGCCATGAAAAACTGTCGACATTCGGCATCGGCAAGGCGCTGGACGAACAGCAATGGCATTCGGTGTTCAGGCAATTGGTTGCGCGCGGTCTGGCGGCTGTCGATTTTGACCGCTTCGGAGCCCTGCAACTCACCGAAGCCTGTCGCCCGATCCTGCGCGGCGAACAACCGCTGATGCTGCGCAAGGATGTCAAGCCGGAAAAAATAAAGCGCGGCAAGAGTTCCGGCAAATCGCTCAGCGGCGGCCAGAATACGGCGTCATTATGGGAAGCGTTGCGCGCCAAACGCAAAGAAATCGCGCAAGATCAGGATGTGCCGCCGTATGTTATTTTTCACGATGCAACCTTGATGTCTATGCTTGAAATGAGACCCCAAAACCGCCAACAAATGGCGCTGATCTCAGGTGTCGGCACGCGCAAACTGGAATTGTACGCCGACAAGTTTTTGGCGGTGATCAAGGCTTTTTCCGATGCCGATAGCGGCGTATCGGATACCGTCAGTGAATCGACCAACCTGTTCAGGCTGGGCTTTACCGTCAAGCAGATTGCGCAAAAAAGAGCATTGAAGGAAACGACGATTTACGATCATCTGGCACAATCTTTAGAGCAAGGGCAACTGATTTTGTCAGATGTTGTGGAACTGCCTGAACAGGACATCCGGCGTATAGAAGAAGCGCTGCTGGATTTGCCGGAAGAACAGCGCAATGCGCTCAAGCCTGTTTATGACGTATTTGACGGCGTCTACAGTTACGGCGTTTTGCGGTGTGTACGGGCCGCGCTACAGCATAAAACGGCTTGAGATGACGGCTATATCCTGATGCTTATCACAATCTCGCCAGCAATTCCGCTTTTTTCCTGTTGAACTCATCATCGGTCAAGATGCCTTTATCCTTCAATCCGGCCAACTTTTCGATAGCGCCGAAAATATCGGCTTCCTGATTTAACGGCTGTGAACTAAAAGGCTCAGGCTGTTGATAGACAGGAGCCGCTTGCTGCTGTACCGGTACATTGTCAACAGAAATAATAGGCAGGCTTTTCACGTCGACTATGCCGTATTGGCTGTTAAAGGTAATGCTGCTGCCGCCTGATTGTTGCTGCGAAAACCCCGTTATCTGATGATCCAGCGTATCGTACAGCGTTACGTGTCCGTTGGCCTCAATCGCGAGCCGCCTAATCGTCGCAAAATAAGCGTAACGCATATTGTTTTGCGAACCGGTGCTGTTCGGAAATTGCAGGCCTGTCGGCCACCAGTTTCCCGAGCTGCCTTCCGGCGGAGGGACGAACAGGCTGACGGTGTTCGTTGCCCCGGTATTGTTTTGCAGTGCCTGCCCGGTACCGAGCCGGCCTTGTTGCTGAGTGCCTTGAGTTTGTGACTGAAAACTGCCGGTTTGCAGCAGGTTCGGCTGGTTCGCAACCAGATTGGCGAGTTCCTGGCACAACTGGCTGACGCGGTTTTTGAGTTGGTTATTGAACATATCACCCAGCATGATCATGCCGCCTTTCATCCACTGGCCGGAACCGCCGAATTCCGGGTGGCTGAACTGCGCCATCGAGCCGTTGCCGTTGATAACGGATTGCAACAGGGAAAAAACGGCATCGGCGCTAAACCGGTAGCGCTGTGCGAGGCTGTTGATTATTTGCAGGCCTTCCGACGTAAGCTCTCTCATTGGCATATCCACTCATAGCGATAGTTGGTATGAACCAGATAGTCGCCTGATTCAAATAGGTAGATAGTTTAATGGAAGTGCGACTTAAAAGCACTCTATACTTGACACTCACATCACCCGCGCATTATCTGGGGTGATCTTAGCATCACACCGGCTCACTAAAGAATTGATCGAAACCACAACCACAAAAACTTAAGGCCACGGATTAATATTAACAACCTCAATTACGTCGGCAGAAGTACCGTCGATCAAAACAACCATATCTTTAAGCTTGCCGCGCAAGGGCAACCATTTCACGTTATTATCCTGACTCCGGCTTACTAAGGCTTCGACCTCACCGTTTTTACCTTTGAGTTTCTGAAGCTCCTGCAAGGGCCTTGCCTTTTGCAGCATCTGTACCTTTACCTGCGCAAGCGGAACAAACAATTCGGGTAACTGGGGCCAATCAGATCCGCCTTGCAGCGAAGAAAACAGGATCTCCTGGCGACGTTTAGGGTCGTGGGACGGTAACGCGCCAACCCATCGCGGCGACCATCCCGCTAACGCTGATAGGTTGCCGTCCGCTTGCGCTTTTTTCGCGCTGTTTTCATCAATATCCAGCGCCCTGGTCACTTCAAAGCGATCGGCATTGAATACAACAAATGCGGGCCGACCTTCAAAAACAGCGTACATGCCATAACTTAACGCCGCAATTTGAAACGCGGCAATCACGGCAAGATCAAACTTTAAGGACGGTTTGCCGCGCCGGTAGATAATTAACGTAATAACAGGGCCTATGACTATATCCACCGACAGCAGCATCAGGAAAATCTGAGTAACGCCGATTGCATCATGCAATGGCGCCGGATACCAGGCAAAAAACACGATGATGCCCGCAGTAATACCAACGACGGCAGACAAAGCCAGATGTATCAAAAAGGCGTAAAAACGATTTTTCATTTTTTCAGAAGGTGGGGTTAACACATGCAAAAACCGCAGATGAGCGGCTTAACTGATTACAACAATGTTGTGCATCTAATCGCTACAACGCTGCAATGCGACTCTCGACAGGCACAGATTTTCTGAAATGATTGCGCACGCCGATAAAAATGGCGTTCGCCATTTTCGCCTGATAACGGACGCTGGTCAGATTTTGCTCTTCCAGGGGATTTGAAATATAGGCCGTCTCAACCAAAATAGACGGAATATCAGGCGACTTTAATACGATGAATCCGGCTTTTTGTACCGAATCCTTATGCAGCACGCTAATATTCTGGAAGTTTTTCAAGACACTGTTGGCAACATCGAGACTGGCCTGCTGCGTGGCCGTTTGCGATAAATCCAGTAAAACCGATGCCAGCACATCTTCCTTGTCGCTCAGGCTGACGCCGCCAACCTCGGACGCATTTTCGCTGTTTGCCAGCCAATGCGCAGCTTCGCTTGAGGCGCCGCGTGTGGACAGCGTGTATACCGACGCGCCTCTCACCGAAGCATCTTCAAATGCGTCGGCATGTATCGAGATAAATAGATCCGCTTTGGCGGCCCTGGCTAGCTGCATTCTTTTTCTAAGGCCGATGTAATAATCGCCTTTGCGTATCATGACAGCTTTCATGCCCGGTTGAGCATTGATTAATAATGCCAGTTTTTTGGCGATGGCAAAGGTTACTGCTTTCTCTTCGGTGCCATGAGGCCCATGAGCGCCCGGATCATCGCCGCCATGGCCTGCATCAACGGCAACGACGATATTTTTCTCTTTTGTGCTAACGGTGTTAAATTGAGCCGATTTAACGACGATTGCTTTAGTTTTTTCAGGTTCCGCTTTATCGGCTTCTTTTTTTAATTTTACTGATTTGACCGCAATCAGCTTATGCGCAGCAACCCCTTCGCCAAGCGATTTAGCCGCCGTTTTTGTTTCTGTTTTTGCGGACGTAACCGGCGCTTTATTGATCAAATCGACAAGCAGGCGACGTCCGTCTTTATTATTGGTGCTTAATGAAAAATTTTCCGGGCTCACCGGCTTTTTCAAGTCGACGACTATTCTTAAATCGGTAGTATTTTTCGCTGCGGCTCTTACCTTGGCAAACATCGGATGCGAAGGCGACGGCTGATTTAAGGTCTGGACCAATGCGGCATTTTTAATATCGATAACCAGGCGTGACGGATTATCGAGCACAAAAACGCGATGTTTGGGGGAAGACGTCACGGCAAACGACATTCGCGCTCGCTGTGACGCCGCGGAATAACTTAATGAATTGACATTAATTTGTTCTGCATAACTCGCCACAGATAATAACTGTAATCCAAGGATAAACAGAATCTTGCAATAGTTTCTCATAGCGGCGACTTACAGAAGTTATAATTTAGTTTAGATTATAACAGTATGTCTTTGTTTTTCCAGACCTGCCGATGAATTATTTTTTTATCTTGAACCAGATCACTACAGTTTAGCAATCGCCCTTCTCCTTCGACGCTCAAAGTAATGCTTATATCAGGTTCCGGCAAAAAACCTTTACCGTTACCCGGCCACTCAATAAAGCACACACACTCCTGGTTAAGATAATCCCCTATGCCTATCCATTCCAATTCTTCGGGATCGCTGAGCCGGTATAAATCAAAATGGCATATTTTTCGGTCGCCGATAGAATATTCTTCTACGAGCGTATACGTCGGACTTTTAACCGTTCCTGAAAAACCGGCCGCCCTAAGATAAGCCCTGACCAGCGTGGTTTTCCCCGCACCTAGATCGCCATGCAAAAAAACCAGGCATTTTGCAGGTAACAGCCGCCATAATTTTGCACCGAATTGTTCAGTCGCTTCGGTGTCTTGTAAGTGTTCTTTCATTACTCAGCCGTTCACTTAATTGTTATTTACCCAAAGGTAACTCGCAAAAAATATACCGCCACAGATTCACAGATTAAATCTATATAATCTGTGAATCTGTGGCGACTGTGACAGGGGGATTTTATTGCGCGTTACTCAAACGCCTTAAATAAGGCATTAAATCGCTTGCCAACAAGCCTCTTTCGCCGTCTTTTTTTGCCGCCAGATCAGCCGCCAGACCATGGTTATAAACGCCTTGCTGCGTAGCGTCTTTAACCGGCATACCCTGAGCCAATAAACCTGCGATAACGCCCGACAAGACATCCCCCATACCGCCTGTCGCCATACCGGGATTGCCTGTTGCAGAAACGGCGAGATCACAATCCGATGCAATCAACGTTCCCGCTCCTTTAAGTACGGCAATACCGCCGTACTTCACCTGTAATGAATAAACCGCAGCAAATCGGTCCTGTTGTATCTGTGCCGTTGAACACGCCAACAATCCGGCAGCTTCTCCGGGATGCGGCGTTAAAATCCAGTCCGGTTTTTTTACCGGCGACTCGGCCAAAAGATTCAAGCCATCGGCATCGATAACCAACCGTTTTCCAGCGCTTATCGCCACGGCAAACAACTCTTTCGCCCAAGCGCTTTGCCCCAGGCCAGGCCCCAGCACAACGACGTCCATTCTTTCCAGCAACCGCTCAAGCTGCCGAGTGGTTTCCACGCCGTGACACATTAACTCGGGCCTGTTGATGTTCATTAATGCAGCGTGTTCTGCCCGTGTTGCAATACTGACCAGCCCAGCCCCGACCCGCAAAGCCGCCTCGCCTGCGAGGCGAGCCGCGCCGGAATAACCGACATCGCCGCCTACGACCAGCACATGGCCATTATCGCCTTTATGCGTATAACGGGCGCGGCGAGGCCATGCTTTGCCGACTACACGGCAAACCGTCGATGAAACTGTCTGGAACACGGCTTCCGGCACAAGCAATGACGCGTAGCGAATCTCACCGCAATAATCAACCGCCTGCCCTGAAAACAGGCCCTGTTTCAGGCCGATAAACGTCACGGTACAATCGGCTTTAACCGCACACGCCATGACATTACCGGTATCAGCAGACAGACCTGAAGGGATGTCGACGGCAATAACGCGGGCGGGACTCCCGTTAATGGCGTCAATAGCGTCGCTATAAAGACCGGTTACCGGTCGATCCAGGCCTGTGCCCAGCAGCGCATCAACGATCACATCGGCCTTAATCTGTTGTGCCGGCAGAAAAAAAATAATGCGTCCGTTGGCGTCAAGGTATTGCCGATACGCCGTCAGTGCATCGCCTTTAAGTTTTTCGGGATCCGATACAGCATAGACATCAACCTGTAGTCCTGCCGCCAGAGCCGATTTAGCGACGATATAGCCGTCGCCGGCATTATTGCCGCCGCCGCAAACAACGGCAACAGACGCCGTATCCGGCCATTTATCCACCAGGCATTGAAAAACGGAGGCACCGGCCCCGCTCATTAATTCGAAACCGGAAATGCCGTATTCCTGTATTGCGCATTGCTCCAGCGCTTTAATATCTGCTGCCTTATAAAGTGTCAGGGGTAATGTTTGCATGGTATTTCCAGTCTGATAGCTGTCGCATTCGAAGAGTCATTAACGCGGCTTCCAATGAAGAAACCTATGATACATTACCTTGCTGAGACCAGCAGTCAATACCGGTCTGTATAAAAACACACACGAGGATATTTGTATGGGTTTAGCATTAAAAGATACACAACACTATTGCTACGGCGATTATCTGACCTGGCCTGATGACAGGCGTTATGAACTGATTGACGGCAGCGCGTACGCGATGTCTCCTGCCCCGGATTTGGCGCATCAGGATGTGGCGGGGGAAATTTATCTACAAACTCGCCTGGCGCTTAAGGGTAAGCCTTGCCGTGCTTTCATCGCCCCGGTAGATGTCCGCCTGCCGAAACAGAATGAAGCGGATGAACACATCGATACCGTCGTGCAACCGGACGTTTTGGTAGTCTGCGATAACAGCAAACTCGATCGCCGCGGTGTCCGCGGCGCTCCTGACTGGATTGTCGAAGTGCTGTCGCCCGCCACTGCCGGCCACGACCAAATCAGGAAACGTAATCTTTACGAACGTCACGGCGTCCTGGAATATTGGCTGATTCATCCGGTTGACCGGGTGTTAACCGTTTATCGCCTGAGCGATGGCGAATACGGCAAACCGGAGCTTTACGAACTGCGCGGCGAGACACGGGTCGGCGTGTTACCCGACATTGTAATTCAATGGGATGATTTGGCCTTACGCTTGCCGGTTGATTACTGATGTTTAGCCAATGGAGTAGTTATGATACATTAGTAATCGCTGATGCAGCCGGCTGCGGTGCCTGCATTGGCAAAAAATATAATAATACCAATAACTAATATGAGGAATAACAATGAGCGACATACTGAATGAAGTCTTGATGGCTAACCGCGATTACGCAGCAGACTTTGACAAAGGCGATTTGCCTATGCCTCCAGGCCGGCATTTTGCGATACTGACCTGCATGGATGCGCGTCTTGACCCTGCCAAATATGCAGGACTCTCCGAAGGTGATGCACATGTCATCCGTAACGCCGGCGGCAGGGCCAGCGACGATGCGATACGTTCGCTGGTCATTTCCTACAAATTACTCGGTACACGCGAATGGTTTGTTATTCACCATACCGATTGCGGCATGGAAACCTTTACCGACAACATCATGCGTGACTTGTTATCCAGCAGCTTAAAAACCGCGTCTATTGATGCTGACGGCTGGCATGATTGCGGTGAAGGCCCCGGCTCATCGGAAGGCAAATACATTGACTGGCTGACGATCAAGGAGCAGGCTCAAAGCGTCCTCGAAGATGTCGTTCGCATCAAGTCGCATCCTTTAGTACCTTCCGATATTCCCATATACGGCTATATTTATGATGTTAAATCCGGCCGGTTAATCGAAGTTCCTGAAGCCACTACAGCAGGCGCTTGCTGAAATTCCAGCGCTATTCAGCAGCAGGGTGGACAACGCTTTTCTGCCCACCCTGATTTCTATGATAGTGGATTGCTCAAGCGAATACGGGTTACGAACCCGGTTTATAACAGCCAATGTTTGTATAACCCAACTGAGAATAAGCCATGACCACTATTACAATAGATGACAACTTAATTAACGAGCTTATTGCTGTCAGTCATTATCAAAACGCACAAGAAGCCGTTATTAAAGTTTTGTCCGATTACTTGCAGCAACATAAGAACAAACAGTCTTTTTTTGAACAACTGCGTTTAGTGGATGACTATACCGATGACGAGATGGTCTTATTGTTTGAACGCGATAAAGACACCGGCAGAAACATTGAACTATGACTTATCTGATTGATACTTATGTATTATCTGAGTGCGTTAAAAAAACGCCCAATGACCAGGTGGTTCAATAGATTGATAAGCAACAACCTGAACAACTGTTTTTAAGCAGCATTACTATCGCTGAAATTAAAAAAGGTCTTTATAAAATCAGCGTGTCGCAACCTGACCGTTATCAAAAACTTCAACAATGGTTAAAAACCATAGAAGCTAAATTTTTCCCACGCGTGTTGCCAATAACCGACGCTATTTTAAACAATTGGGCGGAAATTTCAGCCCATGCAGAATTACAAGGTAAAAAATTAGCGGCAATGGATAGCTTAATTGCGGCAACAACCTATCAACATCAATTACAGCGTTTTCATGGCTGATTAATTACAACACGCATCGTTCCCACGCTCTAGCGCCACCGCCCACAGTTAATAGAAT
>Ga0163199_1002967_pt1 | contig 10314 bp, 9 predicted proteins | sample PL_2010_150m_FD_113537 | JGI IMG/M metagenome (GOLD analysis project Ga0163199, IMG submission 113537) | Freshwater microbial communities from Powell Lake, British Columbia, Canada to study Microbial Dark Matter (Phase II) - PL_2010_150m | ecosystem: Environmental > Aquatic > Freshwater > Lake ...
CACCCCGAGATGGAATGTACGGGCGCTCGGACTCTTTATATTGAATGCTTCGCCTTGATAAACATTGCGTTCTTCGCAGTAATAGCCGATCGAAACTTGGGCATCCACTTGCGCCATCAGAGCATTAAGTTCGGCTTCGGTTCGAGGTAGGGCGGGATTATCAATGGACCAGTTGAAGAAATATTTCTTTGCAGACGCAAATGGCTTGCAAACGACATCGCTAGGTTTAGCAACTGTCTCCAAATATTGGCGAATCGCGCGGGAGTTTGGATTTCCTTCATATCCGCACGCATCTCGGAGTCGGAAATGTGAGTGATTGCGATCAGTCTTAGCTAATTTTATAAGCGCATTAGGTACTACGCCCTGACTTATTAATAAGTATTCGTTTGCTGGTGCTGATTTGCTTTGAATGGCTGCATTTACCACGCTCATTGCTAATCGAACTTGGATTAAATCGAAAAGTATTTCTAATTCTGCCGGTGTGAGGGGAGCGACCATGTGGTAGCCGCGGATCAGTGGCAGGATTTCTTTGATCGGTTCATCCTTTTCTAGAACCATATAAGCCGCGCATACAGCCAAGCCAACAATCTTTGGGGCGATAACGATGTCACCGAAATCAATCAAGCCCAATCGATTGCCATCTACGAGAATGTTGTAATCATTACCATCGTTATGAATTACCTGACCAGGTAGCGCGCGCAGTTTAGGTATTACATTTTCTTTGAAATTCTTCAAAACTTTAGTTACTGCTGATTGCAAAACCGAATCTTTAATTAGATTAGTTTCCGAAATAAGCGAGCCTGCCTGTAATAAATTCCAAATGAATTGGCGATTAAGAACTGTGGCGTTTTTTTCATTTATTGCAATTGTGGCGAGCTTCTTATCAACTAAGGCGATTTTGGCGCCAAGTGTCTGCAAGAGATTGGAATCAGTTTCGCTCTTAGCCCAAGGTTCGCCATCCACCCATTGCAATAACCGTGCAGTACGACCATCAGGAAGATCAACTAAGAAATGGCCTTGGGCGGATTGAATCGGAGTCGGGATCCCGGCAATTTCTAGCATCCGAAGTGCAAAATCTTGGAGTTCAAGCCAATCGCGATTTCCGGCTTCGTACAATTTCAAAACATAGACCTGATCTGCTACTACTTTGAAATTTAAATCACGTTCACCCGGGAGCTGGGATATTTCACCAGTGATTCCGAAATGATCTTTAAGAATTGCTTCCGGATTCAAACCTTTCATTTTCCACTTCTTTTCTGCATGAGCAATTCTACGAAAGCGGCATCCTGTATCCCAAGACCAACGCTGAAATAGCAGATAACTTCGGCGGGGTTTTCGCGTCCGCTAGCACTTTTATTAATAACTTCGCCAATCGAAATAACCTCGGCCCATTTTCGCGCATTCGATTTTAGCGCTGGAATTATTGACCCACATTGGATTTGGGTTGTTGCAGAATCGTCCGCGAAAACTTTATCTGCGGCAATTAGAATATCTGCCGAGATCTCTTCTCGATTCGGCGCAAAGGATCCGATTGCAATACAAGTAGTTCCTGGTTTAAGTTTTCTTTTGAAGAGCGGGGTCATTGCATTTGTGCAAGTGAAAATTAGATCTGCGGTTGCAACAGCTGCCTCAACATCTTGCGATATCTCAACTGGCAGATTATCCGCAAATTGCGCTTTAACGAATTGACCTTTATCTGCACTTCTAACGACTATCGTTAATTTTTTAGGTTTGAAAAGTTCTAGAGCTGCTTTGGCATGGGCAATTGCTTGTGGAGCGCTACCGATAACTGTTATGTAATTGGGTTTGTTTGCTAATTCTTGGGCAGCGACCATGCTGGCTGCAGTAGTTCGGATACGGGTAACGCTTTCACCATCCACAAAATAAGTTAGAGAACCAGTTTCAGAATCCATAACTGCAATGTATGCCTGCACAACTGGCAAACCCTTGGCACTATTTGAGCTAGTAACGCTGCCAAATTTAACGATTGTTGGTGCGGTTAAGGCAGCGCGAGCAATGTAAGAAAATTGTGCGTTCTCACCATTTGTAATTACCGCCCTTGGACCCATTACTGAAGTTCCAGAAATCAAACCAGCGAACGCCTTGCGCTGTGATTCGACAACTTCGCTAAGTGAGCAAGCCGATTCAACTTCTGCCGCGGAAATCGTGATCAGGGATGCAGTGTTCATGTTGCAAACCCTCTCACTTATTTGGTTGCTTCGCGAAATTACGTAGAGCATCACCGCTTAATCTAAAAACGGTCCATTCATCCATTGGGGTAGCACCGATGGATTTGTAAAAATTGATGGCAGGTTCATTCCAATCAAGTACCCACCATTGGAAACGCTCGTATCCTCGAGTTACACAAATTTCAGCCAAAGTTTTCATTAGGCCTTGACCAATACCGCTACCTCTAAATTCCGGCTTTACAAAGAGATCCTCCAGATAAATACCAGGCTGGCCTAACCAAGTTGAATAGTTGAGAAACCAAATAGCAAACCCAGCAATTTCTCCATTGATCTCGGCAATTTTACAGAACGCGATTGGGTTGGCGCTAAAAAGCGAGCCAAGAATATCTTCGATTGTGGCAACAACCTCATCTGGCGCTTTTTCATAAACTGCGAGTTCATGAATTAAATCTAAAATTGATTGGGCATCGCCATAAACTGCATCTCTTATTAACATCGCTATAAATCCTTTTGCATTAGAACTAGAGTCAATCGCTTGTCATGTTTTATCGCCACTCCAGGCATGCGAGCGGTTTCAATAAATCCAAATCTTGCGTGAAATTCTATGGAACGCGTATTTTCAGAATCAATACCAGCCACCATAATCTTACGATTTTGGTTTAATGCGATGGCCAGCAATTGAGCCATGATCGCTCCGCCAACGCCATTCCCGCGGTTTTCAGATTTAACATGGAGGCTATGTTCGACTGTTCCGCTATATCCCTCGCCAAATCGAAAATCGTTAAACGCGCCATATCCCACAATCTCGCCGTTCATTTCCGCAACTATTACTGGAAAACCAGAATCAACTCTTTGGTTAAACCATTTAACTCGGTCATCAGTATTTACTTTACTCTCACGATAAATGGCGTTGGTCGTCAGTATTACTTCGTTATAAATATCAGTAATGGCTGAAATGTCTGAGAAAGTTGCTTCACGAATCTTCATCGATTGGCTCGCAAGCCGATTACCGCTTGGATGACACAAATCCCAATTAAAATATTAATAACGATGCTCCAACTATTTGTTGCTTGATAAAGCAAGCCAAATCCAACTGGGAAAATTGCGGATAATCCATATCCGATTCCTTGCGCCATCGCCGATAAATGGCCAGTCTGTTCCGGCGTCGGCGATTTCATGGCAATTAACCCCAGTGCTACTGGAAGCGCCGCATGGGTCGCGCTAACTAGCACCAGCGATGGAATCGTCCATCCCGTATCTAAATATTGCAATCCTGCGAACCCAAAAATCCCTGGAATTGCCGTTAGTAATATTGCGTTCGTTTGATTTGCACCTCTACCAAATATAAGTGGTAGCGCAAAAGTAAAAATAAATCCGGAGAAAGTAGTAAACCCAAGTAAAGCTCCAGATCGAATTTCACTATAACCTTGGTCCATTAACATCTTTGGCAGCCAAGCAATCTGTGCATAGAAAAGTGTTGATTGCAGCCCCATGTAAAGAGTAACCATCCAAGCTGATTTACTTCGCAAAAGAGTTTTCCAATGGCTAACCGGAGAATTCGGCTGGGGTTTAGCTTTCCGTAAAACTGGAATCCAAAGTAAACCAGTAATTAAAGGTAGCAACGCCCAGATTCCGATTCCGATTCGCCAGCTCTCATGGAAGAACCGAGAAATCGGAATTGAGAACCCCGCCGCTGCAGAAGCTACTAACGCTAACGTTGCAGAATAAATCGGCATGATCACTGTAATTTTTGTGGGGTAGTCACGACGGACTATTGCGGGAGTCACCACATTTAAGATTGCAATGGCGATTCCTAGAATTATGGTCGCTATGAAAACATTGGCAGAATTACCGATTGAACGCGAAATTGTTGCAAAGCCCAAAATAAAGAGCGAAAGTACAATTAGCAGCTCATTTGAAATTCTGCGAAATAGGTTTGTATAAGGTAACGGCGCAGCTATTGCAAAGCAGATGACTGGAATGGATGTGAGGAATCCAAAAAGTGAGACGGAGATGCCGAGATCTTCCCTAATCTGATTTATCTGGGGCGATAGGCTGGTAAGCGGCGCTCTAATACAACCAGCGATGAGGATTAGAACTATTAATTCTCGGCTGCGCCATTTAAACATTGCTCGAGTATAGAAGGTTCTTTATTTTGGATGGCTAGCCAGTTACAATCCCAATCAGATTTATGTCGATTTATGAGAAGGCGAGTGTGATCCCAGCTTTGAAACTGATTGAAACGGCCCCGATCACAGGGCGATCACCAGCCGCGATTGCTTGGTCACATTTAAAATCCGATCGCACTGCCTGGATCTCAAGTTTCTTTGTTTTTATATTTTTATTTATTGGGGTAATCGCACCGATTTTTCCGCGGATATTACATACGACCCCGGATGCATTCCATCCCGAAACTCTTGATGCAGACTTGGGTGCGATGCCAATTGGTTCATTTGGTGGAATTTCAACGCAACATTGGTTTGGCGTTGAACCACGAACCGGGCGCGACATTTTTCTACGATTTGTTTTCGGTGCGCGAACATCACTCTCGATCGCGCTAATTGCGACAGTAATTGCCACCGTTATCGGTGTGAGCATCGGATTAATTTCTGGTTTCTTTGGTGGCAAAGTAGATCAAGTACTTTCGCGTTTAATGGAAATCATTCTGGCCTTTCCATCAATATTGTTCGCGTTAGCCATTACGCCGGTTCTTGAGAGTGTGTTAACTAGAGCCGGATTACCGGATGGGAATGGTGTTCGAATTCCGGTGATGATTTTTGTTATCTCAACATTTGGCTGGCCGTACATTGCGAGAATTGTCCGCGGTCAAGTAATTTCACTTCGAGAACGCGAATTTATCGAAGCAGCTCGTGCACTGGGTGCGAGTAGGTGGCATCTGGTATTTAGAGAGATTCTGCCAAATCTATGGGCGCCAATACTGGTAACAGTCGCGCTAAACATTCCTACCTTTATTACAACAGAGGCGGCGTTAACCTTCCTTGGCGCTGGCGTTATCGAACCAACTTCCGACTGGGGCGCCATGCTTTTAGCCTCAGTTCCGTTCTATCGGGTGGATCCGATGTATACCTTTATCCCAGGATTTGCGCTCTTCATTTTGGTACTTGCATTCAATTTATTAGGCGATAGCGTAAGAGATGCCCTAGACCCAAAGAGTTCCCGATAATGTTAACAATTATTGGGAGTTTTAAAAAAATCCATGGATAAATACAACTCGAGAGAAGGCAAAGCATGAGCCTAAGAAATAAATTCTTAGCATCGGTAGGTGCGCTAGCTTTAGGAGCAACCGCGATGTCAATGGCACCAACTGCGCAAGCAGCGACGCCAGCGTCTTGGAGTGGACCAGCACCAGCTGTTAAAGGTGCGGTAACCGGCGGAACTCTAACTATTCTGAACCAAGGAGATTTCGAGCATATTGATCCAGCTCGTAACTATGTTGGTGGAACTTTAGATTTCTATCGATTCTTCATCCGCACCCTTACGCAGTACCGCACTATTAACGGTAAAACTGAATTAGTGCCAGATGTTGCAGCAGATTTAGGAACCACACCAGATAACGGTAAAACTTGGACCTTTAAACTTCGCCCAAATTTGAAGTATGAAGATGGTTCCAAAATTACCTGTCAAGATCTTAAATACGGAACTATGCGTTCATACAACGATGAAATCCTTGATGGCGGTACAACTTACGCTGAAGATTTCTTGCAAAATGAAACTGGTTTCAAAGGTCCTTATACCGATCCAACTGGAGATCTAACTTCTATTACTTGCTCGCCTAAAGGTGACGCAATCACTTACAAGTTAGCCTATGCAGTTCCATATTTTGCATATGTAACAACTTTCGGTTCGTTCTCACCAGTGCCAAAAGCCAAAGATACAAAGCAAAATTACGATTTGCGCCCAGTATCTTCTGGTCCATATAAAATCGAATCTTATAATCGTGGCAAGAACATGACTTTGATCCGCAATAAAAATTGGGATCCAAAGAGTGATCCGCTTCGCTGGAATTATCCAGATAAGATTGTGGTCAAGTTCGGATACGAACAGAACGCTCTAGAAAACATGCTCTTCTCCGATAGCGGCGAAGCCAAGCGAGCAATGTCACTTGATACCCAAATGGTGACAAACCTTGCAGAAGCGCTGACTTATAGCCCGCTCTTCAAAGATCGACTTTATGCATTTGACTCACCATATGCTCGTTATTTAGCGATCAACATGGATACGGTCACAGATATAAACGTACGTAAAGCAATTCAATGTGCTGTTAATTTAGAGACAGTATTGCTAGCAGCTGGTGGAACCAATGCTGGTATGTACGCGAACTCATTAATTCCAACTTCATTGAAAAATGCTTACCGCAATTTCAATGTTTGCGGACGAGATGTTCATACGAGTCCAACAGGCCAAACAGATGCCGCAAAGGCGCTGCTGGCTAAATCACCAACAGCAAAGAAGGATCTAATCTTGGCTTATCGCGATAAAGGTACAGAGCCTGCTCGCGCAGCTGCAGTGCAACAAGCGTTGATAGCAGCTGGATTTAAAGTCACAATGATGAAACTTCCACGCGCTGGTTATTACACCAGAATCGGACAACGCGATGTTGGCGTTGTACAACCTGATGTGATTCAAACTTCTTGGGGATTTGACTGGGCAGCAGCATCTGGAATTGTTCCAGCGTTGCTAGATGGTCGCACTATGTCTCCAACAGATTCACACTCTAACTACTCACGTCAGAATGAACCATCAATGCAGGCGCTCTTTGCGAAAGCTGACATGATTACTGATCCTGTGAAGTCGGATAAAGCGCTCGGTGATTTAGAACAGAAAATAGTTGTTGATTTTGCAGGTGTTGTACCTATGTACATCGAAGCATCAACCTTTATGACTGGTTCTAAACTTGGTGGCGTACAAGCAGATGGTGGCTATGGAACGCTTAGCCCACTAGCTGCATTCGTTCGAAAGTAATACATTAAGTAAACAATTGAGTTACCCGATATCTAAATAGGTATCGGGTAACTCTTTGATTAGGGAGGAAAAATGCTGGCTTATCTAGTTCGTCGACTAATTGGTGGCGCAACTGTGATGGTTCTTGTTAGCATTTTTGTATTTGGTCTTTTCTTTGTCTTGCCGGCGGACCCAGCTCGGCTAGCCTGTGGCAAGAGTTGCACCCCCGAGTTGATGGCTGAAATTCGCCATACTTTAGAACTCGACATTCCACTACCTGCGCAATATTTTAGATTTGTTAAAGGAATTGTTTCAGGGCGGACCTATTTAGCCGGTAGCGAAGCGCAACTTGATTGCGCGGCACCTTGTTTAGGTTACTCATACCAAACTGACGAATTAGTAACAAACTTATTGAAAGATCGAGCGCCGGCAACTTTATCGATTGCATTTGGCGCGTCAATTCTTTGGTTACTTATTGGCCTATCAAGTGGAATCGTTTCAGCGCTACGACGGGCTACTTGGATAGATAAATTTTCACAAGGCGCGGCGTTGGCTGGCGCATCACTACAAATTTATTTTGTCGGTTTAGTTTTACAATTTATTTTGGTTGACAAATTGGGTTGGCTATCGTCGCCTGGCTATGTCTCACCTAATGACTATCCAATGGAATGGGCACAGGGAATGATTTTGCCCTGGTTAACTTTAGGATTTCTTCTTTCAGCAATTTATGCGCGGCTCACTCGTGCTGGCATGATCGAAGTTATGAGCGAGGATTATATTCGGACCGCGCGCGCTAAAGGACTCCCTAGTCGCAGAGTTAATTTCAAACACGTTATGCGGGCCGCCATTACTCCGATTATTACGGTATTTGGTTTGGATTTAGGTCAGCTTTTAGGCGGCGCAGTTATTACTGAATATGTTTTCAATATTCCCGGTTTAGGTAAATTAGCAACTGAGGCGGTTAGCAATGTTGATTTACCAGTAATTGTCGGCACAGTATTAGTAGCCGCTGTATTTATTGTAATTGCCAACATCGTGGTTGATCTGGTTTACATGATTTTAGATCCAAAGGTTCGGCTCGCATGACCGCAATTTTACAAGTTAAAGATTTGAAAGTTCATTTCCAAACTGATGATGGTTTAGTTAAAGCAGTGGATGGCGTTTCCTTTGAAATCGAAGCCGGCAAAACGCTTGGAATTGTGGGCGAATCGGGTTCGGGAAAGTCAGTAACCAGCCTTGCGATTATGGGTTTGCATAAAGGTAGTCGCGCCGCAGTTTCCGGTGAGATTCTTATCGATGGCGTAGATGTAAACAAAGTAACCGAAGCTGAAGTGAACAAATTACGCGGCAAATCGATGGCGATGATTTTCCAAGATTCATTAGCGGCCTTGCATCCGTTCTTCAAAGTTGGTGATCAAATTGCGGAGGCGTATCTAGTTCATAACAAAGTTTCCAAAAAGGCCGCTAAGCAAGTGGCCGTGGAAATGTTAGGGCGAGTTGGAATTCCCAATCCAACGCAACGAATGGAAGATTTTCCGCATCAGTTTTCAGGAGGAATGCGCCAACGCGTAATGATCGCGATGTCACTTTCGTGTAATCCCAAATTACTTATTGCTGACGAACCAACCACTGCGCTAGATGTAACAGTACAAGCACAAATCTTGGATTTATTACGAGATTTGCAACGCGAATTCGGTTCCTCAATATTGATGATTACACACGACTTAGGCGTGGTTGCGGAAATCGCTGACGATGTGCTTTTAATGTACGCCGGCAAAGCAATTGAACGTGGAACTGTGCGGGAATTGCTTAAAACTCCAGAGCATCCATACGCCTGGGGTCTACTCACTTCAATACCTAAATTAACCGGAGCTGCCAACGCAGAACTTCTGGCGATTCCGGGAACCCCGCCAAGTTTGATTAATTTGCCAAGTGGTTGCTCTTTTAGCCCAAGGTGCAGCTATAAGAATCGCGCAAAGGTTGACTGTGAATCTGTGATCCCTGAACTTGCCGGAGTTAAATCTAATAGCAGTCATTTAGTCAGCTGTCATATATCTGAAACTGAACGGGTAGCGATTTTTAAGAGCGAGATTGCGCCAAAATTATGACGCCGCTATTAAAAGTAACTGATCTTACTAAACATTTTCCTAGTAAAAACAACAAGATTTTCGGCAAACGGGAGTTTGTGCACGCGGTAGATAACGTTTCTTTTGAACTAAATGTTGGTGAAACTCTTGGGCTAGTTGGAGAATCTGGTTGCGGAAAATCCACGACCGGAAGATTAATTACAAAATTAATACCCACTACTTCAGGATCGATTGAATTTGAAGGCCGAGAAATCTCGAAGATGAAGGCAAATGAATTCAAAGAACTCCGACCGCAAATTCAAATGATTTTCCAAGATCCATATGCTTCGCTAAATCCACGGCATACTGTTGGCACAATCATTGCGACACCACTTAAAATTCATGGGGTAAATCCAGGCGTTGATGTAAAAAAACAAGTGCAAGAACTTCTGGAAATCGTCGGATTGAATCCGGAGCATTACAACCGTTATCCGCACGAGTTTTCGGGCGGCCAACGGCAACGAATTGGGATTGCGCGTGCTCTCGCCTTGAAGCCGAAATTGATTATTGCGGATGAACCGGTCAGCGCTCTAGATGTCTCTATTCAAGCCCAGATTTTGAATTTATTACAGAGCTTGCAATCTGATTTCAACCTTTCTTTCATTTTTATTGCACACGACCTTGCGGTAGTTAAACACTTTGCGCAACGGGTAGCTGTTATGTATGCGGGCAATATTGTGGAAGTTTCCGATCAGGTATCGCTTTATGCCTCGCCTAAGCATCCATATACAAAAGCTCTGATGTCAGCGGTACCAAGCGCGGATCCAGATGCGCTAGGCGCGCGGGAACGAATTCGGTTATCCGGAGATATTCCTAATCCGATAAATCCGCCATCTGGATGCCGGTTTAGAACTAGATGCTGGAAAGCTCAAGAAATTTGTGAAACGAAGCCGCCGCTGATTCAAGTTGGTAAATCTATGGTGGCTTGTCATTTTCCAGAAAGTTAAGAATTGCTCTTAGTTAAGCGGTTCGCTCCGGCGATTTTCGTGCTGCTTTGGAGCACGGGTTTTATCGGTGCTAAATATATTCTTCCGTAC
>Ga0163199_1002968_pt1 | contig 10314 bp, 7 predicted proteins | sample PL_2010_150m_FD_113537 | JGI IMG/M metagenome (GOLD analysis project Ga0163199, IMG submission 113537) | Freshwater microbial communities from Powell Lake, British Columbia, Canada to study Microbial Dark Matter (Phase II) - PL_2010_150m | ecosystem: Environmental > Aquatic > Freshwater > Lake ...
GCGAGCGCGGCCGAGTAGGTCTCGTCCCGAATGTGCCAAGCCTGCAGCCACGACAACTTCGCATAGGTTGTGCCGGGGCAGGACTCGACCATCTTGGTCAACCCCAGGTTAATCCCATCCGCCAGAATCGCCGTCAGCAGGAGAATCTGATTGTCCGCCGGTTCGTTCGATCGGATGTCGGTGAAGTGCCGGGAGAAATGGGTCCACTGATCGACCTCCAAGAGCAGCTCCGTAATCTTGACGTGGGGCATCAGGGCATAGGCCTGTTGCATCAGTTGCTCGACTTGGTCGGGCACGGCATTGGTGAGCGGCGTGATTTTCAAACCCGCTGCGTTGACGATGGCGTCGGGCAGCTTGTCGGCTTTCGCGAGGTCGTTGACGGTCGCCAATTGCCGTTCGAGCTGGCCGAGCCGGTCCTTCAGGTATTGGTCGCAGTTCGAGGAAATCGCGATGGGCGACTCCGCCGACTGCCGTAGGTTGGCAAAACGGTCCGCCGGCAGGAGGTATTCGTCGAAATCCCTGAACTGCCGCGAGCCAACCACCCAGATGTCACCGGAACGCAGCGAATTTTTGAGTTCGCTCATGGCGCATAGTTCGTAAAATCGCCGATCCAACCCATCCGCCGTGAGGACGACCTTCTCCCAGCGTTTCCGGATGAAGGCCCTGGGCGCATTCTTTGGCACCGTGCGAATGCGCAGCTCGTTCATCACCTTCACCGTCTCCGCGGCATCGTAGACATCGCGCGCAGCCGACGACGCTTGAAAATGCAGGGCGTTCAGAAACGCACCCGTGTAGCCATGAATCCGGCCGTAACCGTCCGCGAGCCGGGGCAGAAAATCGAAGTCCTCACCTTGAGCGAGCTTCTGCGCCTCAGCGACCGAACGCTCGAAAGCCGGCCACGGGAGCACGCGTTCAATCGCTTCAAAAGGATCCGTGCCCTCCGCTTTGGCCGTCAGGATGGCCTGGCCGACACGCCCATACAGTCGGACCTTTTCGTTGATCGCTTTGCTCGCGTCCTGAAAATCCTGTTCCTGCCGATGTTTGGCGCGATTGAACAGGCTGCCGATGATCCGGTCGTTGAGATCGACGATTTCGTCGATGACCGTGGCTTTGCTTTCCAGCATTACCGCCACCAACGTCGCGTGCCGACGGACCGTTTCCAGCTCAGCCAAGTGCTGGGGCGTCATTTGGCCGCCTTCGCGGGCAATCTTGAGGAGGCGATTCTGATGCAGGTCCCGGCCGACCTTCTCGGGCAGGTCCAGCGCCTCGATCGTTTTCAGGCGGTCGATATGCTCGAGGAGATTCCTCGCCTTCGGGGCGCCCGGCGGCTCACGCAGCCAGGTGAGCACACTTACCTTGCTGTCTTCGCGCAGTTTCAACAAGGCGTCGAGCCCGCGGCGGTGGGTCTCGGTCAACGTGGCCGTTAGCGCCCGAAAGATTCGGCGGGTCGCCTTGGTCGAGGCCTCCGCACAAATGCGCTCAATCACATCGATGGTCGGCAGTAGAATTTGGCGACCGCGCAGGTATTGAATCAATGCTATGGCAAGGACGACGCCTTTGTCGGTCTGGCGCGCCAGTTCGTCCAGGCTTTGAACAGCAGTTCGATAGTGGACCGCAGTTTTGAAAGTCTGAAAACCGAAGATCGATTGAAGCTCCACAAGGTGCTCTCGGCGTGTCTGCGGGCGATCACCGTATTCTTTCCAACTGACTGGGACGCTTAGCTGACTTGCGACGTAATGGAGCAATGGCTGCTGTGGCTCATCACCTGCGCCAAGAATCACGCCAGGAAAGCGCATGTAACAAAGCTGAACGGCGAATCCCAGGCGGTTGGCAGGACGGCGATGCGCAAGAATGATCCTGAGGTCATCCGCGGTGAACGTGTATTGCTTGATTAACTCGTCTTGATTGTCAGGTAGCGCCAACAGACTTGCACGCTCGACAGCGGTAAAAATGGACCGGCGTGGCATGGGCGGGCGGTAATGCAAAATCGGGCCAGACCCGGACCCGTTGCTGCAAGGTAAAACGACGCGTGGCCGGCCGATACCTATTTCGCAGGTTTTCCTTAGCGTGCTTTAAGTTCCGTTTCGTGCGGTGACCCCTTTCTGCCAAGGCACCGGTCCGCAGCCATCAGCATCTCGCACTCGCCCGCCAGTTGCTTGACCGCAGCCGCGAAGACCTGCGACGCAGCATTTGGAACCTCCGCGCCAGTTTGCTTGAGCAAAGCACCCTGCCCGAGGCGCTGCAGAGAATCGCGCGGGATCGCGGAACCGGCCAGATCGCTCGCATCGCGGTCGAGAGCGAGGGCCCGCCGCGCCCGCTGCCGGATTTTGTCGCTGGCAACCTGCTGCTACTCGCCCAAGAGGCCATCACCAACGCGCTCAAGCACGCCAAGGCGCAGCACATTGGCCTCGCGCTGAAATTCTCCGACGAGGCCGTCACGCTCTCCATTCGCGACAACGGCCAGGGTTTTGATCCCACCACCGCCGTTGGAACCAAGGAGGGACACTTCGGCTTGCAAGGGATGCGCGAGCGAATCAAACGTCTCGGAGGCATCCTGCAAATCACGAGTCAACCGGGCGAGGGAACAATCATAACGGCAACCGTGCAAGTGTGATGATGTCCGATGATCGTTTGTTGTCAGCGAAAGTCTGAGGCCTTGACGGGTTAGCGGCGGAACGCATCACGAATATCGCCGTTCCGAATACGAACATCCGGCACCCGCAGACCTTCGGCTCGCCGCAGCTTCTGCACCTGCTTGCGGCCGACCTTGTAGCCTTCCCGGCGTAGCTTCACCGCGATGCGGCGGAAGCCGTAGCGGGGATACTTGCGGGACGGTTCGTGCAGGCGCGTCACCAGCCGGGTGCGCTCGGCCGTCGGCGGCCGCATCCGATACTGAAAGGTCGACCGCGCCAGTCCCAGGGACCGGCACGCTGTCCGCCCGGAGCACAGGTCGCCTTCCACCACGAAGGCGACCATCCGTCGCTTGTGTTCCGGGCTCACCATTTTTTTGCGTTCGCCGCCTCCAGCACGCGGTTCTTCAAAAGCGAGTCCGCGAGCATCTTTTTCAGCTCCGCGTTCTCCTGCTCCAGCTCCTTCATGCGCTTCGCCTCGTTGACGTCGAGTTGTCCGAACTGCCGCTTCCAACGGTGGAATGTGACCTCGGAGATGTTATGCTCCTTGCACACTTCCACGATGTTCTTGCCGCCGTCGGCCTCCCGCAAAATGCGGATCTTCTGTTCCGTCGAGTGTCTTTTGCCTTTCATGGTCTGGGCTCCTTTTAGAGCCCAGACTAACATCGCAAGTGGCCTAGATTTCCGGGGATCACCGCACTAGGCCCAGCACTCGCGCAAGGACGCGTAGCGGCGCGTGCGATCTTGGCGGCCACCCATCGCAGCCCTGGCGCCCCATCGTCGGCCGGGAGAGCGTAAAGTTTCGTGAGACGGATCGCGGTTTGGATCAAACCGCGTCGTGTCTCCAGTGCCATGTTCTCGCAGACCAGGTGAAGCAAGCCCGCGCCGGTTTTTGGCATTTCGAGAAAGTTCATCAGTCGGTGCTCGCTCAACAACTCAGTTGTAGGAATTGCCACGCCGAGATCCCCGGCACTGACGGGGCTCTGCCGCACCGGACCATCGACGCGAAAAAGCTGATGTTAACCTGTGGAATATGTCATCAGGGAGAATCGCGGTAATCGTCCGGCTGTTGTTGCGGCGATTTGGCGCGTTTCAAGGCACCGGTTCTTGCACGGATCGACCATCAAGGCCTTACGTGATTTCGCCGGACGCATAAGTCGTTGAGTCCGGTTCTCGTTGGGGAGGGCGTTCAGAAAAGGTCCCTCTCGGAAACAAACCTCCTTAGCGCCGTGAGCCCCGTTAGGTCTGGAGGCGAGGAACGCAAGCCGTGGGGTTCCGCGTCGCGTCGCGAATCTCGCGCCTCTTTTGTATGTGTGCTCGCTGTGCGCGTGGCGTATGAGTCGCGACCGGTAGACAACGTCCCGGAAGTCAAGATTGTTGCGCCCATTGCTGGGCGCTTGGCCGGGCGCAATGCGTGAGTTTCGGTCACCCACCAATGCTGCGTTTTTGAATTCAACGTCCCGGACACATGCCATCCAAGGGAAGCCAAGAGCAACAGGCGAGACCACGACGCGCCGAGACGATGAAGGCCTTCTTTTCATCGGCGTTGAGGCGGGGACTTCAACGCCACCAATTGTTCTCCGGCGAGCAGAAGTCCTCCGGCCGCATAGTCCAGCGTGTCGTGAGCGAACACCGGCCGAGGATCATGGCCGGTAAGTTGCACCCAACCAATCTTCCCGGACGGCTCGACGCAACCGACCAGTCCACGCCACGCTCGTTCCACGACCGGTTCATACCGCGATTGCTCCAGCAATCCGGTGTTAATTCCCCACGCCAGGGCGAAGCAGAATAGCGCGCTGCAACTCGATTCCTTCGCCGGGAACCAGACCGGCTCGTTGAGACTCGATCGCCAGAGCCCATCGGGCTGTTGCAAGCCCGCGATCCGATCGGCCATTTCGCGAAACAGCACCTCATAACGGGATCGATTGCGGAAATCTGGCGGGAGATATTGCAGCACGCGAACGAGCCCCGCGATCACCCAGCCGTTGCCCCGACCCCAAAACACTTTTTGTCCCGACACCGTGCGGGGTCCGGTGCCATCGGGTTTTACGACATAGGCTGCATCGCGGTAATACAGGTGCTCGGCGGGATCGTAGAGGTAGTCATGCGTATCCCACCAGAGTGTGTCCATCAGTTCGAGATACTGCCGGTCGCCCGATGCGCGCGCCATGCGCGCCATCGCGGGCGGTGCCATGAACAGCGCATCACACCACGCCCAGTTGTCGCTTTTGTTCCAGCCGGCAACGGGCCCGCGCTTCGGAGCGGCAAGCATTGCGTCGAAGTGCTCACGGCTGGCTTCAAGCATGGCCGGCGCCTTCTTAAGGAAATACATTTCCGTGTAAGCCTGCACAACGCACTGGTCGTCGGCGTGGCGAACACGGGGTCCGGGTTGCCAATGATTGCGTTCGGCCCACTGCAAGGCCGCTTCGAGGTATTTTGGTACTCGTGTGGTGCGGTAGTGCGCGAGCACGCCGGCATACGCGACGCCGCGGATCCAACCATCTTCGCGAATAGCCTCCGTCGTATCCTGGTCCGCGCGATTAAGTGTCGCCGAGCGGAAGTTCTTCAGCTGCCAGTCGCAAACACGGGTCATGATTTCCGTGACGTCGGCACGGACGATAGGAACCTCCGCGGCGCGACTCGCGAAAACCAACGACGCGGCTAGCGGAATTAAGCGCCACAATTTCAGGATGTTTGACACGTGTGATGTGATGGTGAAGCGGCTCGGCGGTGAGATCTATTTTCGCCGCGTCACGGCCAGACGGGGGTGATCGCGGTTGCGGGGTTGCATTGACGCATCATCGCGCTGCTTTTCAGTCGGCGGAGGGCGCGGGCAGACCGACCAGCGCAAACAAGCGGGCGACGCCAGCGTTGGAGTTGCGCGAAGGCGCGCGGGGCGATGCAAACATCTCCGCGTGGCACTCGGCCGCCCAGTGCCACATTTCGGCAATGTCATAGCCGGCGTGATCGACGATTCTTGGGGCACTGCTGCGGGCGGTAGGTGTTTTGGTCGTGTCGACGGGTCTGCCATCGGCGACGTAGCAGTAGGTCGCTCCCTGTTTCGTGCGCCAGTCATCCCAGAGGCGAGTGCGCAGCGTCTGCATCGCGCGGCGGACTGAGGCCTTGGCCTCGGCTGGCTGCTGGCTCCAGCGAAAGAAAACCGAGCCCGACTTCGTGGCGTCCGGCTCCGGATAGCATGTTTCGAGCGTGTTGAGAATTGCGAGGGCATCCCACGTTGCGTGGAGTGACGGGCGCATCGCCTTCCAACCGATGAACAGGCCACCGGTAAAGAGCACCTTGTTGCCATCGATACGCACCGGGTCTTCAGGTGTCTTGGCGTTTTGGGTGCGGCACTGCGCGAGGTAAGCGTCAGACGCGGGCAACCACACATCATCCGGGCTAAAAATCTCCGGGGCGGTAAGCACCGTGCGCACGAGGCGCTGGGCCCGCGGCAACGTCCAAATTTGCTCGGGCCGCAGACGGGCTGATTCAAGCCCGGTGCGCAGCAGGTGGAAACACTGCGCCATGTCGCAGACGTTGGGACCACGCGCGAGCAGGCCGTCGTCGTTGACCAACTCGCCAAACGCGGCCTCGGCGGCATCGCGCCAGGCATCGGTCATCAAACCTTCCTTCAACGAGGATGGCCCATCGACCGCCTCACGCATCAATTTCGTGTAGCGGCCGACCGCGCGCAGCATCCGGTGCACGCAACTCTGGTCCTTCATGGCCGGACCACGAAAGCGCGGCGCATTGATTTGCTCCCAATTGCCCGAGGCGTCGGAAAAAACAAACTGCAGGTGCGTGCGCAACGCCGCTGGATCCCGAGCCAGCGCGTCAAGATAATGGCCCACCACCGTCAGATGGCCGCGCTCGTCGAGGAGCGCGATCTTCCCCGGCGCGGATCGCATGGACAGCGTGTCCCAGTGGCTAAACGCCCGGACGGAGCCCGGATCGAGGCTGGGCGCAAATTCCGCGGCGCACGCGCGGGTGCCGAGGAGAGCGAGGACCAGGACCAGAGATCGGATTGTCATCGGTTCAAGATCATGGGCCGGGTGCGCGCCCCCCCGGCAAACGTTTGGATGTGCCTCCCGATTACCCCCATCGCACGTTCCGGCTCCTGGACATTGCGGGGATAGTAGTAGTAGCTGACCATGTCGGCGCCGAGTGCGAGCAGGCGCGGGAAACCGCGATCGATGACATCGATCATCGGCGCGGTGATGTTGTGATTTTCTGCGAGAAAAAACGCCCGCCGTCCGGGCACGCTACGCGCGAGCTTGATCCACTCAACGCCGCGATCAAGGAGGACCTTGCCCTTCCCACTTTCGCTGGTCGGGTCGCCACCTTGAAATACACGGTCGCTGGCTCGATCCCACGGTCGGCCGTCAAACCCGAAGAAGTCCAGTGGTCCGACGGCGGCTTGCGCCGCATGGATCTCGTCGCTGCTCGAGGCCTGGCCGAAAAGGAGCGTGAGCTTGTCGTGAAATTGTGCCTTGGCGAACGCGCAGACGGCCGAATAAAATGCAGTCGCCGCTGCGTAGTGGGCCTTTTTCGGCGCATTACGCCCCAGCGCCTGCACGGCGGCCGGCGAGTAATCGGGTTGAAATCCCTTCGGCTCGTCGAGGATCATGCCCGCCAACGATGGAAGCTTCCGGTAAACATCGGCGAGCGTGTCGCAGAAGAACGCGAGCGTCTTCGGGTGATGCACACTGCTGATGACACCTGACACCAGTGGGGCAAGGTCGGTGCGGCCGGCGCGGTCCATCACCCATGTTTCGGGGTGCAGCGCGGAGAAGAGGCTCGGTACCTTCGGCGCACCCGCCGTCAGTCCGCCCCAGCGGGCGGGCACCGCGAGGACCTTGATCCCCACGCGTGCCGCCTCCGTGCAGACGAGTGTGAGGTTTTCGACGGCGGCGAAAAGATCCTGCTCGAGCACGGCGACGGAAACGTAGTCGGTGCCCACCCCGGCCATCCACTCCAAGTCCTCGCGCACCTGGCGGGGCACGCAGGTATACATGTGCGCCCGCAGGTAGTAGGCGTTGAAGAGCGTCTTCGTGCGGTTGACGAGGCGCACCGGAGCGGCAGACATGACAGGGAGGGCAGCCGTGGCGGCGGCGCCGAATGAGGTTTCCAGAAAGCGCCGACGGTCCATGGGCCAAGTTCACCAAACGGTCCGCACGCCAAAGTCGATCCGGCGCGGGCGCCGGTTCACATAGACAATGCGGTCCATGGTCAGATACGGTGAGGCGAAGTTGAGCGGCTCAGCTTCGAAGGCATTGGCCACGTCGCAGTAGAGCAGCACGTTCTTGTTCACGCGGAATGTGGACTTGAAATCCCACTCGACGCTCTTTTGCCGGTAGAACGCGGCGTAGACGTTGGAATTGTATTGGAGGAGATAGTCGGAACGATAGTAGCCCAGCACACGAAAGTTCACGCGACCGAGTTGGTAGCTCAGGCCGAAATTAGCGCTATTGGGGATGAACGTGGCCAACTGGGTGATGCCGTCATTCGTGTTGGCGCGGGTGTTGAGGTGCGTCCAGTTGGCGAAGCCACCGAGGCCGCGGAACACACCCGGCAGGAACGTGAACTGCTGTCGGTAATCAAGTTCGTAGCCTTCGACCCGCGCACTGCCGACATTGCTCGACGTGGTGAAGCGGTAGTTCGCGAAGGCAGGTCCAAAGATGCCGCCGTCGGCGCCAAGAGTGGTCGTGGTCGACTGAATATAGTCGAAGATGTCCTTGCGGAACACGCCGAAGCTGAGCGCGCCCGATGGTTTGAAATACCATTCGACCCTGGCGTCGATGCTCTCGCTGTATTGCGGTTTGAGCCCCGGATTGTTCTGCGAAATCGTGAGCGATGTTTCGTTGACGTTGGTCTGCGGCCGGATGTTGCCGAAGCCAGGCCGGCCGATACCGCTGGAATAGCTCAGCCGGCTCTGCACGTTCGGCGCGAAGAGATATTTGAGGTGCGCGCTAGGAAACAACCGGTCGTAGTCAGCCGAGCGGGTGACCCGGCCGGTGTAGCGGTCGGGTGATGGCTTGCCTTGGTCGACGACGGTGCCGGTGCCTTTGTCATGCGTGATTTCGTCGCGCACGCCGGCGAGCAGCGTAAACCGGCCCCATTTGCTCACACCCATCACGTAGCTCGCCATCACGTCCTCCTGCACTGTGCCGTCGCTCTGCTCGTTGCCTTGCAGGATTGAGTCGGCGGAAGTGGTGAGACGCCAGTTCGCGGGGTTGGCGCGGAGATCGGCCAGCGCGAGGGCGGGATTTGACGCCAGCTGGTGGCTGTAAAGTCCGAACGGGTTCGCCGCTTGCTGCGGGCCGGTGAAGCGGGTGAAGTCGGCGCCGCCGAGGTAATTGTAGGTGAGCGTGGCATTCTGATCGTTGCGGCGCTGCTCCTGGCGCCACGCGCCGCCGGCCTGCAGGTAGCTCGCATCGAGGAACGAAAACTCGTGCTTCACGCCCCCGCTCGCACTGACGATCCGCGAGCGCGAATGCTTGTCCTGAATCGTGAACGGAGAACTGGTCGCCGCCTTGGTGACGTCGTTGTAGGCGGGTGCCGCCCCGCCGATGATCGTGAACACCGGGTAGCGCGGATTGGAGCGGTCGACTTGAAAGTCCGTCGGGTTCGCATTGTTGATGCGGAGATTGCCGCCGTTATGGGACTGGTCGTAGGTGCCGAGGTCCTGCGAATAGGTCGCGTTCCAGGTGAGCTTCCAGCGATTCAGCGTGTGCTCGCCCCGGAGCGCCGAGTTGAAACCGTTGGTGGTCTGGAACTGGCGCAGGTTCTCCATGCTCGTGGGCACGGCGGTCCATTTGTAGACGTAGGCGATGTTCTTCGCCGACCGCACGGGCACGAAAACACCGTTGTCGAGCGCCAGGATGTTGGGCGTGCTGCCCGTGCTGGACGAGAAGAGGCGCTCGCGCTCGCTGTTCACGAACAGGTCCTCGTGATTGACCGCGAGGTCGAGCGCCACGACGGAATTTTCGGCCAGCTTGTAATCCAGCCGCAGGCCGGCGTTGTAGCGTTTGCGCGGGTTCAGGTCGTTGGAAAGACGGATGCCCGTCAGGTATCCGGGCACGACATCCGGATCGCTGCTGTGAAAGCCGCTGAGTTGCTCGTTGGCGCGGAACGGCCGGTCGATCGGCACGTCAATGTTGCTATAGCCGGCCGTGAACATCAGACCGAGGTTCCTCTCCCCGCGAAGCACGCTGAAGGTGTCGGAATAGGACGCACTGTAGACCTGGCCGGTGCGCGCACGCTGCGCCAGCGTGCCGAGGCGGGTGAACCCGGCGGAGGCATCGATGCGGCGTTCGCGCGAGGTGAATGCGCTCTTGGTGATGAAATTGATCGCCCCGCCCACCGAGTCCGCCGCGCGATCGGGCGTGAGCGCCTTCACGACCTCGATGGCCTCGATGTTGTTGCCGGGGATCCGGTTCGTTTTCACGCTCCGGTCCTCGCCGACGGGATCATCGGAGCCGCCCGAGGCGCTCGCGAGGCGCACGCCGTTGATCTCGATCGAATTCACGCTGCCGGGAATGCCGCGCACCGAGAATTCGCCCGTGGCAAATCCGATGCCGGGCAGGCGCTTCAAGGCGTCGTCGACGCTTCCGTCCGCCACGCCACCAAATTGGTCAGCGGAAATCACCGTCTTCACATTGTCGGCGTAGCGCTGATCCTGAAC
>Ga0163199_1002970_pt1 | contig 10308 bp, 7 predicted proteins | sample PL_2010_150m_FD_113537 | JGI IMG/M metagenome (GOLD analysis project Ga0163199, IMG submission 113537) | Freshwater microbial communities from Powell Lake, British Columbia, Canada to study Microbial Dark Matter (Phase II) - PL_2010_150m | ecosystem: Environmental > Aquatic > Freshwater > Lake ...
GGCCAGGAGGTGTTGACCAGCCTGACGCCGGGGCAGGCGGTGATCGGCGTGGTGCACCAGGAACTGACCAAGCTGATGGGCGAGCACAACGCCGCCCTCAACTTCGCCGTGAAGCCGCCGGCGGTGATCCTGATGGCCGGTTTGCAAGGCGCCGGCAAGACCACCACCTGCGGCAAACTGGCCAAGTACCTGCGCGAACAGCTGAAAAAGAAAGTGTTGCTGACCAGCACCGACGTATATCGTCCCGCCGCGATGGAGCAATTGCACACCCTCGCCAAGCAACTGGAAATCGACTATTTCCCCGCCGCGGCGAGCGATAAGCCGGAACAGATCGCCCGCGCCGCGCTGGATTTCGCCGACAAGCATTTCCATGACGTGCTGATCGTCGATACCGCCGGACGCCTGGGCATCGACGAAATGATGATGGACGAGATCAAGCGCCTCCATGCCGCGCTCGATCCCATCGAAACCCTGTTCGTGGTCGATGCGATGCAGGGGCAGGACGCCGTCAACGTCGCGCGTGCCTTCAGCGACGCGTTGCCGCTGACCGGCATCGTCCTCACCAAGCTGGACGGCGATGCGCGCGGCGGCGCGGCGCTGTCGGTGCGCCACGTCACCGGCAAGCCGATCAAGTTCGCCGGCGTCGGCGAAAAGCTCACCGGCCTGGAACCGTTCCATCCCGAGCGTATGGCCTCGCGCATCCTCGGTATGGGCGATGTGCTGTCGTTGATCGAGGAGGCGCAACGCGGCGTCGATCACGAGGAAGCCGCCAAGCTGGCGAAGAAGATCAAGTCCGGCAAAAGTTTCGACCTGGAAGACTTCAAGACCCAGATGCAACAGATGAAGAAAATGGGCGGCATGAGCGCCTTGATGGACAAGCTCCCGGCGCAACTGTCGCAAGCCGCCGCCGGACAGCAGGTGGACGACAAGGCGATCAACCGCGTCGAAGGCATCATCAATTCGATGACCCCCGCGGAACGGCGCAACCCGGCGATCCTCAAGGCCTCGCGCAAACGTCGCATCGCCGCCGGTTCCGGGGTGCAGGTGCAGGAAGTCAACCGCCTGCTCAGCCAGTTCGAGCAGATGCAGAAAATGATGAAAATGATGTCCAAGGGCGGCATGGCCAAGATGATGCGCGGCATGAAGGGCATGATGCCGGGGATGCACTAGATTCCACGAGGTGGATTATTAACGCATTCGTAATCAGGTACTTGGCACTCCTCGAAATGACTGGGGTGCTGATGCGGATTTTCAGCTTTTCCCTGGTCAGCTGGCTGGGGCCGCAAAGCCCGTTCCTGTTCGTATGGGCGTTTAATACCATGGATGCCGTATTGCTTTCCTGGTGCGCCATCCTCAAGCAGGACCGCGCGTACACCGTGCTGAATGTCTTCTGGATACTGGTCGGGGTGGTCGGTATGCTCAGGGCAGGCAACATTATCTGATATTGATTACCCTGGAAGGCGCAGTGGGTCGCTTGATGGTGTCTGGTATGGAGATAATGAACCCTATCCGCTATTTTTCCCTGTTGCTGGCAGCGCTGCTGGCGCTGTCTGCGCCTTTGCCAGTGGCGGGAGCGGGCAAGTCGGGCAGGCCGCCAGTCGATTTCAAGATGCTCAGGGATGAGGTGCAGCAGCATCTCGATCAAGGCGACCTGGCGAAGGCCGAAACGGCGGCGCTGGGGTTGTATAGCCGATACGGCGAGAAGGGCGGCGAGAACCTCCTGACAGCCACGGCCCAGCTGCTGTTGGCCAAGGTGCGCCACGAGCAGGGCAACAATCCCGAAGCCGAGGTGCTCATGCGGCGGGCGTTGGCGATACGCGAACGGATGCTGGGCGCGGAGGACGCGCGCACCAACGGCACCCTGCAACTGCTCGGCAAAACGCTGTTGCCGCAAGGGCGATATGCCGAAGCAGAACAAACCTTTTTGCGGGCGCTGGCGATCCAGGAAAAAATCAGCCCGCCGGGTAGTCCGGCGCTCACCAAAATCCTCAATGGCGTCGGTGCGGTACTGCATCAGCTGGGCAAGAGCCAGGAGGCCGAGACGGCCTTGAACAAGGCCCTGGCCAATTCCGAAGGCACGCTGGACCGGACGCATCTCAAGGTTCGCGCCGCCACCTATTACCACTTGGCGCGGGTACAGCGCAGCCTCAAGCGCCATGCCGAGGCGGAAGCCTCCATGCGCCATTCGCTGGCTTTGCGCGAACGCGAATTGGGCCGGGAGCATGTGGACAGCGTGAAGAGCCTGGGGATGCTGGGGCTCATCGTGAGCGACCAGGGGCGTCTGGACGCAGCGGAAGAATTGCTGCGGAGCGCGCTGCCGCTCTACGAGAAAACCCTGGGAACCCATCACTTCGAGACGGCGCGGGTGGTGATGGGCTTGGGCGCCATCGAAGCGCGGCGCGGACATCTGCGCGAAGCCGAACCCTATTTCCGGCGCGCGGTGAAAATTTGCCGGGCCGCCAACGTTCCCGCCCAATTGGCCGGTTCCGCGCGCGCTTACGGCCAGTTCCTGGTGCAGCAAAACCGGCTCGAGGAAGCGCTGGGCTATTATCGCGAGGCGGTGGATGCGGTCGATCGGCTGTTCGCCCACACCCGCGGGCTGGAGGAGGGCGTGCGGGAAGGATTCATCGGCCAGTACGCCCCCTATTATCAGGAACTGATCGACCTGCTGCTGCGCCTCGATCAGCTTGCGCCCCGGCAGGGTCATGGCCCCGAGGCATTGTCCGTCCTCTCGCGCACCCAAAGCCGCCTGTTCTCCGAATTGCTGCGCCAGGCGGATGTCAACCGCTTTTCCGCCGATCCGGCTTTCCATCTCCTGCAACAGCGTCGCCAGGCATTGCTGGAACGCCTTGCCACGCTGCGCGAAAAACGCGGCGACGCCCCGGAATGGGAGGCGCCCGCCGCTAATGGCGCGGAAGAGGGGGAGGGGGAAGCCGCGCCGCCGGCCCGTCAGGGAAACGCCATCGACCAGCAACTGGATACGGCGGAAAACCAGCTTAAGGCGTTGGAAACCCAGCTGTGGCGCGATTACCCGCGCTTCATGGAGTTGATCCAGCCGCCCCCGGTGAGCGTCGGCGATTTGCAGAAGCGCTTGCTCAAGCCGGGTGAGGCGGTGCTGACTTTTGCGCTATTGCCGGGGAAAACGGCGATTTTCGTGGTGACCCCGGAAAAGTTTAGCGTCGCGGTGACACCCTATAAACGGCAAGTCGTGGCCGAAGCCGTGGCCGCGGTGCGTCGCCCGGCCGAGCGGTTTTCCGCCACGGGGGCGCTGCCGCTGCTGCGCGAGCTCGATCCGGCCCAATTGCATCTGCTTTACCAGGCGCTGATAGAGCCGCTAAAGGATGCGTTGCAAGGCGCGCAGACGGTGTTCGTGGCGGCTGACGGCCCGCTCTACGCGTTGCCGCTGGAAATGCTGGTGACCCGCTACGGCGAACCCGAGCGACGCATCTTCGAGACGGCGCGAGGCGGCAGAGGAACAATGTTCGGCGAATATGCCGCCCTCGCTTACCTCGGCGATGCGCAGCGCTTCGCCTATTTGCCGAGCTTGGCGGCCTTGTCGGCGCAGCGCCTGTATGCCAAACCGGTTCCCGTCTTCGGGCGCGAACTGGTTTCGTTCGCCGACCCGTTTTTCAGCGGCGGCGAGACAGGCAAGCCTTATGCAGAGACGACCGAGCGCGCCTTGTCCCAGGTTGCCCGCAGTTTGGGAACGCCCAAGGTAAGCTTGCCGCGCTTGCCGGAAACAGCGGACGAGGCCAGGGATATTGCCGCCCTGCTGGGCGGGCGTAGCGAACTCTATCTGGGCGAGCGTGCGCAGGAGTGGACGGCAAAGCACAGCGATCTGCGCGATGTCCGTTATCTGCATTTCGCCACTCACGGCTTGCTGGGCGGCGAGTTCCTGCTGGTCAAGGAGGCCTCCGCCATGGATAACGGGGGGGCCAATTTGTCGCCTAGCTTGCCCAGCAAATCATCCCCTCCGCCGCGTCTTCCGGCACCTGCCATGGGCAGCGCCCAGCCCGCGCTGGCGCTCACTTTGGTGGGCGATCTCAAGGGCGAAGACGGTCTGCTGACCATGAAGGAAGTGATCGAAGACCTCGACATCAATGCCCGTCTGGTCGTGTTGTCGGCCTGCAACACCGCGGGCGAAAAGGTGGTATCCGGCAACGGCGAGGGCTTTGCCGGATTGACGCGCGCTTTCATGTTCGCCGGCGCGCGCGGGTTGCTGGTCAGCCATTGGAGCGTCGAGAGCCTTTCCACGCGCGATCTGGTTACCGAGGTTTTTCGCCGCCTGCAAGCCGGCGATTCGGTCGGCACGTCGCTGCAAAAAGCCCGCCTGAAAATCAAGGCGGCTTATGTCGGTGTCGGCGCTGACCGCTTTTCTCAATCTCATCCCTATTTTTGGGCGCCGTTCGTTTACGTGGGCGACGAGTAGTCGCTCGATATGAAGCACAGGATCTGTGGAGTGCTCCCAGGTCGCCATGAGATTTTGTAACTCTCGGATTGTTCTGTAAAAAAACGGGTTGATTTCCCTGCCGCGGCAGAACCGCCATGCCGCTCACCAAAACTCACCAAAATTAACTGGACAAGGTTGTCCCATTCTGCAAATATTGACAATTGTCTGGATTCTTCCGGTGTGTCAGGAGGAAGCAATACCAAGGCTGTAAAGGGCTAATCCGTTCGAAAGGCGGACACGCAAAGTTACCGGTCTACAGGGCGCAAGCCCCATGACGGCGGGATTGCCGGTTTTTGGAGTTCTCGATGCCATACGGCTCCCCGCTACGTGTGAATGATGGATTGCGGGAATATGAAAAAAGTATCGCGTTCCGATATCCAGTATGGGGAGCCGCTTCCTTTCTCGATCCATGACACGAACGGGCGGTTGCTGCTGCGCAAGGGGCATGTGATCACCGTCCCCGGCCATATCGAGCAACTGGTCACGCGCGGCGTCCTTATTGGAGACAACGGTTCCGCCGATAGCGCCGCCGCGCTGTCTTCCCCTTCGTCTTCGCCCTCTGGCGCCCGCCCCCTCCTCCTCCGGTGAGCCAACCGGTGTACGACCAGATGGACGGCTTGGTGCTCAACCTCAAGCACATTCTCACCACCGCGCTGAAGTCTCCCGAACAGATCGACCTCTCCGCCCGCATCAAGAACCTCGCAAGCAATATCCAGGCGCTTTGCCTGGAAGACCTGGATAGCGCGCTGGCCGCACCGTACCTGGATATCCACAATCCTTATATCGTCGTGCACCAGATCATGGGAGCGATTCTCACGGAAATAATCGCCGGGCGTAAAGGATTGGGCGTCGGCGAACGGCTGTCTTTGGTGTGCGCCGCACTGACCCGCGATATTGGCCAACTCGCCATTCAGAGTGAACTCGACAAATGCAACGGCCCGCTGCCTCCCGCCCTCAGTCAGGCGATGCTGGAACATCCCAGCCGGGGATTGGAAATCTTGGGCCGCGCCGGCATCGCCGACAACACCTGGCTAAGCGCCGTGCGGCAGCATCATGAACGGCTCGATGGCAGCGGCTATCCGCTCAAGCTACGGGAGAACGAGGTCTGCCTGGGCGCACGGATGCTGGCGATTGCCGATACCTACAGCGCCATGACCAAGCCCCGCTCTTACCGCAGCAAAGCTTTTCACCCGCAGAATGCGTTACGCGACATTTACCTGAAAAAAGACTCGCACATGGACGGCGAGCTGATTCAATCCTTGATCAAGGAAATCGGCATGATGCCGCCGGGCACCATCGTCAGGCTGAAAAACGGCGAAATCGCCGTGGTCAAGAATCGTACCGTCAAAGCCGCAGAGACCACCGTATTCAGCGTCTACGATACCAAGGGAATGCCGCTGTTCTCCCCGATACGCCGCGAAACAGCATCCCCCGAATTCGAGATCACCGGGATGGTGCCGTTCGCCGAATGCCGTTCCGCCGCCGTGACGATAAAGCGGTTATGGGTAAAGTGAATTATCCTATCCTTTTTCTTTAAAACTATATTTGGGTGTCTGGGGACGAAAAAATGGAAACGAACCTTCCCGCAGCGGGGCATGAGACGAATATTTCCGCCAGCCGCACCATGGTATCGCGCGCCGATACCAAGGGCTTCATTACCTATGCCAACGAGGCGCTGGTCGAAACCAGCGGTTACACCCGCGAAGAGTTGAGCGGCAAGCACTTCAACACCCTCTATCACCCCGACATGCCGCCAGCGCTGCTCGACGGCATGAAACACGCGTTAAAACAGGGATTGCCCTGGCACGGCATCGTCAAGAATCGCCGCAAGGACGGTGGCCATTTCTGGTCGGACGCACGGGTGGTGCCGATGCGCAAGAATGGCGCAACCATCGGCTACATGTCGGTCAGCACCAATCTGGGGGACCAGTTGACCCGCGAGGATCTCGCCACCGCCAAGGCGGCTTTGCGGCAGCCCTCCCATAACGGCAGTGGTTGGAAAAAACTGCTGTCGGTCAAGAACGGCATGGCGCTCGGGATCGTTTTCGTCACCTTGATGATGATCGTCGGCGGCGTGATGGGTGTTTCCGGTCTGCAACTGTCGAACCACGCCATGCGCGCGCTTTATTACGAAGAAATGGAGCCGGTGCGCGCCATCGGCCGCATTAACTTCCTGATGGCGGATAACCGGGCGCAAATCGCACTGGCGTTGCATCACAATCCCGCCACCCACGCGCCCGGCGAGTTCGATCATGCCGTATCGACGCATTTGGCTGCGATCGAAAAAAATCGCGGGGAAATTGATGGCTTATGGGAAAGCTACCGCAAGCTGCCGCGCTCCGGCGCGGAGCGCCAACTGTCCGACGAATACTGGCAGGCGCGCGTGCGCTACGTGGAGGATGGCCTGAAGCCGGCGAAGACGGCATTGGAGCAGGGCAATTATCCAGCGGCGGAAAGCCTGCTGCTGAAAAACGTCAACCCCTTGTACCGCGAAGCCAACCACAAAGTGGAGGGTTTGCTCAAGCATCTCTCGGCCAAGGCGGAACACAACTTTCTCAGCGTTGCCGAACGCAACGAAAATATTTCGATCGTTGCCACGACCGGCGTCGCTTTCGGCATCCTGGCCGTGATGCTTTCGGGGTTTTTCTTCTTCCGCGGCACGGTGGCGCCCCTGGAAGACGCGATCAGCGCGCTGGAGCGCATCACCGAAGGCAACCTCTCCGACAGCGTGAATTCATCGGGATACGGCGAGCCTGGCCGGGTGATGGCCGCCGTGGCGGTCATGCAGATCAATTTGAAAGTCATGATGGACGAAATCCGCCAATCGTCCAACTCGATCCACGAGCAATGCCGCAACCTCAACCACACCATGATGAATCTCGCGGAGCATTCCGAGGAACAGCATGATCGGGTCTACCAGACGCTCGACAGCATTAACCGTTCGAGCAACGACCTGGGCAAGCTGGCGCGGGATGCCGAGGCGGTCGTGCACGTGGCCGAAAACTCGGAAAGCATGATCGAAGCGATTGTGGCGGAGTATTTCCCCAGCGCCGACGGCGGCACACGGCAAGCGTACACCGTGCCTCTGCCCGAAGGTCACGACAAGCCGCACGCCGATGCCGAATCAGATGTTCTCGAGGTGTCCGCTGTCGCCAAAGAGGCAAATGCCGCGCCGCTAGAATACCTCATTCCCAACGCCGTGATCCTGGGCAACCGCGAGGTTACCCAGATGTCGCGCGAACTGGCCGTGGCGGCCCGGGTCGAGGCGTTTTCCCTGGAGGAGGGGGTCTCCCAGATGAATCAGGTGGCCTCGCTGATCGTCGAAAACCGGGGAGAAGTCCAAGGTGCCTGGGCCACCTCGCAGCAGTTGGAAAAAACCGCCAACGAACTGGATAAGCTGGTCAAATATTTCGAATAAATGGCCGGGAGCGGCGGCGCCATCCGTGCGCTGGTACCGCTCGGGTTGGTACTTCGCAGCGTCGCCAGGAACGTATCTTGCTGCTTTGCGGGAAGGATAGATAACCCGCAGGGAGTTTCGCCGTGATCATTCAGCCAGGCAGCGCATCGACCGCTGTTAAAACCGCCGTCTCAGCGTTTTTATCGCCATCTCCTGCCGCCAGAGCGGCAAAAAATACCGACACGGTAACCATTTCCCCGGCGGCCCGGGATGCGCTGCTGGCATCGACAGTTGCTACCGCTGCCAATTCCACCGATGCCAGGCTCGCCGAGATCAAGGCCAAAGACGCCATGAGCAGATCGGCGGAAGACATGGATTACCTCTATGCTCACGACCCCAAGCTCGCTGCGATCAGTGACAAGCTGAGTAAAAATCCCGGCAGCCTGACCTCTGCGGAACTCGATTACCAGCAGAAAACCCTCGGCTTCGTCAATACCATGGCGTATCTCAGCCCCACCGAAAAAGGCTTGTATGACAAGGCCGTTGCCAGTGGGAACTTGCAAGCCGCCGCGGGCATCAACCAAATCGCGTTCATTCGAACCATGGGACATATGGCCGGCGGCGCCGACGGAACCACCTACGATCCGGTCAATACGGAAATCACGCCTGAAAATATCGAGAAATATTTTAGCCACTCCATCGTCGATCCCAGCGGAAAGGCCGAAACTCAATTTCAGGCTTTGATTCAGTATTTGCACAACAATCCGGCCAGTGCATAGCCCTAACCCCAGTTCCACAACGCTCAATATGGATGGTCAAAATGATACTTCCCCAGTTTCTTTCTTCCTACTATTCCAGCACTGCCGGCAACAGTTCCACGGACGTGTATGCGACAGTCGGCAAGATCATGCAGTCGCAAAATACCGGCGTTCCCAAGCTCAACGCGGCGCTGGCGAGCGACAACACCAAACTGTCCGGGCTGGGGAAGCTGATGAGCGCGTTGACGGCTTTCCAGTCGGTGGCCCAATCCCTTGCCGGTAGCGGCCTGTATGCCTCGGCGTCTTCTTCCGCCAAGGCGGTGCTGACGGCGACGACCTCGAGCAGTTCGGCCGCCGGTTCCTATGCGATCCAGGTCAAGCAGCTCGCGCACAGCCAGAATCTGCTGTCCAAGCTGCAAGTGAACCCGGATGCGGCGATCGGCAGCGGCGGCGCCACCCTGAGTTTCGATTTCGGCACTACCGAGGGAAATGTTTTCACGCCTAATGCTTCGGCAAAAACCGCTAAAGTAGTGGTCATCCCCAGCGGCAGCAACACCCTGCAAGGGATCGCCGCAGCGGTCAACGCGGCCAACATCGGGGTGACCGCCAAGGTAACCCATGGCGACGCGGGCTATGCGCTCACCCTGAGTTCGCCCAGCGGCAGCGCCAGCAGCCTGCGCATCGGCGTCAAGGGCGATGCGGCGCTGCAAAGCCTGTTGGCCTACGATCCGGCGGGAACGAAAAATTTGACCCAAACGGATGCCGCGCAAAATGCGGCACTGACTGTTGATGGCGTAGCGGTCAGCAGTTCCAGCAACATGCTGACCAATGCCGTGGCCGGCACCACCCTCAATCTCACCGCAACCGGAAGCGCCACCCTGGCCGTGACGCGCGATGCCAGCCAGTTTACCAAGAACGTCACCAACCTGGTCAGCACCTACAATGCGCTGAACGCCAGCCTGAAAGGCCTGCAACAGGGCGACCTGAAAAGCGAGGGCTCCGCCGCGCGCATCCAGAGCCAGTTGTCGCGCCTGTTTTTCGCCGCTTCCAGCGGCACGGTGGGAACGACCTACATCACGCCGGGGAGCATCGGGATTACCGTGCAGAAAAACGGCGACCTGGCCATCGACGCGGCCAAGCTGCAAAAAGCCCTCAGCGCGGCGCCCGATGGCGTCGCCAAGCTCTTCACCAACAGCGGCAAAGGAATTGCCGACAAACTGGTCAGCCAAATCCAGGGGCTGATCGGCCCGAACGGCAGCATCCAGAAAGAAGCGTTAACCATCAACAAGGACATCGCGGCGCTGAACGCGAAGAAAAATAGCCTGGCAAAAGTGCTGACGGCCCAGGCGAATGCGTTGGTCAAGCAATATTCAAGTAATGCCTCCGGCTCGGCGTCGTCGAGCCAGACCAGCGGGAAATCCACGTTGTTCGACATGCTCGGGTAATTTCGTCACTGACGGCGGAAGCGTCGGTACGATGTGTTTTCCCACCATTTCGTGTCATCCGCCAAATAGGATGGGTTCCCCATTTCTTGGTGCCTTCATGCCGTTGCGGTTCGTGAACTGCGGTTTTATTGCTGGTCATTTTGGTGTCAATTATTTGTTGGTATGGGAACCATACCCATGTAGTCTGTATGGAAATGGTAAGTATTGGTCGGCGTGAAATTTGTGAAGCGGCCATGGCGAATCGATAAGGTGCAGCGA
>Ga0163199_1002971_pt1 | contig 10302 bp, 9 predicted proteins | sample PL_2010_150m_FD_113537 | JGI IMG/M metagenome (GOLD analysis project Ga0163199, IMG submission 113537) | Freshwater microbial communities from Powell Lake, British Columbia, Canada to study Microbial Dark Matter (Phase II) - PL_2010_150m | ecosystem: Environmental > Aquatic > Freshwater > Lake ...
ACACTAATTTAGCATGAATCTTTAATTATTGTATGGAAGAGTTTGACTGTGCATATTGTGGTGAAAAGCAGGATTTACCTTTTGAATGCAATTATTGTAAAGACAAATTCTGTGCTGATCACAGACTACCAGAGGCACACAGATGTGTTAAACTTCATCAGATTAGAGCAAAAAGATTTGGCCAAAATAGTGTAAAGCGAGATAAGGGAATTGGGCGTCAAAGTATTTTTAAAAAAGTTTTGAACAAATTTCGTGATTAGTAAAGTGCCCTTTCTGGATTTAGTTTAGAAAGTTTTGCTTGATAGAATAATACAAATGCTAAAGCCAGCAAAACTCCTCCAGTAAGCCAGTGAGCAACTTGCATTGTAAGATAAACTATGCCAAACCCCACACACATTGTTGCTTGAGTCAAAAGTTTTATCCATGATGGGATTTTTGCAGCTCTGCATACCATCTCAATAATAAAAAGTCCTGCAACTGGATAAAGTATTATTAGAAAATAGGTACCCAGATGAACCCCATTATGCATTTATTCTTAGGAAATATCAGGTGTAATTTCTAGTCTTCCCAGCTTATTTTTACAGCAATTTTCTTATTGATGAGAGCAAGGGCGTTCTCAAAAGGAAGTGTCGCCACGTCTTCTGCATCAAATGGTCCATATTTTTGTAAATCAGAGCCTATGATTTGGTCTATTGGTTTTAAGAATCGTATTACAATAGCTCGTGACCTGTGACTGTTGGCTACTGTCTCAAGAAGTTTTAATCTACCGTTTAGTGTAGCTGCAAGAATAATTTCTTTTCTTTGTCGCAATTCATCTTCAGAATCCAAGATGAATCTTTCTTCATCAAGTAAATTTGAATAATCAAGTTCTTTTGATTTTATTGCCTTTTCAATTCTTATTTTTAAAAGAAGTGTAGTCATGTCTGCTATTATTTTTACAAGTGAATCTTTGATTTTTGATTCTATTCCATCATATCCTTGATTTTTCAGATTACCAATTAACTCACCTATACTGGAATAAAGCTCTGGATCAATTTCTTGGACAGGATCATTTTCAATTTCAAGCTGCAAGATGGAGTACAATGAATTTACATTAATTTTTTTTATTTCTGACATTTGCACACCCAATAATACTTAAATGATGGACTCCTTGTGTTATGATCGAGGAACCAAATTGCCATATAAAGTGATTGGTGGAGAGCCAGTATTAATTTCCTACTCAGCTGATGAGGTTTTTGCTAAAATACAACATGAACAAATAAAATTTATCGATTTACAGTTTACAGGATTATTAGGACGATTCCATCACACTACAATTTCAGCCAATCTGTTTACTCCACAACAAATGCAGGATGGATTGCCAAAGCTTGACGGTTCCTCAATTGTTGGTTTTGCCAGTGTGGATGATTCTGACATGATACTCAAACCAGACCCAAATACATATGCCCTAATCCCTTGGATGACAAACGGTAAAACCGCCAGATTGATTTGTGATGTTTATTGGGGGTGGGACAAAGGCAGACTTGAGCGAGATCCCAGAGGTATAGCACAAAGGGCAGAAAAATACCTCAAGACGCAGGGGTTTGATTACAGTTTTTGGGGACCAGAGGTAGAGTTTTTCGTCTTTGACAAGATTACCTGGGATGTCTTGACACCGTACAAAGGCCAATCATATTCAATAGAATCAAAAGAAGCTCCATGGAGTCAGGAAGGAAAAGGCTACCCAATGGCATTGCAAAAGGGATACTATCCTAGTACTCCATCTGATACATTAACAGAATATAGAAACGAATGCGTTGACATTTTGAATGAAAATTTTGGTATTTTATGTGATAACCATCACCATGAAGTTGCAACTGCAGGTCAGTGTGAAATTGATATCAGATATGATCATCTAACAAATGCTGCAGATGGAGCACAGACCTACAAGTATGTTGTAAGAAATGTCGCGGTAAAGTATGACAAGGTTGCAACCATGATGCCAAAACCAATTTCTATGGATTCGGGTTCTGGCATGCATACCAATGTTAGCCTCTGGAAAGATGATAAAAATACATTTTTTGACAAAGACGATAAAGATGAGATTAGTCAAGCTGCAAGATACTTTTGTGGTGGTATCATGAATCATGCAAGAGCACTTGCTGCAATTGTAGCACCAACAACAAACTCGTATCACAGATTGGTTCCAGGATATGAGGCCCCAGTCTATGTAGCATGGAGTCCAAGCAACAGATCTGCAATAGTAAGAATCCCCGCACATTTTAAGGGAGAAAAATACGCAAAATTAAAAAGACTAGAGTTCAGAGCTCCTGATCCTTCATCAAATGCATATCTTGTCTTTTCTGCAGTTCTAGCTGCTGGTCTTGATGGAATTAAAAAGAAAATAGAACCAGGAGATCCTGTTCATGAAGATATCTACAAAATGAGTAGAAAAGAGCTTGATGCGAGAGGAATCAAGTCTTTGCCTGCAACACTTGGTGAGGCACTTGATGCACTTGAAAGCGATAGAAAGTTTCTCAATCCAATATTTTCAAATGATGTACTTGACAAAATTATTGAATTAGAAAGAAAGGATGATCACGAGGTCTCAATCAGACCACATCCACATGAATTCTATCTATATTTTGACATCTAAAGTTTGCCTATTAATGCATACACAAGCAACAAGGCTATAGCTAAAATTGCAAAACCTGTAATAAGATAGACTTTTTGAAGTTTGTTAGATGTACCTGCTTTGTATATCGATAATGCACCTGCAAGTCCAACAAAGAGAATCAATATTCCTTCAATAACACTATAGCCACTGCTATGTGTAATTATAGGATAAAACATTCCAGAAAGCAGTGCAAAGAAAAATATCAAATAGACATATTTTACGCCAGCAAGAATTTTCGCGCCGCCGCCAAGTTGCATAAAAATTTGTAACAAGAGTAGGCAAATAAACCTTTGATGATATAATATGGAATCTTGTATGGGTTTTACATGTCCATGGGTGGCATACCGCCCATTCCTGGCATGCCGCCGCCCATACCGCCCATTCCTTCTGCACCAGGTGGTGGACCTGCAGATTTTGCAATAGCAATTACATCATCAATTCTTAAGATCATACATGCTGCTTCAGTAGCAGATGAGACAATTTGGTTTTTCACAGAAAGTGGTTCAAAGATATCAGTAGAATGCATGCTTGTGACTATACCTTTCATTACATCTATTCCAGTCCATTTGTTTCCTTTGAGTTGTCTTGAGCGTAGTGATGCTAAGGTATCAATTGGATCCATGCCTGCGTTTTCAGCTAGTGTAAGAGGAATTACCTCAAGTGAGTCTGCAAATTTTTCTACAGCTAATTGTTCACGTCCTTCTAGTGATTTTGCCCATTCCCTAAGCTTTGTTGCAGCATAGGTCTCTGGTGCACCACCACCAGCTACAATCATTGGGTTTTCCATTACATCTTTTACAACCATTAGTGAATCGTGAATTGATCTTTCTACTTCATCAACAACTCTTTGTGATCCTCCTCTGACAAGAATAGTCACAGCTTTTGGATGCTTGCATCCTTCAACGAAGACCCATCTGTCTGTCTCTACTTTTCTTTCTTCTACGTTTTCTGCAGATCCCAAGTCTTTTTCAAATAGGTCATCAAGATTTGTTACCATTCTTGCACCAGTTGCCTTTGCAAGTTTTGAAAGATCACTTTCTTTTACTCTTCTTACTGTAAGTATTCCTGCCTTTGCAAGATAATGTTGTGCAATATCATCAATGCCTTTTTGACATAGCAATACGTTTGCGCCAGATGCAACTACTTTATCCACCATGTTTTTGATCATCTTGTTTTCTTCATCCAGAAATGATTTCATTTGTTGTGGATTTGATATGTTTATTTTTGCATCAAACTCAGTTTTATCAATCTCAAGTGCGCTGTTAACTAGTGCAATCTTTGCATCGGCAATCTTTTTTGGCATGCCGCTATGAACAACTTCTTTGTCTAGTATAATTCCTTTTGTAAGATAAGTATCTTTTATGGAACCGCCTGCTTTCTTCTCTACTTTAATGTCATCAATATCTACAACATAGCCATCTTCTATTTTTTCAGCTACGGCAAGTACGGCCTTTACTACAATGTCTGCAAGATTACTAGAGTCTCTTCTGACAAGTTTTGTTTGCATTGCTGTCCTTGCAATTTTGTCAAGAATTTCTTTGTCTGTTGGAGATACCTTGTCTGCAATTTTTAGCAAAAGCTCTTTTGTCTTTTGTGCTGCTTTTCTATATCCATCTACAATAATTGTTGGATGAACCTCTTGTAGTATGAGAGATTCAGCGTTTTCTAGTAATGCACCTGCAAGAACTACTGCGGATGTTGTTCCATCTCCTACCTCATTGTCTGTTGCTTTTGCAATTTCTACTAGCATTTTTGCTGCAGGATGCTGAACATCAATTTCTTTTAGAATTGTCGCACCGTCATTTGTAATTGTAACATCACCTAAAGAGTCAACAAGCATCTTATCCATTCCTCTTGGACCAAGGCTTGTATGGACTATCTCTGCAATCAGTTTTGCAGCAGTAATGTTATTTTTTTGGGCATCGCGGCCTTTGGTCTGTTGTGCACCGTCTTTTAGTATAACAACTGGAATTCCGCCTTGTGAATTTTGTAATGACATAGTTCATTGAAGCACAATTTTCCCTTTTTATATCTTTATACTCAAAAACCCCAAAAACTGGGAAATTTCAAAAATTAAACTGTTTTTCAAAATTTTAATCGATGTTTTTAAATTAGGAAAGTTGGCCGGACAGTTCATGACAAAATCCTCCACCAGAGAATCTTACAAGGAGATACTTTCTTTGCTCAAAATTCATAATGAATGGTTTGCAAATTCAATACCTCTTATTGCAAGCGAGAATGTTCCAAGTCCTGCTGTTAGAGAGGCAGCGATCTCTGACTTTGCAAATAGATATGCAGAGGGGTGGCCTGGCGAGCGTGTTTATGCTGGTTGTACCTATATCGATAAAGTCGAGTTCAAGTGTATAGAGTTAGGTAAAAAACTATTCAAGGCAGAGTTTGTCGATGTAAGACCAATCTCCGGTGTGGTAGCTAATCTTTCCATTTATTCAGCTTTTTCAAATCCAGGGGATGTAATGCTTGCACCGTCAATTCCTTCTGGAGGACATATCTCTCATGGTAAAAAAGAACATTCTGGAACTGCGGGTTTAGTTCATGGATTAGATATTGAATTTTATCCATTTGATGCTGAAGAGATGTCAATTGATGTCGATAAAACAAAACAAAAGGTAGTCGAGCTTGACAAAGCTGGTAGAACTCCAAAGATGGCAATGTTTGGGGGCTCTGTCTTTTTGTTTCCTCATCCCGTTAAGGAACTTGCTAATTTTTTAAAAGAGTACAAGATGTTTGTCAATTATGATGGAGCTCATGTTGCAGGGTTGATAGCAGGAGGACAGTTCCAAGACCCATTACGAGAAGGTGCAGATGCAATGACGATGAGTACACACAAGACTCTCTTTGGACCACAGGGAGGCATGATTGTCTCTTATGAAAAATACAGTGAAGAGATCAAAAAGGCAACATTTCCTGGAATGACAAGTAATCATCATTTGCACCATATGGCTGGAAAAGCAATTGCTTTTGCGGAAATGTTAGAGTTTGGTAAAAAGTATGCAATCCAGGTTGTAAAGAATGCAAAGGCATTAGCAGAAGCATTAAACTCCTATGGGTTTGGGGTTCTTGGAGAAAAACGAGGATTTACAAAATCACATCAAATTGTAGTAAATGTTCTTTCATTTAGTGATGGTGGGACAATTGAGGCTGATCTAGAAAAAGCAAACATAATTGTAAACAGGCAGCTCATACCAGGAGATATCAAGGCAGGAAGAAACTACTTCCATCCAGGTGGAATAAGGCTGGGTGTTGCTGAGATTACGCGACTTGGTATGAGAGAATCAGAGATGAAAGAGATTGCCGGGTTTATCAAAAAAGTTGTTGTAGATAAAAAAGATAAGAAGAAAGTGGTAGTTGATGTAAAGAAATTCAGAAAAGACTTTCAGAAGGTCCACTATTGCTTTGAGAACAAGCTTGGTGCCTATGAGTACGTTAAGCTTCGCTAGGCATAGTCTGTAAGAAGCGATTGGTTACCTTCCTCTTTTCCAAAGACCAGTTCTAATTCATCTAAAAGAGACATCACTCTTCCTTTCAAGTATGGATCAATTCTGTATTTATCAAGCAGTCTTGTTGCTAGCTTGAGATATTTTTGAACAGAAGGTCGTGTCATGGTTTGGATTAGTTTGTTATTGCATTCTAGACAATTTCCAGTAAGTGGGACTCTTCTGTAGCTTGCACCACAAGCTGTACATCTAAAAGATTGACTCGAATATGCCCTAAGATTTCCCATGATATCAGGTAAGAGATGGGTTGTCATAACCATAGAAACAACTTCACTTGGGTCTACCGCATTAATGATGTCAGCTGTTCTGATTTGCATGTCAAGCTTTTCTAAAAGAGATCCTAGTGTAGAATAGGCACTTCGGGATCTTGATGCTGTTAGAGTTGAGGTATTATGTGTAAAACCATATCCATAAAATTGTCTTTCTGTCTCAAGCCTTGATTTTAGGGTTTCAATATCTTTTATCTCACTTGCCTTTTCTTTTGCAAGTGTTGCTTCAAAAAATGAAAGTGGTAAATACTTTGCTACTTCAAAGTTATGGGCTTGTCTTTGAACTTCTTGTGGTATAACAATTGGTTGTACCAATAATGGCGCGTCCATTAGACCCCCAATTCTGTCTGACAAGAATTGTCTTGAAAAATTAAGCAAACTATCCATCAGAAGCATTATGGAATCAGCGTCTCCATCAGCATCACGTCTTTTTGCAGAGTGCCACACCGGTGTACCATAGCAAACATGTGTGTTTGTGTAACCAATTATTCGCCCTACAATTCCAACTGATGTATGTGGTGCTAATCCAATCATTAAATGCCCAATAAGATCATCAGTAGTTTTTACTTTGTAAAATTGAGGATGACCAAATAGTTTTACCAGTTCTGTATCCAAATATTTCGATGTCTGTACCAGATATTCTCCACATTCATGTGGTACTATAACATCTTGAATTCTAAGTTCTATGATCTGATCAGAATTAGTAATAGGATTACCATTGATATCATGAGTATATCCAAGTTGCATGATTTTTTCTGGACTGGTTCCAATCCATGCAGGCTTGAAGTGAGTTAATGGTGCGTTTGTCGCATCAAATCGAATGGTTCCGTCCTTGAAGACATTAAGACCAAGACTTTGTCTTATGAGTCCTTTTTCAAGAGGTTCTGCTACTCTGTCTTGGTTTATGAGTTCCTTTACACCTTTGAATGGTTCCTGAACACGAATGCCGGTCTTTTCCTGTGCAGAATAGAGCCTCTCTTTGAGTGGAAATGACCTGTATGTGTGGGATAATGTCTTTCTCTTACATTTTTCACAATACTCAGACTCTAGTTCATCTCGACAAGTTGGACAGACAAAAAGTGTAGTTGTTTTGTTTTTGCATTTTGTACATGCTATACTAATTGATGGTTCGTTACAGTTTTTACAAAATCTATTATTAATGTTGCAATAAAAATTTGGTTCCTTTGACGCTTTTACCAAGTCACGTGATGCTCCCCCTTTACTGCCTATTGGAAATAGTGTGTGCACTGGAGGTTTCATCTTTCTTGCTGCAGCCTTTTCTGGCCTGCCAACTCTGACCCCTATTGCCGTTGAAAATTTGTCTTTTATTATTATCCCAGAGGCATCAGTGATAAGCTTGGGAACGGTCATCATGCCATCAAGTTTGATGGGTTTTCTAAAAAGCAAATAAAAGAAAGTCTTTGCCTCCACGCCTTTTAATAAAATTGAATCTCCTGCTACCTCATGAGGTACCCCAAGTTTTTCAAGAATTTCTTTACTATTTTTTTGGTAGATTATCAAGTCAGGATCTGCCTTTTTTGGGTTTAAGATTTGTTCAAATTCTTGAACCGAGAGCTGATCCCAATAATACAGATAGTTAGGATGTAATGGGATACCAAAATCAAGTGAGAGTTTGAATGCCTCATCTAGACTTGGTACTTTAGAAACATATTGTAAACGTGGATCTGCAGGTTCGTATTTTTCAAGCATTGTTTTGAGCTCCTCGGCCCAATATTCTTCCACATAACCTGTTGGGATAAGCTCTGCGTTATTTTCTAAGAAATCACCATAACTGATTAGGATATCACCAAGATGAAGGATCTTTTCTATCTGTGGTTTAAGTTGTATGCCATGATGTGTGTCCTTGATTTTTACCACATTACCATTTTTCAGCCTAACAATTGGCGTGTCTAAGGAATCTACAAAAGCAATAGTTGCGGCTTTTCCTGGGATGTCAACTTTGATCTGTGTGCCAACGACAATAGCATGATCCAAAATTTCTGCAATGACAGGGTGTATTCCTATTGAGGAAAAGCCGGTATTGCATGCTCGTCCATATCTTAACCTAAAGCCACCCAGTTTCTTAGGCATAGAAAGGACGGATCTACCAGTTATGACCTCCCTCATCCTATGAGATGCGGCGTCTTCATCTCCAGTCTGAATTGCACCTTTTAGGGTCTTTAGCCAGTCCCACCCATCTAATTTGAATAACTCAATAAGTTTTAGTAATTTTCTTGACTTGCCTATCAGACCATCATTTAGAACTCTAAGTGCACCGCCCCTTACTCTGTTAGTGCTAATTCTTGCCATGTTTCTATGGCTTACAATTTCAACCGGATCTGTATCAACACCGTCCAATTCAACTGGAAGATTTGATATGACAGTTACAACATCCTCGTCTGGAACATGATATTGGAAATTTCCAGCTTCTCTCTCATAGAGTCTTAATTCCTCTACAAATCGTCCAGTTTCATCATCAAACGAGTTTGCTTGGAATTTAGAAAGCCCCGCTATCTTTCTGATGTGGTCTGCAATCAACATTGTAGATGCTGCTTCGGTTCCACCGGCAGATCTGATAGGACCAGCAAATGATACAGAAAGGTAATCAGAGCCATCATGATTTTTCTTTATCTTTACCTCACTAATTCCTTGTAATGGAGCTACTGTAACACCTTCTGTTACTATGGCAAGACCTACCCTTACTGCAAGATCAAGTCTCTCTTCGAGTGAGGTATCTGGTCCAGAGTATTTGCCTAAAGCAATCTCTTCAGAAAGGGTCAAGGCGGCAAGTTCCTTTGTTGTGCTTTGAATCAACGCCCTTAATCGTTCAGTCACATCAATATCATGCATTTTGGATACACGATCTGCAAGATCAAATGCAATCTTGGGCTCTACCATCCCAGATGAATCTGCCAGGGTAGATTTTGCAACCGCGGCCTTCTCAAATGTTCTAAAGACCTCTTCGGAAAGTTTGGTGTAATAATCAAAATAATATTCAGGCATTGGGACTTCGTTTAGTCTCAATGCTACATTTTCTGACATGTTACTTCCTTACAATCTGGATGGCTTTTACAATATCGTTTAGAGTCTTGAGGCTACCGCCCTTCTCAAGCATGGTACCAATAACAATGGCGTCAGCACCCGCTTTAACTATCTTAGCTGCAGTCTGAGCGCTTTTAATTCCTCCACCTACTATCAAAAAGCCCTTGAAAACCTTCCTTACGGCTGCAACCATCTCTGGTTTTACATTAGATTTTGCCCCAGAGCCTGCCTCGAGATAGACAAATCTCATTCCCATGAATTGGGCAGAAAGGGCATACATTGCTGCCAGGTTTGATTTCTCAAAGGGTATGGTTCTTGCTGAACCCACAAACCAAGCCGATGTTCCCTCACCAATTATGATGTATGCTGTTGGAAGTGGCTCTAAACCAAACTTAAGTACGTTGGGAGCCCCTAGTGCCTGAGCCTGTGATATGAAATAAGGGTTATCAGAGTTTAAAAGGGAACTAAACAGGATTGCGTCAGCACCTGGTACAACACCTGTAACATTTCCTGGAAACAGGATAATTGGAATCTTAAGAGCTTTCTTTAGTATCTTTACCGTTTGGGCCATGCCAAGCTGATCTGTTGCTGATGAACCCCCAACAAGTATTGCAGAAGCTCCTATCCTCTCAACTTCTTTTGCAAGCTTGACTGCCGATTTTACTTCAGATATTTCGGAATCGATTAACACGAAGAGCAGTGCTTTTTTTCTCTTTAGAGTATCATTTAGATAGCTTTCTACGTTTGGCATAAGACTGGTTATTGGGTATTCATTTAAAGTTTAATTGAAGGTATGTATACAGACCTGTATAGCTATGGC
>Ga0163199_1002973_pt1 | contig 10298 bp, 9 predicted proteins | sample PL_2010_150m_FD_113537 | JGI IMG/M metagenome (GOLD analysis project Ga0163199, IMG submission 113537) | Freshwater microbial communities from Powell Lake, British Columbia, Canada to study Microbial Dark Matter (Phase II) - PL_2010_150m | ecosystem: Environmental > Aquatic > Freshwater > Lake ...
AAAAAAACTACGGCTCCCGGATTAAGGTTTTGACCTGCAGCGGTGAGGCCAAGCAGGGCAAACATTGAGAACTCCCCAAAACCGAGCCCCCCAGGAGTGAGAGGAATCTGGTTAGCCAGTAAAGCCGGGGGAATGATGGCCAGCCAGAGGGGAACACTGATATCCCGATAACCCAGTATATAGGCGCAATTGATCATATTGGCAAATTGCAGGCCATGGCTGACCAAACTGATAGCTATGATCATTACCAATTTACTCCTTTCAGGCCATAATCTCAGGAGATCTCTTACATAGAAGCCTCTGATAGTGAGAGATGCCAGACGGTCTTGCTTTAAAAACTTGCCAACGGCCACAATCAGCACAATTCCTATGAAAAAGAATATAACAATGGCAGTGATAACCCGATTCAAGGCTAAAGGCGCCTCTCCCAGCAGGGAGAGATATAAGAGGCTGAAGATGGAGACCATAAGCAACGTTATGATGCCAAAAAAGCGGTCGAGAATGACCGAGCAGCAGGCCAAGGTCCTGGCCCCGTCATGCTCATTGGCGGCATAGCAGATCATCGCCCCATCGTAACCGGTGCTCCCAGGGAAAATGGTATTATAAAAAAAACCTATGAAAACTATGCGGCATAATCTGCCGTAACTGCTCCTGATATCGGCGCCGGTTAAAATAATCAGCCACCGCCAAGTTAACAGCAAGGCGACCCCGACGACGCAGATAATGGAGACCAGCGCCCCGGAGAAGGTCAGATGTGTACTGGCCAGCAGAGATCGGTTCAGGGCTCCCAGGCGGACCAAGATGGCGAGGGCTAAAGCGAGGAAGCTTAGTTTTATGGCCCACTTGAGCCAGGGATGATTGAATCGGGACCAATTAATGTTCACTGCCGCATTACCTTTTGATTCTGGCTGGCAACGGGTCCATTCTCTGGCGGGACAAAATTATTGGCTTTCTGCACGACTGCTAGCATGGAACTGAAGGCAAAATCCCCGGAGGAGGCGACGAACTCCAGGAAACCGCGATAGGTATGGAGCATCGCGGCATTGCCGCTGAAACGACTCTCGCAGTGAGTGAGAAGTACCACTACCCCGCCGGAAGCCGCGATCTTTTGGGCGCAATCAATCCAGAGATCGAGCACCTGGTCAGGGGCATATCCCAAAAATCGCAGGCTGCCGTCCCGGGGCAGGCTCAGCGGTATTTCCATGATGCCTCCCAGACGAAAGGGGCGGGCGCTGGCACAGCCGTTATTGGGAACCGGGAAGAGTCCGCCGGAGGTAGGGATGCTGCTGTCGTAAGTGTATAGCCCGGCCAGATCTTTTAAGAGCGCCTCAGTCCGGAAAAGCGACGGAGCCCGATAGCCCACCGCGCCATAGCGCTCAAGCAGATCATGCGCTTCTGCCAGACGGCGGCGCCGCGTCGTGGAGTCCAGAAAGGGGGTCCGGTTGCTGTGGTCGTAGCCGTGGACCCCGATTTCGTGGCCCCGCTTACGGACCTGGGCCAGCAGGCTATGATCCAGGGGCCAGGCACAGGGGACCATAAAATTGGTGGAACAAGCCCCCACGGCCTCTTCGGCCTCCAAAAACCACTTGACCAGGTTTGCCAAGCCTTCGGCTGAATCCAGGTCATGGGTGAGTATAACCGGGGTGGGCCCGGAGGCAAAACAGCCAGGATGGCCGCTCTCCCAATCTTCCAAAAAATCTGCACTGAGATCCAGGGGCCAACCGGGAAAAGCAGCCCACCGGGAGACCTGGTGACGCTGCCAAAAGCCCAGGGCGGAGGCGAGCAGGCTCCTGAGCCGGGGGGGAATTATTTGATAAGAAACCGGTAACCGGCAAGACCAGGGTGGCTTTTCGGTAAAGGCGCGGCGCAAACGCAGCTCCGCACCATAGGAGACTGCAATACCGGCCATCTTTGGAGAGATCTGCAGGCTGCCGTCCGCCGACAAAGGCTCACCCAGTCCATATCTTTCCACTAAAGAAGAGGGCAGGTGAAAGGTGCCGCCCCGAGCCCAAAGCAGATGGGGGGAAACGCCCGAGGCCTCCTGAACCCGGACGGCAATAAGTTCTTCCATGCGTTGCTTGGCGACTCCTGGGATTTACTCGGTTTTATCACTGATAAAATAGAGCGGGCGGCGCACAGACTCAGAATAGATCCTATACAGATATTCCCCCGAAATGCTCATAAAGAGAAACTGAATGCCGAAGAGCAAGACCACCGCCAGCATTAAACTGGTCCAGCCCATAAGAGGTTCCCCCACCAGCCAGCTATAGACCAGATATATGGCAATCGGCAGGGTGAGGGCCGAAACCACGGCGCCGACGATGGTCATTAGTCTGATGGGCAGTAACGAGAAACCGATAAAGGTATCATACATGGCCTTTATCATCTTGCTGAAACTCCAGCCGGTCTTGCCGGCCACGCGCTGTTTGCGGTCATAGTCAACCGTGGCTTGTTCAAATCCGGTCCAGGCTACCAGGGCGAAGGTAATCCGGTTGTGTTCGTGAAACTGCTTCAGGCAATTAACGACAAGGTGATCCACCAACAAAAAGCTCCCGGTAGTAAACTGGGATCGGCGCGGCATGGCAAATCGACGGATGAGCTTATAGAAGACATGGCTGGCAAGAGTCCGCCACCGGTCATCCTCCCGGGTCAGCCGCCGGCCCCAGACTATCTGCGCCCCCGCTTGCCATTTTTCCAGGAACCTCAGAATGACCTCGGGAGGGTCTTGCAGGTCGCAGGCCAGGATCGCGATGGCGTCCCCTTGAGAGTTCATAAAACCGGCGCTCAAAGCAACATGCGCCCCATAATTACGGGAAAGGCGGATACCTTTAAAACGCTCATCTTGTTTGCAGATATTTCGAATAACTTCCCAACTCCGGTCAATACTGCCATCGTCAATGAATAAGACCCTAAAATCGTAATTTTTATTGGAGAACAAAACCTCGGTAACTGCGTTTTTAAATAATGGCAGGGCCTCTTCTTCATTATAAACCGGGGTCAAAATGATTATCCGGGGAGGTGTTTTTTTGTGGTTATTCGCTAACATTCCAAACCTCTAAATCAGCCCCCAGGAGTTCGGACAACTGCTGATTCGGCTCGGCATACCGTTCATTCAACATCGTGCGGACTTCTGCCGGCAATTCCAGGTCATCTTTTTGGGACGGATTGATTACCCCCATTCCCTGCCAATCCTGCGGATGAACCTGCACTCCCAAGAACTGGTGGATACAGGCGGTGAGTTTGCCCGGGTCAATGGCGATATCTTCAAATTTCAGAACCAGAATTTGGTCTGAGGGGAATAAGTCGAAGTAAGGGCGCAGGAGCTTAACATAGAGCCCTCGCGCAAAATAATCGAAGGGGCGGGCATATTTCAAGTTTTCCGGAAGATTTCGGGAGCGCAGTTCTTCCTGGTCTATAGCAGTGGCAAAATCCTCCTCCTCCAGGCCATTCATCCTGGACCACAGGTAATTGGAAAAGGCCCGGTCGACAGGGTTGCGCAAGATAAAAATTAATTTAATTCCGGGCAAGTCCTGATAAATACGCGCCGCGGCCACCGAGCTTTCCAAATAGTTAGTGCTCTTTTCACCCCACATCTTTTCTTCAGGCGCATTGAGAAAATAACTCTGAAGATAGTGCTCCATGCCTGACTGATATATCTCATCAATCAAGAAGAACTTCGGCTCCGGTTTGATCGGCTTATTCATAAATATTTGCGGGTGGCGATCCAAGAGATGGTAGAGCCAGGTTGTCCCGGAACGCGGAGCTCCGGCAATGATGAAATCAGGCTTCGGGTTAATGCTCATGTTTGCGCACCACCGCCAGAATCGAAGGAGCCATCGCTAAAAAACTCTTCCGATTCACAAAAAGGACATCCAGGTACTTTAAAGGAAATAACCCTGCACAGAGCAATAAGTAAACATAGCCTTTTACTTTGGGGTTACCGAGGCTGAGCACTATCGACAGGAATTCGATGAGGCACAGCAAGCCAAGGGTTATCGGTCCGGTAGGGTTCGTTTGTTCTACCATCTGCCATTCCCGGAACAGGATCTTCTGGCCTGCATGGGTAAATCTCGTATAATCGTAAGGTGAAGCATGGAAAGGAAAGAGAAATGGTATTAAATGAATGCCATAGCCTCCCGGCTTGGTCTTGCCGTGCAATTGTCTGACAATGGCGACCGGCTCCGGCACATGTTCCAACACGCTGCGAGAGATAAATCCATCCACACTGTCAGGTTTAAAGGGGAGGCGGTTCAGGTCGCATACGACATCTACGGCGGCGTAATCGAATAAATCCAATCCTATGATATTTTCATCGATCCGGTGATTGCCACAGCCCAGATCTACAACTAGTTGACTTTCAGGGTCAAAGAACTCCCGAACCTTCCGGAGATAATTGAATGGATAAGTAGGGGCTATAACATTAACACCAATGCGATAGTAATAATTTCCCAACCAATTTTTCAGGCGGCCTTTGAGGGTATCAAGTTCGTCACCGCGCCCGGAAACCTGGATAAGGTAAATCTTTCCCTGGCGAATGGGATACCGCGCCGCACAACCGAGACAGACAGCCTCCGTGTCCCTAAAGTTTAGAGCCCCCTGGCAGGCTGGGCAAGCCAGCACGGATTTCAGTTTTTGCAAACGCGCCAGGGAGGTTTTCATACCATAAGAATCCGCAGGGCTGAGACGACGTATTCAATATCGTTTTCGGGCATCAAAGGATGCATCGGCAGAATGATGCCCCGATCCTGGGCCGCTTCACTGTTAGGCAAAGACCCCGCCGGCCAGGAACCGCAATAAGGCTCCTCCCGATGGGCGCACATGATGCCTCGTCGGGAGCTTATACCCTTCTTGAGCAACCCTTCCATGATCGCCTTCTGCCGCGTCGGGTCTTCCAAATAAATAATGTAACTTTGCCAGTTGGTTCGCGCATAGGGCGGCTCAACCGGAAGGTTGATCCCTCTCACCGATGCGAGATCTTGATGATAGAAATGGGCGAGAGTTCGCCGCCGGCGAATAATTTCGGGTAACCGCCGCACTTGTTCGATCCCGATGGCGGCCTGGATGTCTGTCATCCGGTAATTGAAACCGGTGAGGCGATACTTTTCAAAAATAACTTCGCCGGCCTGATGCCGCAACAAATCGGGTATGTCCATACCGTGGTGGCGCAGTAAGCGGAAGACCTGATCGTATTGGGGACTGTCAGTAGTAAGCATGCCGCCGTCGCCGGTGGTAATGATCTTGCGGGGATGGAAACTGAAGCAGGCCACATCGCCATGAGGCCGGCCGATCTTTTCCCACCCGGCCCCGTCAGGAAAACTGATTTCACTGCCAATGGCGCACGCCGCGTCTTCCACCACGGGTATGCGGTACTGCTGGGCAAGGGTCAGGAGGCGCTCCAGGTCTGCGGGAAGGCCTACCTGGTGGACGATCAGGAGCGCGGCAAGTCTGCCCAGCGGGGCGGTTCGGCCCCGCAGCGGACTATCCCCGGTAATTAATTTGGCCACATCCCGGTACCAGAGATTATTATCCCTGACTTCAAAATCTTCTGCCAGGCAGCGGGACAATTCTGCCGGGTCAAGATTAAAAGTTGCCGGGTCAACGTCAATGAAAACCGGTTCGGCCTGGCAATGACGAATAGAATTGGCGGTGGCAATGAAGGAGTGGCTGACCGTGATGACCACATCACCGGGCTTAACCCCGACGGTCAATAAGGCCAGATGGAGGGCGGTGGTGCAACTGGAGACGGCACAGGCATGCGCGGCGCCGGTATAGGCCGCAAAGGCGTCTTCAAAGGCCTTGACCTGCGGCCCCTGGGTAACCCAGCCGGATAAAATGGCCTTTTGGGCGGCCTGAACTTCTTCTTCACCAAGCCAGGGAATTATTAGGGGTATCTGCCTCATACGTAGATCTAGAAAACAGCCCTTTCACTTCCCCTTTTCCGCGGCCGAGGGCATCCAGGGTTCAGCTTCTACCATGGTCCAATTTTTCGCCTGCAAATCAGCCAACACCTCGGGGGCATGGGGAACCTGCCGCCGAAACCAGGCAACGGTCTCCTTAAGCCCGGCTAGAATAGAAATACTCGGAGACGAGCCCAAGGTCAGCCGCAGACGGGTAGGATCTCCGCAGAGCCTCAGCACATCGCCCGGCCGGTTCGGCAAATATTGGGGCACAAGGCTGGGATTAACCAGGTTGATGATCAGCCCAGCGATCTCGGAGATGGAGACTTCTTCGCCGCGGCAAATATTAAAGGTTACCCCGACCGCTTCGTCCGACTCAAGGAGCCTCACCAAAAAATCTGCGGTCTCGGTAACGTAAGTAAAATCCCGGGTTTGCTTTCCATCACCAAAGATAATCGGCGCTTTCCCGGCAAGGGCCAGAAGGATGAAGCGGGGAATAACCTCACCCAGAATCCCGGCGTAATGTTCTCGGGGACCGTAATTATTATGGGGACGGGCAATAACGGTCTTAAGCCATCCGGACCTCTGAAAGACCTGGGTGTAATATTCACCGGCCAGCTTGGAAGCGCCGTATATCGTTTCAGGCCGGAAGTGATAATCTTCCGTCATGGGAACCTGAACCGCGGTACCGTTAACTTCGGAACTGGAGCAATAAAGAAAGCCCTTTACTCCGGCGGCGGCAGCGGCTTTAAGGATATTCAACGTGCCAGTAGTATTGACCTCATGGACTATCGTGGGTTGAAGCAAGCTGAGGCGCACATTCCGGGTAGCCAAGTGAAAAACAAATTGCGATCCATGGTGTAACCGCCTCATCAATTGCTCATCCAATATATCCGCTTCTTCAACCTGGAGACGCGCATTGCTTCGATGCTGGGCCAGATTATTCCAGGAACCGCTGGAAAAGTCATCTATGACCAGGACTTCATTATCGACGTCCAGCAACCGGTCAACCAGGTGGCTGCCGATAAAGCCGGCTCCACCAGTGACAATTACTCGGCTATGGCGGATTTTCATAGGACTGAGACAAATTGCTTTACTTTCTGCGCAACCCTGGCTGCCTGCTCCAGCCGCATAGATGGATAAATGGGCAGACTTAATAATTCTGACGCGGCTTTCTCAGCCCGGGGGAAGGCCCCTTTACCAAAACCCAGGGTTTTATAGCACTCCTGCAAATGCAGAGGCAATGGGTAGTGCAGCCCCGTCATTATGCCAGCTTCCTTTAACTTGACCTGGAGGGCATCTCGTTCTTTCACTCGAATTACATAGAGATGATAGCAAGAGACATTGCCAGGAGCGATTTTAATCGGCCGCACCTCATCAACCCCGACAAAGGACTGGTCATAGATCGCCGCGATCTGGCGGCGCTTGTCATTCCATTCATCCAGGTAATGCAGTTTAACCCGCAGAAAGCCGGCCTGAATGGCATCGAGGCGGCTGTTATACCCTTCCATGCTATGGTAATATTTCATATGTTGGCCATGATCCCTGAGTATCTGAACTTTCTCGGCCACGGAGCGATCATCGGTCGTTACAGCTCCAGCTTCGCCCAAGGCTCCCAGGTTCTTACCGGGATAGAAGCTGAAGGCCGCGGCCTCTCCCAGGCCACCGGCAGATTTACCTTTATAGGTGGCTCCATGAGCCTGGGCGGCGTCCTCCAGGACCTTTAGCTCATATCTTTTCGCCAGGTCCTGAATGGCATCCATATCGGCGCATTGGCCATAGAGATGCACCGGGACGATGGCCACCGGCCTTTCCGCCGGTTTTCTCTTGGCGAAGCAATCATTGAGAAAATCTTCCAGGCTATTGGGATCCATCAGACAGGTATCCCCATCAACATCGACAAAATCAATCTGTGCCCCAGCCTGTGAAATGGCTTCCGTGGTGGCGATAAAAGTATTGGGAACCGTAATTACTCTGGCCCCCCCACCGATTCCCAGGGCCATAAGCGCCAGGCGCAAAGCGTCGGTACCGCTGCCCACGCCAACGGCATATTGGGTCCGGACGTACCGGGCAAAGTCGGCTTCAAAGCCTGAAACCAGGGGCCCGCCGATAAAACCGGCGGAATCGATAGCCCCGGACATCACCTGCATCAATTCGTCTTTGAGCGGCGAGTGTTGAGCGATGAGATCCAGGAAAGGAATGACATCCTTGTTGGTATTCATAGTTTCCCGGCGCAGCAGGTTAAGGGAAAATAAACTTACTCGGAAGAGCGCAGCACTCGAGCCGGATTACCGGCAACAATCACCCGGGGTGGCACATCCCGGGTGACCACACTCCCGGCCCCAATGACCGCTTCTTCTCCAATGGTCACCCCGCATAAAATCGTGGCGTTGCTGCCGATGGAGGCCCGTCGTTTGACCAGCGTCGGTTCACAGACCCAATCCGCCTCGGTTTTGAAGGTTCCGGTCTCGGTTGTGGCCCGCGGGAAGCGGTCATTGATAAACATGACCCCATGGCCGATAAAGACCTCGTCTTCAATCACCACCCCGGTACATATAAAGGAGTGGCTCTGGAGTTTTACTAATCGGCCCAGACGCACGCCTTTTTGGATTTCGACAAAGGGACCGATCACGCAGTCGTCGCCAATTTCACAGCCATACAGGTTGGTGTATCCGGAGAACCTGACGTTTTTGCCAATTTTGACATCCTTACCGATTTTCATAAAAGGCGCTTCGATCATCGGCCCTCCAGTTTAATGGGCGAACCGCCGCTCTGCATGGATCGTTGGGCGGCCTCTAATATGCGCACTACTCTTAAACCGGCCCGGCCATCGCTGATGGGAGTGGTGCGCTGGCGAACACAGTTGAGAATATGTTCTGCCTCGCTATTTAAAGCTTCCCGGTGAATCAGCTTGGGAGCAATCATATCGCCAGTTCGGTAATCGATTCTCGTCTTGTAGATGGTATCAACATCATGGGCCGTAACCACGATACCTTTGTCGTAGATTTTAACTTTTTCACTGCTTTCTAAGTCATCATAGACAATCATTTTTTCCGTGCCGCCGATTACCGTTCGCCTGATCTTGACTGGGGAGAGCCAGCTTAAATGGAAGTGAGCTATGGGACCTTCATCAAATTCTAGGTGCAGGTAAGCCATATGCTCCTGAGCCACACTTGCATGCCGGGCCCCCATGGCTTGCACCATGGCCGGATCCTTATCCAGCAAATAACCCATTATGGAGAGGTCATGAGGCGCCAGATCATAAATCACATTAACATCGGGCTGAAACAGGCCAAGGTTGATCCGGACCGAGTCAATGTATAAAATTTCCCCCAATTCACCTTTTGCGATGACTTCCTTTATTTTCTGCACCGCTCCGGTAAAGAGAAAGGTATGATCAACCATCAAAATACGCTGATTTTCCTCACAAATCCTGATTAACTCTTCGGCTTCCTGAACCGTGCGAGTCAGGGGTTTTTCTACCAGGACGTCTTTGCCGGCTAACAAGGCGGCCTTGGCCAGGGGAAAATGGGCGGAAACGGGCGTCGCGATCAAGAGAAGGTCGATGCCTGCGTGTCCCAGTAATTCCTGGTAATCATGGGTTACCTTGGCCCCGGGATAGGTTCTGGCTGCAAGCTCTGCCCGGTCTTTGCTCTTCTCGCAAATACACAATAATTTACATCCTGGCTGTTGGGAAAAGTTGCGCGCCAGATTCGGGCCCCAATAGCCATACCCTACCAATCCTACGCCAATCATCTGCGTCATGCTCCGCCGCCTTATTAGGTAATTTCTTGCTGTTCAGCCCTCGTTTTTTCCTGCCGTTCAGAGGGATCAAAAGCCTTAATTCCCGGGATCAAACCCCGGTCATGGAGAAGGTTTACCAGACACTGAACTGAGGCTTCGATATCATGAGCCTCGGTATCAATGATTAGATCAGCGTCCTCAGGCGGAAAGTAAGGTGCCGAGATACCCGTATAATCTTTTATAATGCCACCTAAAGCCTTGGCGTACATTCCCTTGGGATCCCTTCGGATACATGTTTCGATGGAACATTTAACATGAACCAGGTAAAAATGATCACCTTCAAAGGTGTCCCTAATGAATTTTCGATCTTCCGGATAAGGGGTGATGAACGAGGCTAAAACGATAATTCCGGCGTCCACAAAAAGTTTGCTTACTTCCGCAATGCGCCGGATATTTTCTTTCCTGTCTTCCCTTCTAAAACTAAGGTCGCGGTTTAAACCATGCCTGATATTATCACCATCGAGCACGTAAGTTCTAACGCCCCTTTCAAAGAGCCTCTTCTCGACACCATGTGCTATCGTTGATTTGCCCCCCGCCGAGAGCCCCGTGAGCCAGACTAAACCACTTTTGTGCTTATTAAGGGTATTCCTATCGGCG
>Ga0163199_1002977_pt1 | contig 10293 bp, 6 predicted proteins | sample PL_2010_150m_FD_113537 | JGI IMG/M metagenome (GOLD analysis project Ga0163199, IMG submission 113537) | Freshwater microbial communities from Powell Lake, British Columbia, Canada to study Microbial Dark Matter (Phase II) - PL_2010_150m | ecosystem: Environmental > Aquatic > Freshwater > Lake ...
CGTCGACACCGTCGAGATCATCGGGCATTACGAGAACGCCGTCGGCACCTCCGATACGGCGAGCCAGGGTTACATCACGCCGAAGCTGATCGAAGCGAAGCCGCTGCTGCGGCCCGCCGAGGTCCTGGAGTACATACCCGGCGTGATCGTCACGCAGCACTCGGGCGATGGCAAGGCGAACCAGTTTTTCCTGCGCGGCTTCAACCTCGATCACGGCACCGACTTTCGCACCACCGTGGCCGGCGTGCCGGTCAACATGCCCACGCACGCGCACGGACAGGGTTACTCCGACCTGAATTTCCTGATTCCCGAACTGGTGCAGCGCATCGATTACCGCAAGGGACCCTACTTCGCGACCGAGGGCGATTTCTCGTCCGCCGGCGCCGCGCACTTCCACTATCAGGAAAAGCTCAAACAGGACCTCGCACATATGACCGCCGGCAGCAACGACTACCGGCGCGCGCTCTTGGCCGGATCTCCGGCGCTGGGCCCGGGCACGCTGCTCTACGCGCTCGAACTCTCAGGCAATGATGGTCCCTGGCAGAACCCCAACCGCTACGGCAAGCAGAACGCCGTGTTGCGCTACAGCTTCGGCGGCGATGGCAGCCGTCATCTGCTCACCGCGATGGCCTACCAGGGCGACTGGCGCTCGACCGACCAGATACCGATGCGCGCGGTCTCGGCCGGCGCGCTCGATCGCTACGGCGCGGTCGATCCGACCGACGGCGGCAACTCGCAGCGCACCAGTCTCTCGTATGAATACCGCCACACGCACCAGGCAAGCGACTTCCAGTTGAGCGCCTATGCGCTACGCTATCGGCTGCGCCTCTACTCCAACTTCACTTATTTCCTCGACGACCCGGTGCACGGCGATCAGTTCGAACAACTCGACCGGCGCTCGGTGTTCGGCATCGCGCCGACCTGGTCCTGGTTCGGGCGCATCGGTGAACACGACAGCAGCATCAAGACGGGTCTGCAGATCCGGCGCGACAACATCGGCGCGGTGGGTCTGTACCACACCATCGCGCAGCAGCGCCTCGCAACCGTGCGCGAGGACGCGGTGCAGCAGAGCAGCATCGGCGGGTTCGTCGAGCAGTCGCTGCAGTGGAACAGCTGGCTGCGCTCGGTGCTGGGCGCGCGCTACGACCTCTACCGCGCCGGCGTGCAGAGCAACACCGCACAGAATTCCGGCCGCACCCGCGACCACCTCGCCTCGCCCAAGGTCAACCTCATCGCCGGGCCGTTCGCGCGCACCGAGTATTTCCTGTCGCTTGGCACGGGCTTCCACAGCAACGACGCGCGCGGCACCACCGCCCGCCTCGACCCTTCCACGCTCGCGTCGGTGCAGGCCTCGCCCGCGCTGGTGCGCAGCAAGGGCGCGGAACTCGGCGTGCGCACCGAAGTCATTCCCAACCTGCAGAGCTCGCTCGCGCTGTGGCAGCTCGCGCTCGACTCGGAACTGGTTTTCGCTGGCGATGCCGGCACCACCGCCGCGACACGGCCGTCGCAGCGTCACGGCATCGAATGGTCCAACCGCTGGCGGCCCCGGCCGTGGCTGTTCGTCGATGCCGACGTATCGTTATCCAAAGCCAAGTTCACCGGCGCCGATCCGGCCGGCAGCGCGATTCCCGGCGCCATCGACCGCGTGCTGGCGCTCGGCGCATCGCTCGACAAGCTGGGGCCGTGGTCGGGAACGCTGCAACTGCGCTACTTCGGCCCGCGGCCGCTCATCGAGGATGCAAGCGTGAAATCGCAGAGCACGCTGCTGTGGAACATGCGGCTGGGCTACCGGCTCGAGCACGGTACGCGGCTCAGCTTCGACGTGCTGAACCTGTTCAACCGCAAGGCGAGCGACATCGACTACTTCTACGCCTCGCGCCTGAAGAATGAACCCGCGCCGGTGGACGACATCCACTTCCATCCCGCCGAACCGCGTTCGTTCCGCGTCACGCTCGCGACGAATTTTTGAATGCTTCATCGGACCTTCTCGTGTGTGACAAGCGTCCGAGGCTAGGGTCGGACATATTGCAGGCGTTCCCTCTCCCCTTGCGGGAGAGGGACAGGGAGAGGGGGATGTTCGCGATTCACCCTCTCCCCCACCCCTCTCCCGTCAAGGGAGAGGGGAGTTCACTGCGTGGCCGACATTAGCACCCACGACAATTCTGACGAACTTTTTAAATATTCCCCGCGAGTCAGTGCGGATGCCGGTGATGCAGGTCCGGCAGATGCGGATGCGTATGCGTGGTCGGCTCGTGCGCATGCCAGTGGGTGTGAGGCTCGGTGACTTCGCTGCGCTCATGCGCATGGACGTGATGCTCGTCGTGCGCGTGAGCGTGGGCATGCTCGGCGCGCTCGTGGCTGTGATCGTGCCCGTGGCGCTCGGTGAGCAGCAGCCAGGTCGCTGCGACCATCAATCCCAATGACGCGGCGAATGCCCCGGTGAGCGGCTCGCCCAGCAGTCCGATCGCCACCGCTGCGCCGATGAAGGGGGAGATGGCGAAATGCGCGCTGGTGCGCGCGCTGCCCAGGTGACGCAGAGCGACGATGAACAGCACCAGGCTCGCGCCGTAGCTCGCCGCACCGAGCACCAGTGCCGCAGCGACCAATCCCGCATCGGGCATCACTGCACCGCCTGTCAACCCCAGCCCCAGATTCACCACGCCCGCGATCAGGCCTTTGACCATCGCGATCGCGACCGGATCGCTGGCGGCGATGTTGCGCGTCAGGTTATTGTCGAGCGCCCACAAGAAGCACGCGCCGACCACGGCCAGCGCGCGCGGAGAGACCGCAATGGCCGTGCCCGGCTCCCATACGAGCAGCAGACTGCCGGCAAGCATCACCGCTGCGGCCGCCCAGACACGGCGGCTCACATGCTCGCGAAACAGCACCGCCGCGATCAGTATGGTCAGCACCCCCTCGGCATTAAGCAGCAGCGAGGCGCCGGAGGCCTGCATCGCGCTCACGCCCCAGAGCAGCAGCACCGGCGCCAGCACGCCGCCTGAAATCACCGCGCCGGCGAGCCAGGGCATGTCCTGCCTGCGCAGCGCTGCGTGCTCGCTAGCGTCCGGCGCGTCGCCCGACCGGGCCGCACGCCGGACGCGCCGCGCCAGCCAGACGATCAGCAAGCCGACCCCGCTGCCCAGGTAAAGCAGCCCGGCAAGAACCACCGGTGTCGTCTGGCCGAGCAGCAGTTTCGCGAAAGGCGTGGATGCGCCGAACAGCGCAGCCGAGGCAAGCGCGAGCAACGAATAGCGCTGAGTGGCGAAGTGGATCATCGAGGCGCCATCGTATCCCGAATGGGCCTGGCACGGCACGAATATTCCGTTGCTGCCAAGGCAACGGGGGCGGTGCAGCTGGTGTTGTGCTGCCGCATGGCAACTCACAGGAGCTTTCATGATACACAACGCCATGAGCACATTTCATGACATTCGTTTTTCTATCGCCTTATCCAGTGCGGATTATAGGATAGTGATGGTGTCGTTTTTGACAACCTATCGCGCGCGAGTCGCCGATCAACGACGTCATCCCGAAGGCTTCCATGATGGAGAACATCACGCTCCACTATTAATAAGTGCATTGATTGAGAGGTATGTTGTTGCAAGTCGAGCTAATATCAATACTGCACATACTATTGGCATTATTTTGGTTCTCTTGATACACACTATAGAATCTCTGATCGCCTGTTTTGCTGTACACGCAATAGTTTAAACACGCCGCTTGCTGCATATATGCGTTTTGTGCCTGCTTCGGGAATAGATTTCCAGCAATAGATGCGCACATCGTGGCGACCTGATTAGGATCGGTCCCCTGCGTGCCGCCGGAACTGCCCGAGCCACTCTGGCACTTTAGCTGGTAGGTATTTCCCGACGGAACAAGTTGCGCCAAGGTATCGCTCGTACCGCTACAGACCAACCCTGCGACCTTCGTATTGCCGCTTCCATTGATCAAGCTTACAGAAGCCACTGCTACTCCATTCAGCGTTACTACATTGTTACTTTGCACTGTAGTGTTAACATATTCATCGTTATTGTAGTAAAGGTGGCCATTGCTGAGGAGGAACTCAACGGCTACGTTGTTAGCGGCATAAACAAAGGGGCCGTTTGAACTGTTAGTCCAATTTATGAAACTTCGCTCGCTCCCACCGCCAAGCAAGCCGTCACCACCGCCGCCACCGCAAGCAGCCAGTACTGCAAGAACAAACACAAGAAACCACTTTGATGGATTATTGTAAATCGCACTCATGTTTCTCTCTCCACAGGGTCAGTCACTAGTGGACTGTAACGATTGATTCGGAATGGCGTATCATTCGACAGAATTACTACTGATTCTTTTGCTACAGTCCACTAGTTGCCTGATTTGCTTGTCCAGGTCGCTGGATCTAAGCTTTTGCCTATGCTGACGTGAAACTTATAGTCGACTGTGTCCACTACGGGGGCCACTACTTGAACAGTTTCTCTTTGATAGGGGTGGAGAATTGTTGACGTCCACGCATCTCTTTGCGAAGATTCTTTGCCGCTGGCATCAAACCATCCAACGCGGTAATAGACAGTTTGTTTGGCGCTTCCTCGGTTGAAAAGATATGCGTAGACAACGGTCCCACGCGAACTTTTAACCGTGCTCAGATCGACTGCGACGGAAGTATTTCTGTTGAGATATTCGACTTCATGATCTCCCGCCAGTGCATTGGAAAAAGGTGCGATACACGTCAAAGCTACTGAAAATACTGCCGCCTTAGTTTTCAATTCGTGGGCCCTCCTGAGTAAGTTCATTATTTTCCTCCTCATATAACGACTACTACTGCGATCGCGCCGACGGACCCAACAGCGCACTGTTGTTGGGATCGCCTGTGCGCATGAAGGCTGCCAAGCTCTGTTTCATCTTGAGAGAAAGCGCCTCCCGGCCCAGCTTGTTAGCAGTACTAAAGCCGGCGGCCAATATTGTGGCTGCCGTTAGGGGGACCAACCAGATGCTCATTTTATTTCGAGAGATTTGTGAAAATTTGCGTATCAAATTGGTTGCGAGCGATAGTCTGGAAAACGTACTGCACCGCCCCCCCGGTGTTCAAGCCGGTTTTATAGCTGCCCCCGGTAGTGCAGTCCGTATTGCCGCTGCAGGGAATGGTGACCGAATTGCTGCCGGTGGGAACTCCGATCGAGTCTTTTCCGTTCTCGTGAAAGAACGACGCAAGGTAAGGCCGGGGCGCATTGTCTGGGACTGTCCAACTCAGCGTAGGCGCAGCGCCGCCTGTGTACATGGTGGCGTTGGTCACCATCGCTATGGAGCTTGGCGTGAAGTCGACGAATTTCACCCGAGCTATTTCTTCAATGGTCAACGGCCGTGAGCGCAGGCGGTTCCAGTAGGTCAGCGTGCCGCCACCAGACGCCGGTGTTTGAGTAATGACGAATTTGTACAAGTCCAGCGGCTTGATCGCCGATATCTCAGCCTCTGTCAGCGTTGTAAACAAGTAGGCGCTTGCTGCTGACGGCGTAAAGGCGATCCCATCGAATTTGATGGAGCGCAGATGATAGTAAGCGGTGCAGTACGGGGCCGTGCCGGTGCCATCTGCAATCCCCAGATACTCGCAGCCGGCCAAGCGTTTGAGCGTCATGCCCGATGCCGGCAGGCCGGGTCCGGTCACCACCACCGAATCGATGGCCGCGTTATCGTTCACATACAAATTCAGACCGGTCTCATAACGATCAACGGAATGAAAATTGACGTTGATGCGCTTGGATGCCACGGCATTGACAAAGGTTGCGTAAAGCCGCTGGTTGCCCACCAGCGTCCAGCCGGTGGTGCCCGCGGGGTTGTTTTCCGCTACGGTGATTATTTCGCGATTCAGTCCGTCGCTGCGCTTCGCGCTCAGACGCACGATCAGGCGTTCATGGTTGGGGATGGTGCTCAACTGGCGCAGGATTTCCGGCTTCTGGAACTGCATCGAGTCGTTCCCGGCATCGTTTATCCAACCACTGAATTCCTGTGTTCTGTCGCGCCCGTCATTCAGGTAGGAAGAAGAAGCCACATTCGCGCATGCGGCAGAGCCACTGCCGTTACGAGTCGCGACGGTGCCGGCAAAACAGGCATTGAGCGCTAGGCGCGTAGCCTCGAGGCTGTCGATGCCAATGGACGTCGCCGGAGCAGGCAGGTTGGCGGCATTTGTCGCGGAAGGAACGGTTCCCTTTGCAAGCACCACCGTCTTGGCAGCCGCGGGCGTTGTCCACGAATTGCCCAGATCATCCACCGCAGCTCCCGCACTGGAAGACATATGTATTTCGCCGGACGTGGTGACTTCGATACGGACGTTGTCCAGCAGTTTGTCGAACTTGGCATTGAAAGCGCCACTGAGCAGGTTGTCCGAGGCGGTCAAACCCGCCGCTGTCATGTTGGCCGCGAGAGCATCGCGGAATCCCTGTTCTTTTGCGTTGATGTTGGCGGCCGTGAGGTTACCCTTGTCCGTCGCGATATTGGCGACGAGATCGGCCGGGTTGCCGGTGCTGCTCAACAGCGCGGCAATGGCATGGGTAATCGGGGTGATGTTGACAGTGGCGCTGCCGCTTGTCGGCTGAACACTGACCAGCTGTATCGATGCGTCCCCTACTGCGCCAGTCACGGTGATGACAAACGGAGCCGAGAATTTCGCCAAGTCAAAACTGAGTGTGTAGCTACCGTCGGCTCCGGTGGTCGCGTTGCCCACGGTCGCGCCTGTAGCATCGGTCACCACGACCTTGCCCCCGGGGAGCGGAGCGCCGACGGCTGCGGTGCCTGAGAAAGTGGCCGTCGAGGCGGTACCGCCGCCTGCGCCGCCACCGCCGCCGCAGGCGGCCAATACCCCAAGCATTGCCAGACCCGCTACATGCTTCGATAGCAACGAATAATTCATTATTTGTTCCTCCTTTGATTTTGCATGAGCCGAATTTGCATCAACGTCATGGAATGCTTATCCACCAACATAAGGGCGCTACTCTTTTGTAGCGGGTTTGTTAGGTTCATTTGGATTGCTCTCTGGATACGCATGATCCTAGAACCCTGCGAGAATGAAATCCTCCATTTGGCCTAATCGAAGGTTTAGCTTCAAGGTTTAGCTGGCAGGTCAGTCGTTCAACGTATAATCAATCCCCTGGAAATCCCGTCCATGGTCTCCGTGCAGGGGAAGAAATGAGTGACAACGGCGGAGCGCGCGCTTTGCTTATCGATGACCACCCTTTGGTCATGGATGCGATGGCCAGTGCGCTAATGGCAATGCGTGTGTTTGCCAGCACCGAAAAGATGTGTTCCCTTCGGGACGCAATCAAGTGTCTCGATGTCGACGCCGACTATGCCTTGGTGATCGCCGACCTGCATATGGGGGATTCGGATGGCATTGAATCCGTGATGACGCTGAGGGAGCGTTTTCCGGATTTGGCCGTGGTCGTGTTTTCCGGCGATGACAGGGTGGAAACGATTACAGCGGCTTTTGAAGCCGGTGTCCGCGGCTATATAACCAAGGACTCGCCTCTTGAGGTGCTGATCAACGCAATCAAACTGGTCATGGCCGGGGGGTGTTACCTACCGGTTCATGCCGCGCACATCCTTGGATTTGAACCCCGGCCTCCACTCGTCGGGCAATCCAACGCCCAGAAGCATGGCGGGGAATTGGACGCGCTTACGCAACGTCAGCGGCAGGTATTTCAGTTGCTGCTGCTAGGCATCCCCAACAAGGTCATCGCCCGGCGCCTGGATATGGCAGAAGGTACGGTAAAAACCCACTTGAATACGGTCTACCGGGTCATCGGCGTTAATAATCGTGCCCAGGCTATTTTGAGGGCTTCCGAATTGGGCTTGCTCCGTTAGCGTTTTGCTTCAGTTTCGGGAAGCTAACGGGCGACCGCCACATAAGGCATGCCCTGTTCCATGCCGTGAATGTGGGCAAGCCAAGCGAAAAGTTCATCGGCAGCCAGGGGTTTGGCTTGGACCATGAACTCATGTCGGTGCAGTTCGTCCAATCTGGTGCTGAGTGTGTTGCCGGTGACGATGAGTATGCTGTTCCGCGGAAAGGACTCAGCAAGCCATAGCGCGATTTCCAGTCCCGTGTCATTGCCGCCCAACATGTCATCGAGAATGATCGCCGTCGGTCGCTGCGCGGGGTCGGCCAAGAGCGGGACGAGTTCCTCGCGCGTCGACGCAATAAGGTATGGACAGGCCCAGGCATCGAACAATGCCCCCAAGGCGGAGCGCACCAAGGGATCATCCTCAACCACCCATACGCGCGACCCGTCTGGAAACGCGGGACGCGCTGATATCCGCACAGGGGTCTGCGAGCGACCAAGCGGCAGCTCGCACAAGGGAACACGCACCACGAACTTGCAGCCGTGGCCGGGTGCTGTTTCCAGCACCAAAGGGCTTCCCAAGACCCGGCTAATGCGCCGGCAGATCGCCAGGCCCAAGCCGACGCCCTGGTCCCGCTGGCGTGCGGCATTCGACAACTGGACGAATTCGTCGAAAACCCGTTCACGATCTGTTTCGGCAATCCCCGGGCCGGTATCGGTTACGACAATCGCAAGCATGTCCCCTTCGATGTTGGCGTCAAGACGGATTTCGCCAGAGTCGGTAAATCGGACCGCATTTGCGAGGAGGTTGCGCAGCAAGCGCTGCAGCAGCTCCTGATCCGTGCTTACGCCGACCCTTGGCCAATTGGCCGTCCAGCGCAAACCCTTTTCGTGGCACATGGCAGAGCATTCATTGTCCAGCGGAGCCATCACGTCTTCGAGACTCAGCGCGCGGACATTAGGCTGGACCTGCCCGGCTTCAAATTTCGAAAGATCAAGGAGATTGTCGAACATGGTGCGCAGAACGCCGATGGCTTGCAGTTGTTTTGCCAATATCCCGGACGCGAGGGGCGGTAATTCCTGAATGGCCAGCGTTTCCGCCAACAATGAGACCGCGTAAAGAGGTTGCCGGAGGTCGTGACTGGCGGCCGCCAGGAAATGGGCACGAGCGTGGTTGGCTTCGTTGGCCTCGATGAGTGCCTCGCGTACGTTGGCGAGGAGTTCCGACTTTTGCTCGTCAGCCGTCTGGAGCTGCCGATGCTTTTCCTCGATTTCGTGAAAAAGGTGGGTGTTGCGCAGCGCTATGACGGCTTGGTCGGCGAAGGTCTTGAGCAACGCGATGTCTTTTTCGGAAAACGCATGGGGATTCGGTTGGGTGACCGAGATTGCGCCAACGCCGTGTCCTTCCTGCAGCATGGGCGCTAGAATCGCGGACCGCATGCCGCTGAGCTTGCAGACCCGCTTTATTGGTTCGGGTACGCCGGGCGCTTCGACGTCCGGGTAATACAAGACCGTGCGCTGCGCTATCGCGATGGCTACCGCCATGTCTGCGGTCAGCAGCGTGGGAAACATTTCATCAAATGGCGCCTGAGTCAAAGCCGAGGAAGCTGCCAGATGCAGCATGTTCGTCGCTTCGTCTATCAGCAGGATGGATGCCTTCTTGCCGCCAAATAGGCGCTCGCAGCTCGACAGGATGGCGTCGAACACGGGTTGGGTGTCTTCGACGGATCGACTGATCACCTGCAGAATCCCGGCGATCGCGGTCTGCTGCGCCAGCGTGTCGGTCAGCTCGCGAGTGCGCTCTTCCACCTTGCGCTCCAGGCCCGCGTAGGATGCCTTCAGGTCGGCGCCCATCTTGTTGAACTGCTCGGCCAGGTTTTCCAGCTCGTCGCCCGTGTCCACTATGATGCGGCGGTCGAGTTCGCCGCCACCAATATGGGCTGCGCCCTCTTGCAGCGTACGGAGCGGACGCACCAGTGCCCGTGCCAGGAAGAAGCTGGCGACGACCGAGACCAGGAGGCCCGCAATCAGCAGCAAGGCGGTGCGCAGTAACGAGGCGTATAGCGCGGCATAGGCTTCGCTGCGCGGCGCCTCGACGAACACCGTCCAGTTGAGCGTCGGGATAGGCGCGTGTGCCGAGAAGACCTCTTGGCCATTCAGGTCCCGCCCTATCGACGAGGCCTCGCCAGTGGTCATCGAGGCGATTTGCGGCAGCGCGCTGAGGTCGGAATTCTTCAGCACCAGGCTGATGTCCGGGTGCGCAATCAGCGTGCCGCCGGAGTCGATCACATAGGCCACGCCGGCTTTCCCAATCTTGATGCGCGACAATACTTCCCAGACGAATTTCAGATTGACCTGAGCTTCTGTGACGCCGCCGCCGCGCGCCGGCCGTGATATCGCCATGTAGGGTTCAGTGCCCCTGCGAAAATACACGGCGCCGTAGTGGGTCTTACCCGAATTGGCCTGCAGAAAATTCGCGGTCTGAGAC
>Ga0163199_1002979_pt1 | contig 10292 bp, 10 predicted proteins | sample PL_2010_150m_FD_113537 | JGI IMG/M metagenome (GOLD analysis project Ga0163199, IMG submission 113537) | Freshwater microbial communities from Powell Lake, British Columbia, Canada to study Microbial Dark Matter (Phase II) - PL_2010_150m | ecosystem: Environmental > Aquatic > Freshwater > Lake ...
CCCCATTTGCGCGCCAGCTTGATCGCGCCTTCGTTGGCCTCGGCACCGCTGTTGCAGAAAAACACCTGGTCGAAGCAGCTGTTCGTCGCGAGCAGCTGCGCCAGCCGTGCCGCCGGCTGGTTGAAAAACGCCGGACTGCAATTGACCAGGCGTCTTGCCTGATCATTCAGAGCCTGCGTCAATTCCGGCGGGCAGTGCCCGAAGCAGTTGGCCGCCCAGCCTTGCACGAAATCAAGATAGCGACGTCCCGTTTCGTCGACGAGCCAGGAGCCGGATCCGGAAACAAATACCTGCGGCGGCCGCTCGGCCACCCGCATTAATGCGTTGAGATTGTCTCTTTGCATGCTGTTCTCCTGCGAGTAAGTCAAAAAAACAAAAAGGCCACAAGAGTCTGTGGCCTTTATTTGGCTGAACAACGAAACTTTTCAGCTTCGTCGTCGGACGCACAGACGCCTTCCGAGATTCGGAATGCGGCGTCGGCGCAGGCAGGAGATAATCATGGCCGCATTCTGCGGTGCGTATCGCTGACTGTCAACTCGAGACACAGGTTTCCATCCAATAGCAACACGACGAAAGAAGAGCCAGCCCATGTTGCCCGACAAAATGTCCGTCACCGAAGTACTGCGGTCGCGCTTCTCGGTTCGCGCCTTCAAGGACACGCCCGTCCCGCAGGAAGTTCTGGAAGAGATTTTCACGATCGCCCGGCATGCGCCGTCCAACTGCAATGTCCAGCCTTGCCAGGCGTACGTCGTATCCGGAGCAAAAAGGGACCAGCTGGAGACCGAACTGGTCCAGGCGGTTTCGAGCGGCAGGCCGCCCAACCCGGACTTTGAATGGAACGTCGCCTACCAGGGCGTGCATCGCGAACGCCAGTTCGGCTCGGCCAATGCGCTCTACGGCGCCATGGGCATCGAGCGAGCAGACAAGGCGCGCCGTCAGGTCGCCATGCTGCGCAATTGGCAGTTCTTCGACGCGCCGCACGCCGCGTTTTTCACCATGGAGAAATACCTCAGGATGACCGGAGCCGTCGATCTCGGCATTTACGCCCAGACGCTGGCCTTGCTCATGGCCGAACGCGGCATTTCGTGTTGCATGCAGGGCGCGCTGGGCATGTTTCCGGACGCGGCGCGCAGGATGTTCGCATTGCCTGACGAGGTGGGCATACTGTTCGGCATGTCGTTCGGCTACGCCGACCATGCCGCGCCCGCCAACAAGGCGCGTACCGATCGCGTTCCCACCGATCTCGCCGTGCGCTTTTTCAGCTAACGATCCCAACATCCTGGCGCAGCATCACCGTCTTATGCCGGGAAGCTGAATATTCCATAGGACACATCAGCGGCCGATGCGGTCATGAACCTCTATAGCAAGCCAAACATCTCGAGGTCGCGCCGCAGCGTGGCCGCATCGACGAACCGTTCCGCCGGCAGGCCGCAGGCGCGCGCGGCAGAGACGAATTCGGGGACGTCATCGAAGTAGATCGCCCGGCCTCCCGGCGCAGCGAGCCCCAGCGCGCGCTCGAAAATCTGCCGCGCCGGCTTGACGTGGCCGACCTCATAGGAAAGAACGAGTCCTTGGAATTTCTCCAGGAAGTCGTAGTTGTCGCGAATATGGGCAGTGTGTAATGGATCGGTGTTGGATAGCAGAACGAGATTCGCCTGGTCCGCAATGACATCGAGCAGAGCGGTTACTTCGTGCTGCTCGGCGAAAATGTCGCACCAGATGTCGGCGAACTCGGCGTAAGGCAGACGCACGCCGATGGCGGTGCAAAAACGCGCGGCGAATTCCTCCGGACCGAGGCGACCGGTTTCAAACTGGGTTTTCTCGCTGCCGTCGCGTATGGCCGCGTAAATCACCGCGGCAGGCACGGCACCCGCCGCCTCCAGCCGCGCGCAGGCGCGCATGAAATCGACGCTCACCAGCACGCCACCCAGGTCGAAGATTACCGTCGGACGCGATGCATTCCCTTTGCGAGACATGCGGTTCTGATCGTCAGCCGAAGTAGGCTGCGCGCACTTCGGCGTTCTCGGCAAGTTCGCGTGCCGTGCCGGAAGCGACTACCCTGCCCTGCGACAGCACATAACCGTGCTGCGCTATGGCCAGGGTCTGGTGCACGTTCTGCTCCACCAGCAGCACCGTGATGCCGAGCTGGTTGATACGGCGGATGACGTTAAAGTTTTCCTTCACCAGGCGCGGCGACAGACCGAGTGAAGGCTCGTCGATCAACAAGAGCTTGGGTTCGCCCATCATGCCGCGGCCGATAGACAGCATGGCCTGCTCGCCGCCCGACATGGTTCCCGCAAGCTGCGCCGCGCGTTCCTCCAGGCGCGGGAAGATGTCGAACACCTGCGCGAGGCGGCCGACGATTTTCGCGGCGTCGCTTTGCTGGTAGGCGCCCAGTCGCAGGTTCTCGATCACGGAGAGCTTGGGAAACACCTTGCGTCCCTCCGGAATGCAGGATATACCGGCGGCGACAATGCGATGCGTGGGCATGCCGGTGAGGTCGGCGCCGTCGAATACCACGCGGCCGCGGCGCGGCGGCGTGAGCCCGAGAATGGCGCGGATCAGCGTACTCTTGCCCGAGCCGTTGGAGCCGAGCATGCAGGTGATGCTGCCCGCGGCGACCGTCAGCGACACGTCCTGCAGCACGTCGGCCTTGTCGTAACCGGCATGGACGTTCTCCACGGAAAGCAGCGCGGCCGTGCTCATTCGGTCCCCAGATAGGCTTCCTGCACCTGCGCGTCCGCGGCGACCTGCGCGTATGGCCCTTCGCAGATCTTCTGTCCGAAATTGAGCACGATGCAGCGCTCGGTGATGCGCTCGATCACGTTCATTTCGTGCTCGATGATGATGATGGACAGTCCCGGCATGTGCTCGCGCACGATCAGGATGTCATCCATGAGCTCGCGCGTTTCCTCGTGCGTCATGCCCGCGGAGGGTTCATCCAGCAGCAGCAGCGTCGGCTCGCTGATGAGTGCGCGGCAGATTTCGATGCGGCGCCGGTCTATCATGTTGACGCTGCCCGCCGCTTCGAACAGCCGCTCGGCGAGCGGCGCGCTGAAAGTGCGCACCAGGCCGCGCGCCTTTGCATGCTGCTCTTCGAACTGGCGGCGGAACGCCGCACGCTGAAACAGGTTGAACCACAGACCATGGTTGAGCCGCCGGTGGTTGCCGATCATCAGGTTGTCGAATATGGACAGCGGCAGGCACAGGCGCGAGCGCTGAAAAGTACGCGTCACGCCGGCGCGGTAGATCTCCTGCGCGCTCATGCGTGCGAGGTCGTGGCCGAGGTAGTCGACCCGGCCTTCGCTCGCCTGGTAGATGCCGGTGATCACGTTGAAGAAGGTGGTCTTGCCCGAGCCGTTCGGTCCGATCAGCCCGAGGATTTCTCCTGCATTGACCGCCAGGCTCAGCTCGTTCAGCGCCACCAAGCCGCCGAAGCGCATGCTCAATCCTTCGCAGGCGAGCAGCGTGCTCATGGTTTCCAGCCCGGAAGGTAATTGCGCACCTGGCGCGGCATCAGTCCGCCTGGGCGGAACAGCAGGATCAGGATCACCAGCCCCGCATACAGCAGCAGGCGGTATTCCTGGATGAATTGCAGCTTCTCCGGCAGCATCAGCACGATCGCGGCGGCCACGGTCAGGCCCCAGGGATTGCCGATGCCGCCGAGGATCACGATCGACACCAGGATCAGCGAGTCGCCGAAAGTGAAACTGTTGGGCGCGACGAAGCCGGTCATCATCGCGTAGACCGCGCCAGCCAGGCCGGTGAGGAAATTGCCCAGCGTGAAAGCGGTGATCTTCCAGCGCGCCACGTCGATGCCGAACGCTGCGCTGGCGGTTTCGTCGAGCCGCACCGCGTCCAGGTTGAGCCCGATCCAGGAGCGTTCCAGGCGCCGCACCAGCATGAAGGCGACCGCAGCCATGACGAGCGCGACCAGCACGTAATTGGCGTAAAAGGAAAACTCCAGGTCGCCGAACTGCAGGCCCTCGTTCAATTTCCAGCCGAGAATCTCCATCCCCTGCACTTTCATTCCCTGCGGGCCGCCTAGCGCGTCGTTCACCTCGAGGAACACGCGGAACAGAATGCCGAAGGCGATCGTGACCAGGGCTGCATAGTGCCCGTAGGTGCGCAGCACCGGCAGAATCAGCAGCGAGCCTATGACCGCCGCCATCAGGCCGCCGATCAATACCACTGCGAGGTGCGGCAGCGCGGTATGGCTGGTCAGCACTGCAGCCGTATAACAGCCGACGCCGTAAAAGGCCGCGCCGGCGAAATTGACTACGCCGGCATAGCCGAACTGCAGGTTCAGGCCGAGGCAGACGACGATGTAGAGCAGTACCGATGCCAGCATCAGCAGCGGGAAGTGCTGGTCGTGGAAAACCGCGACAATGACCAGCACCCCGATCAGCACCGAAGCTTGGCCGCTGCGGCTATGGCCTGCGAAAGAGGCCGCTGCAAGCCGGTTCCAGCCGAAACGCGCGAGCAGCAGCAAGGCGATCACAGCGACCACGGTGATGCCGATCACGGCCTCCTGCGATTCTGCATGCAGGAACAGCACGGCAAACAGGGTAACCGCGGCCATGCTGGCGAGCGCCGGAGCGGGCGAGGCGGCGTCGAGCAGGCGCCTCATACGCGCTCGCTTTTCTTCTCGGCGATCAGGCCGGTAGGTCGCCAGGCCATGAATATGATCACCACAGCAAACGCGAATACGTCCTTATAGGCGGTGGAAGTGCCCGGAAACAGCGCCGGCAGCGCCACCGCACCCAGGCTTTGCAGCCCGGAGAACAGAAACCCGCCGAGAATGGCGCCGTAGATGTTGCCCAGGCCACCGACCACGGCCGCGGAAAAGCCGATCACGCCCAGCAGCAGGCCGATGCCGAAGTTGATCTCGTTGTAGTACAGGCCGTTCATGAGTCCGCCCAGCGCCGCCATGCCCGAGCCGATGGCGAAAGTGAGAAGCACGATGAATTCGAAATTGATCCCCATGATGCGCGCCGTCTCCCCATCCTGCGCCACGGCGCGGATCGCCAGACCGAGTTTGGTGCGGTTGATCACCAGATGCACGGCAACGATTGCAGCGAGCCCTGCGAGCAGCAGGATCACGCTGTCGGCGCGCAGGGTGAAGCTGCCGAAACTCAGTGAATCAGCGGGCAGCAGGCGCGGAAACGGCTTCGGATTGGAGCCTTGCGGATAAAACAGGCGCACCGATTCGCGCAGCACGGTGCCAAGCATCAGCGTGATCAGCAGGGTATTGAGCGGCGGCGCCAGGCGCAGCGGCAGCACCAGGTATTTCGCGATCAGCGCGCCCAGCAGCGCCATCGACAGCGTCGCAACCAGGGTCATCACCAGCAGCTGGACCGCGGCCGAATCGACGCCCATGGACTGCAGGCCGAGATAGGTCGCGAGCCCGGTGAATGCGCCCACCATGAGCACGTCGCCATGGGAGAACTTGATCACGTCGAGCACGCCGAAGAACAGCGTGAAGCCGACCGCCACCATGGCGTAGATCATGCCCAGCATCAGGCCGTTGAAGAGGTATTGGCCGAGCAAACCCAGAGTCATGACAGCCGCGGTGCGCGAGCGAAAATGTCGAAATCCATGGCAATGAGCCAGGGGTGGGTCGATGTTCCCACCGCCCCGCCCCCGCTACTGAGCACCGCCGCTTACTGGCCGGGCAGCTTGCGCTTGCCGGATGCGTATTCGCTCGACTCCCACACCATCCACTTGCCGTCCTGCACCACGTACGTGGTGATCAGCGGCACGATGTTCTGGCCATGGTCATCGAAGGTGATCTTGCCGACGATCGAGTCGCGGTCCTTGGTCTTGCCCAGTTCGTCGGTCACCTTCTTGCGGTTGGGGCCTACTTTTTCGATGGCATCGATGATCAGGTTCGCCGCAGCGAACGCGAACGGACCATAGGCCTCGGGTGGCTCATTGTATTTTTGCAGGGAGTACTTGCCGGTGAAGAACAGGCCGCCGGGCAGCTTCTCCCAGGGCGCGCCCTCGATGAAGGAGAGTGAACCCTCGGCGAGCTTGTTGCCCAGGCCTTCGATGAAGGCATCCGACTTGATCCCCGAAGTGCCTTCGAACACCGCTTTGATGCCCAACTTCTCCATTTGCGAGCGGATGCGCACGCCCAGGGGCGTCAGGCCGCCGAAATAAATCACATCCGGCTTGAGTTCCTTGGCCTTGGTGAGTTCAGTGGTGAAATCCTGCTGGTCGGCGGTCACGCCGAAGGTGGCCAGAATCTGCCCGCCATCCTTTTTCAGGTACTCGCTGAAGTACTGGTTGTGGCCTTTGCCGTAGTCCGTGGTGTCATGAATGACCACCCATTTCTTGTATTTCATGCCGGTCATGAACTTGGCGGCGACATCGTTCTGGTTGATCATGGTGCCGTTGACGCGATGGACCTCGGCATACTTGTTGCCATAGGTGATGGAAGGAAGCACCGCACCCCAGACCACCACCGGCAGCCCGAACTTGTGATAGGTGTCGACCGTGGCTACCGCCGTCACCGAGCAATAGTGGGTCACGCCGGCAATGATCGAATTGTCGGCAGCCGCTTTGGTCGCCACCTGCACGGCGATATTGGGCTTGCACTCGTCGTCGTAGCTGACCAGCTCATAGCCGTATTTCGCCTTGGCGTCCTCGTTCCTGAGGCGCACCGCCAGGTCGGCCGAATTGCGCCCGCCGATGCCGTTGGCCGACACCCCGCCGGTAAGCGGACCGATGAATACGATTTTGACCGTCTGCTTGGCGCCTGCCGCGCCGGCCGCGACCGCCAGGGTCAAGCTAATCAGGGAAACAATCGCCTTGCGTTTGAGATTCATAGTTGGACGCTCCAGAAAAACAGGGTGAGGAACTTGCTCTGCGGATTATATGCCAACCGAACGCGAGCGAATACCGGTGGGTGGGGCTTATAATCATGCTACCTGCGGACACGGGCCCTATCGCCCGCGCCACATAACCTGTCTATTGCCGGAGGTCATCATGAGCACCGCAGACGACGTCAACATGGCCCTGTTCTGCGACTTCGAGAACGTCGCGCTCGGCGTGCGCGAGTCCAAGTACGACAAGTTCGACATCAACAAAGTGCTGGAACGGCTGTTGCTCAAAGGCAGCATCGTGGTCAAGAAAGCCTACTGCGACTGGGAGCGCTACCGTGAATTCAAGGCGCCGATGCACGAGGCCGCGTTCGAACTGATCGAAATCCCGCATGTACGCCAGTCGGGCAAGAATTCCGCCGACATCCGCATGGTAGTCGACGCCCTGGACCTGTGTTACACGAAATCCCACGTCGACACCTTCGTCATCATCAGCGGCGACTCCGATTTTTCGCCATTGGTATCGAAACTGCGCGAGAACAACAAGACCGTAATCGGCGTAGGCGTTAAGAATTCCACCTCCGACCTGCTGATCGCCAACTGCGACGAATTCATCTACTACGACGACCTGGCACGGGAAAAGGCGAAAAAGCAGTCGCGTAAGAAACCCGTGCCCAAGTCGGCCGCCGGCGCCCCGGCCAAGAGCGCGCCGCAGGAGGAAAACGACAAAAAGCAGGAGGCGCTGGACATCGTCATGGAAACCGTCGAAGCGCTTGTCGCCGAACGCGGTGAGGAGGAGAAAATCTGGGGTTCGATGGTGAAACAGGCCTTGAAGCGGCGCAATCCCGGCTTCAACGAGTCCTTCTACGGATTCCGCTCTTTCGGCAGGTTGCTGGACGAGGCAGAAGCGAGAAAACTGATCAAACTCGATCACGACGAAAAATCCGGCGGCGTGACCATCCGCAGCGTCAACACCGACGACTAGGAGGTAGTTGGGAAATGGAAAACACCCCCTTCTGGTCCCTCCGGTAGCAGCCACTGAATGACGCGTCCGCATTCCAGTTCGCGTTGATATTGGTCAAAGCTGATTCGTGCCCGCGATCTAAGCTGATAGAAGCAGCGCATAGCCCGGAGCGCGGGGGTTCGCCTGCGCCGGCACAAGCAAGACTCGACCAATGCGAAAGGAGGCGGCATGTTCAAGCACATCCTCGTACCGACCGACGGCTCGCGGCTTTCAGTGAAGGCAGCCAAACGCGCGGTCAAGCTGGCCAAATCGCTGGGCGCCAGAGTCACCGGGTTCTACGCGGCGCCCGACTTCAGTTCGACCTATTACGGCGACGGCTATATCCTGCGCCTCCCGTCGGCCGAGGCCCAGGCAGCGCTGTCGCAGAAACAGGCGCGGCGCTGCCTGTCCACGATCGAAGTCGAGGCGGAGGTGGAGAAAGTGCCCTGCGAGGTCTTCCACATGATCAGCGACAGCCCCTACGAAGCCATCATCGACGCGGCCAAGAAGAAAAAATGCGACCTGATCGTGATGGCCTCGCACGGCCGGCGCGGATTATCTGCTTTGGTGCTGGGCAGCGAAACGCAGAAGGTGCTGATCCACAGCAAAATCCCGGTACTGGTCTGCCGTTAGGGTCCGCGGGCTTTCGGTGCCGAAGCCGAAGTAGATTGGAGGCCATTTCAGAATTACCGGAATGGCCCCTGATTCAGGGGAGTATGAGAGGAGTTATCCCCTCATTTTGAAACAGACTCTTACTTTCCCTGGAAGTGCGGCTTGCGCTTCTCCATGAACGCGCGCCGTCCTTCGCGATAATCCTCGCTGGTGAAGCAGGGATCGAGCAGGCCCGAGAGTTGCGCAAGGTCGCGCGTGCCGGAATCCACTCCTGTCTGGCGAATCGCAAATTTCGCCGCCGCCAAAGTGAGCGGCGCATTCTCCGCCAGCAGTTCGCAGTACGCAGCAAACTCGCGGTCCAGATCCGCCACCGGTACCACGCGGTTGACGAATCCCATGGCGAGTGCATCAGCCGCGTCGAACTTGCGCGCAGAAAAGAATACGTCTGCGGTGTTCGCTGCGCCCAGGATCTGCACGAAACGCTTGATGCCCGTGTAGTTGTATCCCAGGCCGAGGCGGCCTGCGGGCATGCGGAACACCGCATCCGCGGCGGCAATGCGTATGTCGCAGGCCGCGGCAAGGCCTAGCCCGCCGCCCATGCAAATGCCGCGAATCTTGGCCAGGACCGGCTTGCTGCACAATACCGGCGCTTCGTAGGCGTCAACCACCGCCTGGTTGTAGATGGCTTGCGCGTCGGCGCTGCCGCGCGCCTTTTCGAACTGCGAAATATCGGCGCCCGATATGAAAGCCTTGTCGCCGTCGCCGGTGATCACGATCAGGCGGACTTCGGGATCGGCGTCAAAAGCCGCAATGGCCTTGGGCAACGCCGTCCACATATCGTGGCTGACTGCGTTGAATTTGGCGGGATTGGAAAATATCACCCAGCCGATCGCTTTTTCCTTGCGTGTGATGAGTTCAGCCATGTCGCTCCCTGATTAGATGACTTTGTTCTTGCGCAGCGCTTCGATCTCGGCGCTGCTGTAACCCACTTCGGCCAGCACCTCCGCGGTGTGCTGGCCGATCTCGGGCGTCGCCCTTGCCATGGTCGCCGGCGTGCGCGACAGCCCGGCTGCCTGGTTGACCACGCGGATTTCGCCCAGCGCGGGATGTTTCACTACGGTTGCCGCGTGCAGGTGCTGCACCTGCGGGTCGGCGAACACCTCGTCCATGGTGTAAATCGGCCCGCAGGGCACGCTGGCGGCATTGAGTATAGCGACCCATTCTTCGCTCTTCTTCGTGCGCAGCGCCGCGTTCAACTCGGCGTTCAGCGCCTTGCGGTTCTTGGCGCGATTGGCCGCGCCTTCGAACTCCGCTCGCGCAAGCAGCTCGGGGCGTTCAATGGCGGTGCACAGGCGCGTCCACATACCCTCCCCGGCTGCGGCGACGTTTATGTAGCCATCAGCAGTGGTATAAGCCGACGTGGGCATGCTGGTCGGATGGTCGTTGCCGACCTGCGGCGGGACTTCGCCTTTCATCAGATAGCGGGCCGCCTGGAAATCGAGCAGCGCGATGCCCGACATCAGCAGCGAAGACTGCACCCATTGGCCCTGGCCGGAGGCCTCGCGCTCGAGCAGCGCGGTAAGAATACCCAGCGCCGCGTAAAGGCCGGCACTCACATCCGCGATCGCCGCGCCGGTGCGCATCGGCCCCTCCCCGGGACGGCCGGTAACCGACATCAGTCCGCTCATGCCCTGTGCGATCTGGTCGAAGCCCGGGCGGTCGAGATAGGGACCGTCCTGGCCAAAGCCGGAAATGCTGGCGAGGACGATCTTCGGGTTGATCGCCTTGAGCGATTCATAGTCGATGCCAAGGCGGTACTTGACGTCGGGGCGATAGTTTTCGACGACCACGTC
>Ga0163199_1002980_pt1 | contig 10291 bp, 11 predicted proteins | sample PL_2010_150m_FD_113537 | JGI IMG/M metagenome (GOLD analysis project Ga0163199, IMG submission 113537) | Freshwater microbial communities from Powell Lake, British Columbia, Canada to study Microbial Dark Matter (Phase II) - PL_2010_150m | ecosystem: Environmental > Aquatic > Freshwater > Lake ...
CTGGTGGGATTGGGCCTGTTGTTCTTCGGTGCGGAGGGGTCGCGGACGCCGCCATTCAGTGATGCCTCATTCGATCTCGGCAGCATTCGGGTCACCGGCCAGACGTTGTGGGTGCTGGTTTCAAGCTCCCTGCTGATCGTCGCGCTCTATGTCTTTTTCGATCGCACCCTGTATGGCAAGGCGCTAAGGGCCACCGCCATCAATCGTGTCGGAGCGAGGTTGATGGGCATATCGACGATCATGGCAGGGAAACTGTCGTTTCTCCTGGCGGCGCTAATCGGTGCGTTTTCCGGCATCCTGATCGCGCCGATCACCACCATCTACTACGACACCGGCTTCTTGATCGGTTTGAAAGGATTCGTCGCCGCGATTGTCGGCGGTCTGACGAGTTACCCGATTGCGGCGGCAGGGGCGATCCTGGTGGGCCTGCTGGAATCGTATTCATCCTTCTGGGCCAGCGCTTTCAAGGAAGTAATCGTGTTCACCCTGATCATTCCGGTGCTGGTCTGGCGGTCGTTGACGACGCATCATGTCGAGGAAGAAGAATGATGCGGCGGCGGACGGTCTTGCTTGCCGGTTTTCTGGTGTTGCTGGCGCTGGTGCCGCGACTGCTGCCGGAATTCTATGTGACCCTGCTGAACTATATCGGCTTGTATGCGATCGTGGCGCTCGGGCTGGTATTGCTCACCGGTGTCGGCGGCCTGACATCCTTCGGCCAAGCGGCGTTTGTCGGGCTTGGCGCCTATACCACGGCCTATCTGACCACGGCCAGCGAGTTGCCGGGCTGGCTTGCCCCGTTTGGCGCATCGCCTTGGTTGGCATTGATGGCGGGGTTAGCGCTTACTGCGGCAGTCGCCCTTGTTCTGGGCTCACTGACGCTACGCCTGTCCGGTCATTACTTGCCGCTCGGGACGATCGCCTGGGGCATCAGCCTGTACTTCTTGTTTGGCAATATCGAGCAGCTCGGCGGGCACACCGGAATCACCGGGATACCGGCGCTGTCGGTTTTCGGTCTGGAGGTGAAATTCGGCCGCGAGTTCTACTACCTGATCTGGGTGCTGTTGTTACTGACGGTGTGGTTGACCCAGAACCTGCTGGACTCGCGAGAGGGTCGCGCGATCCGCGCGCTCAAGGGTGGAACCCTGATGGCCGAGGCCATGGGGGTGGATACGGCCCGCTCGAAGACGGTGATCTTCCTGATTGCCGCGCAATTCGCCTGTCTGTCCGGCTGGCTTTACGCCCACTTGCAGCGTTTCGTCAATCCGACGCCGTTTGGTTTGCAAATTGGCATCGAGTACCTTTTCATGGCTGTTCTAGGTGGGGCGGCCCATGTCTGGGGCGCGCTGGTCGGCGCCGGCGTCATCACCGTCCTCAAGCAGTGGCTGCAAGACTTGCTGCCGAAGTTATTCGGCAGCAGCGGCAATTTCGAAATGATCGTATTCGGCGTGCTGATGGTATTGGTGTTGCAGCGCGCCCGCGACGGTCTCTGGCCGATTCTGGCCAGGCTGGATCCCGACAATGCCGGCGGCGACAAGGACAGGAAGGTGCCGCAGGCGGAACCGATGCGAAGGAAACCGTTGCCGCAATCGGGCGCGGTCTTGCTCGAAGTAAAGGATTTGGTCAAGAAATTCGGCGGCCTGACGGCCAGCAACAACATGAATCTGGGGTTGCAGGCGGGCGAGGTGCTTGCCCTGATCGGACCCAACGGTGCCGGAAAGAGCACGGTGTTCAATTGCATTTCAGGGGTCGACCGGGCTACTTCGGGTGAAATTCGCTTTCTCGGCCAGCGGGTCGACAAGCTGAATTCGCGTGAAATCGCCCGGCGGGGAATGAGCCGGACTTTCCAGCACGTGCGCTTGCTGCCGACCATGAGCGTACTGGAAAACGTCGCCATCGGGGCTCACTTGCGTGGCAAGAAGGGTGTTGTTTCGGCATTGCTGCACTTGGAACGCGCCGAGGAGCAGCGCCTGATGGCCGAAGCCGCCCGGCAGATCGAGCGTGTCGGCCTCAAGGAGCATATGTTCGAACAAGCCGGCAGCCTGCCGCTGGGTCAGCAGCGAATACTCGAGATTGCCCGGGCACTCGCGGCAGACCCCTGCCTGCTCCTGCTGGATGAACCTGCAGCCGGCCTGCGTTATCTCGAGAAGCAGGCACTCGCCGAACTACTCAGGAAGTTGCGTTCCGAGGGCATGGGAATTCTTCTGGTCGAACATGATGTCGAATTCGTCATGGGCCTGGCCAACCGAGTTGTCGTAATGGAATTCGGTGAAAAGATCGCGGAAGGCTTGCCGGAACAGGTTCGACAAGATCCCGCGGTCTTGGAAGCCTATCTGGGGGGGGTGGCATGAACGGTGCGCCTGGATCAACGCCCGGCGGCACGCCGCCGGTGCTCGAGGTCAGCGATCTTTGCGTTTCATACGGCAAGGTCGAGGCGTTGCACCAAGTTGCAATTCGGGTTGAACCTGGCCGGATCGTCACGGTGATCGGACCGAACGGCGCCGGCAAGACAACAATGCTGGCCGCCATCATGGGATTGTTGAAGCGTACCCGGGGGGAGCTGAAGTTCTTTGGCGAAGCGTTAGGTGATATCGAGGTCGAACGCATGGTGTCCCGTGGGATGAGTCTGGTTCCGGAAAAGCGCGAGCTGTTCGGCGAGATGAGCGTGGAGGACAACTTGCTGCTGGGTGCCTTTATGCGGCATCGCCTCGGCCACCGCGACCAGCGGGAAACCATGGAGCGGGTCTATCATATATTTCCGCGCCTCAAGGAACGTCACGACCAGCTTGCTGCCACTTTATCGGGCGGCGAGCGCCAGATGCTGGCTGTCGGACGTGCTTTGATGGCCAAACCGCGGCTGCTGCTGCTGGATGAGCCGAGCCTGGGACTGGCGCCGTTGATTGTTCGCGAAATATTCAAGGTCATCGCCGAACTGAAGAGGAGCGGCGTCTCCATTCTGCTGGTCGAACAAAATGCCCGCGCTGCGCTGCAAGTGGCGGACTATGGCTACGTCCTGGAGACTGGAGAGATCGCGATTGAAGGACCTGCGGTCGAACTGGCCGACAACCAGAAGGTGATCGAAAGCTACCTGGGCCTGGGCGGGAAGGCGTAGGCTGTTTCACGTGAAACAACCCGCAGTTCTGCGGATTCGGCTTGTTTCACGTGAAACAATTCAATTTCAGCAAGCGGAGGCGTATGATTGCGCCTCTTTTTCTGCGCCACGCCCAGATGCTGTTTCCTACCCGTTTTGACGTCATCGTAATCGGTGGTGGCCATGCTGGCACCGAGGCTGCGCTGGCTGCCGCGCGGGCGGGGGCAAAGACTCTGCTGCTGACTCACAACATCGAAACCCTTGGCCAGATGTCCTGCAATCCTTCCATAGGAGGCATCGGCAAAGGCCATCTGGTCAAGGAAATAGACGCTCTTGGCGGCGCCATGGCGGCCGCGACGGACGAAGCGGGAATCCAGTTCCGAATCCTCAATTCACGCAAGGGTCCGGCCGTGCGCGCGACACGCGCCCAGGCCGACCGAATTCTCTACAAGTCGGCGATCCGCCGCCGGTTGGAGAATCAGGCCGGTCTGACGTTGTTCCAACAGGCGGTTGATGACCTGACACTGGAGGCTGACCGGGTCGCCGGGGTGGTCACTCAGCTCGGAATTCGCTTTGAGGCGGCGACCGTGGTACTGACCGCGGGTACCTTCCTCGGCGGGTTGGTGCATGTCGGGATGAAAAGCTATCAGGCGGGCCGCGCCGGCGATCCACCGTCGCTTTCTCTTTCGCGGCGCCTGCGCGAATTGAAGCTCCCCGCCGGGCGCCTGAAAACGGGCACCCCGCCGCGTCTGGACGGCCGCAGCATCGACTATTCCCTATTGCAGGTTCAGCCCGGCGATGACCCGGTGCCGGTGTTTTCCTATCTTGGCAGACCTGACCAACATCCGCGTCAGGTTCCCTGCTGGATCACACATACCAATGTTCGGACCCATGAAATCATCCGTATGGGGCTCGATCGCTCGCCGATGTTCACCGGGGTGATCGAGGGCATCGGTCCGCGCTACTGTCCCTCGATCGAGGACAAGATCCATCGCTTTGCCGGCAAGGACAGTCACCAGATCTTCCTCGAACCGGAGGGTCTGGAGACCCATGAGGTTTATCCACAGGGCATCTCGACGAGTCTGCCTTTCGACGTGCAATTGGCGCTGGTGCGCAGCATGCGTGGGCTTGAAGGGGCACACATCCTGAGACCGGGGTACGCGATTGAATATGATTACTTCGATCCGCGCAGTCTCAAGTCCTCGCTCGAGACCAAGGCCATCTCCGGACTGTTTTTCGCCGGCCAGATCAACGGTACGACCGGGTATGAGGAAGCCGCCGCACAAGGCTTGCTGGCGGGCATCAACGCCGCATTGCAGGTCCAGGGCAAGGACGCCTGGTGCCCGCGGCGCGACCAGGCCTACCTCGGTGTTCTGGTGGATGACCTGGTGACTCGCGGCGTTTCGGAACCATACCGGATGTTTACCAGCCGGGCCGAATACCGGTTGAGTTTGCGCGAAGACAATGCCGATCTGCGCCTGACGGAAATCGGGCGTGAGTTGGGTCTGGTCGATGAGACTCGCTGGGAGGCTTTCGATCGCAAGCGCGAGGCGATTGCTGCCGAGACCGAGCGGCTGAAGTCGACCTGGGTTAACCCGAAGATCGTCGGTGACGACGACGCGGTGCGGGTCCTCGGGCAACCGTTGGAACGCGAATATCGCCTGCTCGATCTATTGCGTCGTCCGCAAGTGAGCTACGCAGCGTTGCGGACCCTGCTCCCCGACGGGGGAACGACGGTCGCCGCTGCCAACAACCTAGACCCGCAAGTCATTGAGCAGATCGAGATTCAGGCGAAATACCAAGGCTATATCGATCGTCAGCAGGAAGAAGTCGCAAGAAGCGAAAGCGAGGAGACGGCGCGGTTGCCAAGTGGATTCGACTACGGAACCGTCCATGGACTTTCGACCGAGGTACGACAAAGACTGGGCGAGTTTCAACCCGAAACCATCGGCCAGGCGTCGCGCATTCAGGGTGTGACGCCGGCCGCGATTTCCCTGCTGCTGGTACATTTGAAGCGGCATTCGCTTTTTGAGAAGCGGCGCGCATGAACCAGACAGTACTCGAACAAATTCACGGGGGCATTCGTCGGTTGGGCCTTGATCTTTCGGCTGCGTCGGAAGAAACCCTTGGGACTTATCTGAGCCTGCTTGCCAAGTGGAACCGGACCTACAACCTGACCGCCGTGCGAGAAGAAAGCGCCATGGTCAGCCAGCACCTGCTCGACTCGCTGGCGGTATTACCTTACTTGCAGTCGAATTCCAGCGCCGCGCAATCCCTAGCCGACGTAGGAAGCGGCGGCGGCTTGCCGGGAATACCTCTGGCGATTGCTTACCCCCAAATCAGAGTCGAATTGATCGAGGCCAGCCACAAGAAAGCCAGCTTTCTGGAACAAGTCAGGATCGAGCTCAAGCTACAAAATGTGAGCGTTCACTGCGGTCGAGTTGAAGCATACAAGCCAATGTATCGTTTTGACGTGTTGATATCGAGGGCGTTCTCGAGTCTCGCCGATTTCGTCCAGCTGGCCGCCCACCTGCTTGTCCCGGGTGGGCGCCTGCTTGCAATGAAGGGTGTGCATCCACAAGAGGAAATCGAGCACCTGCCACCGGGATGGTGCGTGTCCCAAAGTATTCCGCTCAACGTACCGGAACTGAATGCGCAACGTGGTCTTATCGTCATTGAGCGTGCGTAACAGGAAACCAGCATGCACATTTTCGCCGTAGCCAATCAAAAAGGGGGGGTCGGCAAGACCACCACGACCGTAAACCTTGCTGCGGCTCTTGCCGCGCAGGGCCAGAGGACGCTGCTGGTGGATCTCGATCCACAGGGAAACGCCACCATGGGTTCCGGTGTCGACAAGCGTGGCCTGGAACGATCGGTGTATCAAGTCCTGCTCGGCCTCGCGAGTCTGGCGGAAGCCCGGACGATGTCTCCGACCGGAAAGTTCGATCTGCTTCCGGCGAATCGGGATCTGGCGGGCGCGGAAGTGGAGATGGTGGAGCTGGAGCGCCGCGAGATGCGGTTGAAGGAAGCGCTGGCGGTGCATGTCGCGGAATACGACTTCGTGCTGATCGATTGCCCGCCTTCACTGTCACTGCTGACGTTGAACGGGCTTTGCGCAGCCCATGGCGTCGTCATACCGATGCAGTGCGAATATTACGCCCTGGAAGGCCTTTCGGATCTGGTCAACACCATCAAGAAGGTCCATGCCAACCTCAATCGCGATCTGAAGATCATCGGCCTGCTCCGGGTTATGTTCGACAGCCGCGCGACCCTCGGCCATCAGGTGTCGGCCGAGCTTGAGGATCATTTCGGCGACAAGGTATTCAAGACCATCGTGCCCCGCAATATCCGTCTTGCCGAAGCGCCCAGTTACGGCATTCCCGGGGTGCTCTTCGACAAGGCGGCGAAGGGCGCACAAGCCTATCAAGCCTTCGCCAGCGAGATGATCGAGCGCGTAAAGACGATCTGAAGGGACAAAACCAACATGAACCCCCCCAAGACAGCAAAACACAAGGGCCTGGGCCGCGGTCTCGGCGCCCTGCTGGATGCGAACACCGGTCCCGAGTCGACGCGGCAGGACACGTTGCATGTGACAGCATTGCAGCCGGGCAAGTATCAGCCGCGCACCCGCATGGACCAGGACTCGCTGAACGAGCTGGCGGCCTCGATCAAGGTTCAGGGAGTCATGCAGCCGATTTTGGTTCGTCCGCTGGCTGACGGCAAGTACGAGATTATTGCCGGCGAACGGCGCTGGCGGGCGGCCCAGCTTGCCGGCATGAACGAGGTTCCCGCCCTGATCCGCGATATTCCCGATGAAACGGCGTTAGCCATGTCGCTGATCGAGAACATCCAGAGGGAGGATCTCAACCCGCTCGAAGAAGCCGCCGGCATACAGCGACTGATCGACGAATTTTCGCTGACCCACCAGGCGGCAGCCGATGCGGTCGGTCGTTCCCGTTCGGCTGCCAGCAACTTGCTGCGCCTGTTGCATCTCGCCAAGCCGGTGCAGGAGTGCCTCTTCTCGGGAGAACTTGACATGGGTCACGCCCGTGCGCTCCTTCCCCTGTCCAAGATTGACCAGGCGCGAATCGCGGCCCAGGTCGTACATAAGGGCCTTTCCGTTCGAGAAACGGAAAAACTGGTCCAACGGGAGCTGAACCCGCCGGTGCCCAAGACTCCGCCGCCCAGGGCGGACCGAGACCTGCTGCGCCTGGAGGAGGAACTCGCCGACAAGATTGGCGCACCGGTCAGGTTAGTGGCCAACACGAAAGGAACCGGAAATCTGACGATAAGATTCAGCAGCCTCGAACAGCTCGAAGGAATTCTCGAACGCCTTCGGTGAACGGATTTCCAGGTTTCGCCGATCACCGGGTAGGCATGATCTAGATCAAGCAACGCGTTCAGCCGGCCAATTTCCGATTGACGCGATTGATGCCGTACGATTACAATTCTTGGGTTTTGTGCTGCGAGCTGCAGCTTCGCCAGACTGGCCCGGGTTCCACAGCGCGAGATGCACCGCAATTTATGTTTGATTCAGGGAAGCCGCTTCGAATTGTTCTGGTTTGGCAAGTCGTTGCGACCATGTTGTTGGCCGTGATCGGCGCTTGGCTTGCAGGGTTGCACGGAGCGATCTCGGCGATGCTGGGTGGTGCGGTGGCTATCGCTGGCGGAGTCGTATTCGTGCTACTTGCCAAGCCGCCGAAAACGCGGTCGCCGGATCCAGGAATCGCATGGGACGGCTTGGCGCGTGTCCTCAAGGCCGAGGGCGTCAAGGTTTTGGTGATCGTCGCGTTGCTCAGCCTGGTGCTGGCAACCTATAGAGATGTCGTGATCGTGGGATTCATCGGGACCTTCATAGTTGCAGTGATTATCTTTTCGATGGCAATTTTCGTTCGCAACCCCGCACAGCTCGATTCGGGCAAACAAAATGTCGACTGACGCTCTTACCCCCACCTCATACATCAACCACCACCTTACGTTCCTGACCAAACCCGTCGGCGATGGCACGTTTTGGGCGCTGAATCTGGATTCCCTGATCACGGCGGTCGTACTGGGCGTGATCGGATTCGGATTTATCTGGTGGGTAGTGCGCGGCGCGACCTCGGGAGTACCCGACAAGAAGCAGGCATTTGTGGAATTGGCGATCGAGTTTGTCGACGACCAAGCCAAGGCAATCTTCCATGGCGAGCGCCACAAGTTCGTGGCACCGCTGGCGCTGACGGTATTCGTCTGGGTTCTGCTGATGAATGCAATGGACTTTCTGCCCATCGACATCATGTCGGTGTTCTACCACCAGGTGTTGGGGCAGACCTATTGGCGCGGCGTTCCCACGGCGGATATCAATACCACATTTGCCCTGGCTCTGTCGGTCTGGCTGCTGATGATCTTCTTCAGCATCAAGGTGAAGGGGCTGGGCGGCTGGATACACGAACTGTTCTGTTCGCCATTCGGCTCAAACCCGCTTCTGTGGGTATTCAACCTGTTGTTCAATCTCGTCGAATACGTCTCGAAGCCGCTTTCCCATGCGCTGCGGCTTTACGGCAACATGTACGCCGGCGAAATCATCTTCATGTTGCTCGGAATGTGGGCGGCCACCGGCGTAACAGGGGTCATTTTCGGCGCAATTCTGGGTGTCGGCTGGTCGATCTTCCACATCCTCATCGTAGCCTTGCAAGCATTCATCTTCATGATGCTGACCATCGTCTATATCTCGATGGCCCACGAAAGTCATTAACCCGTTTTTCAATCGTCTCTCAACCACCTGCAAGTTCGAAAGGAACGCAAATGGACAAACTCCAATATCTGGCTATGATCCAAGCCTACACCGGTGTAGGCATCGGCCTCATCATTGGCTTGGGCGCCGCCGGCGCCTGCATCGGCGTGGGCATCATGTGCTCGCGCTTCCTCGAAGCCGCCGCCCGACAGCCCGAACTGATGAATGCCTTGCAGGCCAAGGTATTCCTGTTGCTCGGCTTGATCGATGCATCCTTCATCATCGGCGTCGGTCTCGCCATGCTGTTCGCGTTCGGCAATCCGCTCCTCGCCGTCGTCCAAGCCGCGCATTGAGCGGCAGATTCCAACAGACACGATAACGGCTAGGGAGTAGCCATGAACATCAATTTGACCCTGATCTCCCAGGCGATCGCCTTCGCCGTCTTCATCTGGTTTACGGTCAAGTTCGTATGGCCGCCGATGCTTACGGCCATCACCGAGCGCCAGAAGAAGATCGAGGAGGGCCTTGCGGCCGCCGAGCGCAGCAAGAAGGATCTCGAACTGGCACAGGCCCGCTCGACCGATACTCTGCGTGAAGCCCGAGAGAAATCAACGGAGATGATCGGCGGTGCCGAACGCCAGGCAGCTCACATCGTCGAAGAAGCCCGTGCGGAGGCCGCCAAGATCATCAGCCAGGCCCGCATCGCGGCCGAAGGCGAGGCGTCCGTTGCCGCCCAGCGTGCCAAGGAAAACTTGCGCGACCAGGTCGCCCTTCTGGCAGTGGCCGGCGCCGAGAAGATCCTGCGCCGCGAGGTGAATGCGCAAGTGCATAGCGAGATGCTCGCCGGCCTGAAGGCGGAGCTCTGAGCGACCATGGCCGAAAACGTTACGCTGGCGCGACCCTATGCCGAAGCAACCTACCAGCTAGCCCTGGCAGGCAATGCGCTCGGCGAGTGGGAGGAAGTGCTGGAACGCATGGTCGCGGTCGCCGGCCATCCGGAAATGCGGACCTGCATCGACAACCCGCGTCTGCCGGCTGGAGATCTCACCCAGATGTTTCTCGATGCGGTGGATGGGATCCTTTCTTCCGACCAAAAGAGCCTTGCCCGATTGTTGGTCGAAAATCACCGCCTGGGTGTCGTGTCCGAGATCCATGAGTTGTATCTGGAGCTCAAGAATGCTCACGAAGGGGTTCGCGATGCTCAGATCACGTCCGCGTTCCCCCTTGATGACGCAAGCCGGAGACAGCTGGTCGCCGATCTGGAACAACGCTTCAAATGCAAGATCCAGGCGACCGTCAGCGTCGATCCGGAATTGATCGGTGGCGCCCGCATTGCGGTCGGCGATCAGGTGATCGACGCCTCGGTCCGCGGCAAGCTCGCCGCAATGAGCGCAGCCCTACAGAACTAGGAGTATTCGAATGAACCTCAATCCCTCTGAAATCAGCGATCTGATCAAGAGCCGAATCCAGAAGCTGGATCTTGCCGCAAC
>Ga0163199_1002981_pt1 | contig 10290 bp, 14 predicted proteins | sample PL_2010_150m_FD_113537 | JGI IMG/M metagenome (GOLD analysis project Ga0163199, IMG submission 113537) | Freshwater microbial communities from Powell Lake, British Columbia, Canada to study Microbial Dark Matter (Phase II) - PL_2010_150m | ecosystem: Environmental > Aquatic > Freshwater > Lake ...
AGGCAAAAGCATTGAGGCGACTCCACTTGGTTTGACGGTTTACAACGCCTTGAACGACAACGTTCCGCAAATACTCAGCGAAGAACTCACCCGCCATTTCGAGAAGGAAATAGTGGCAATACAGTCCGGAGGAAAGAAAAGCGCGGAAGTAATCGAAGAAGGCAAGCAATCACTTTCAAAACTCTGCGAAGAATTCCGCGGAAAAGAAAAAGCGATTGGCTCGAAGTTGCTTGCAGCGCTCGACCAAACCCGCCGCGAGGCAAGCGTGCTTGGAGACTGCAACCTCTGCAAGCAAGGCAAGCTCATAGTGCGCAAGAGCAAGTACGGCGTGTTCGTCGGCTGCAGCGCGTATCCCGCCTGCCGCAACACTTTTCCACTCCCCCGCGAGTCAGTAGCAAAGCCAACCGGGAAAGTATGCGAAAAATGTGGCACGCCAATAGTGCGAATCTTCCGCAAGGGAAGAAAGAGCTTCTCAATGTGCCTTTTGACGACTTGCGAAACCAAGAAAGACTGGGCAAAGCCGCAAGGCGCTTCGGCCGCAAACACGACCACTCCGGGAGCACCAACAAGCACGACGACAACTTCAGCTTCAACTGCGGCAACGTCGCAAGCTTCGGCTTCAACAACTGCAAAAGCCGTAGCAACTGCGTCGCAGACTCCGGCCGCGTCCGCTCCGACTTCAAAGACTGCAAGTGCAACTGCCCCTAGTTCTACAACCGGCGTGCATTCAATCACGGCTGTGGCTACAGCGGCAAGTCCCGCGGCTCCGATTATTCCGGCGATTACTGTAAAACCAACGGCTTTGCGAAAGCCGCGCGCGGTGAAAGCTGCGGTTCCTTCAGTTCCGACCGCTAAGGAAAAGCCAAAGAAAGCTTCGCGAAAGAAGGCTTTGGCGACTTGAATCTTGGTTTTCAAGGCCTCAAAGCAACAGGCATAAAACAGATTAGTTTCTCTTTCTTTCATGGAAAAGCGGGTTGGCAGGCTGTCGGCTTGGAAGAGAGTTGCTTTGGAGCTTAAGCGGATGGCTGCGGACGAAGAGTATTCTCCGTCAAGGTTGGTTTTGCCCAACTGGCAGCTTGCTAGGGCGGTCTCAAGGGCCGCGGAATTTAATTTGTTGTTCTTGGTCTCGGCGGAGCATCATGCTGAGTTAACCAAGCTTGCCGGAAAGTTCTTGTTAAGTCAAGCCCTTCTCGCGGGAGGGGAAGGCGAACAGTCTTCGAAGAGGTTTCTCAAGTTTGCGGCAAAGTTACAGGACGGCGATTTTTTAGTAAGCGTATTTTCTCCAGGCGATCGGCTCGCCTTAAGGCTTGGGGAATATGATCGCGGTTCCTCAATGTTGGAACGTCAGTCGAACGTCTTTTTCATTTTGCACGAGTTCAATCGGCACATAACTGCCTATAACCAGGTGCGCAAGAAGAAATACGAAAATCTTTTCAAGCCCGAAAATGCAATTGCTTCCCCCAAGCTAGAGAAGTTTGACGCCTTGGGGGAACAAATTTGTTTTCTTTCTTCTGACCATCCGCGCTTAACTTTCTACGGTGGGGGGCCTATAGGTTCTGAAGCCCAGCCTGTCGGGTTGGTATATTCAAGAATCCGCGACTCGCGCTTTAGGAAAGCTATGGCCGTTCACGAGCATTTTGAGACGCGGCTTGGAAGTCACGACGAAGCCGAGGAAAAAACGGAGCAATACGCTAATAGCGAGGGTTTTCTAAGAGAATACTACCAGTGGTCGCGCGGGTTCAGGCGCTCCAGAGAAAAGTTAAAAAAAGAGTTATTGTTCAAGGCGGTTTGAATGAAAGTTTCTCTTGATTCGAGAAAGTCTTTGCGAGCGAATGCCGCGCACTACTTTGAACAGTCTAAAGAGATGCGCGCAAAGCAGGTTAGGATAAAGTCCGCAATTTTAGAGGTGGAAGGCAGGATTGCGCAGCTTTCCGCCAAAAGCGATGCCGAACAAGACGCTGCAACAAAATCTGTTTCTATAAGGACTGTTGAGAAAAAAGAGTGGTTTGAGCGCTTCCACTGGTTTACCACTAGCAGCGGGTTTTTGTGCATTGCCGGCAAGGACGCCAAGCAGAACGAATTGCTGGTTGGCAAGTATTTCGAACAAGGCGACTTGTTCTTCCACGCCGACGTCCAAGGCGCCGCTGTAACCATTCTGAAGAACGGGGACAAGGACGAACAGCAAGGAGAGGGTAATGGCGAACAAGGTGAAGGTGGTGACACGCGCCCCGGCGCTGCCCAGCAGGACTTGGCCGAAGTTGCGCAATTTGCGGCAAGTTTTTCGAAAGCGTGGAAGGGCGGCTTTACTTCAGTCGACGTTTACGCAGTTGGCCGAGAACAGGTGAGCAAGTCTGCCCAGTCTGGAGAATACTTGGCTAAAGGCGCGTTTGTGATTCGAGGAGAGCGCAAGTGGTTCCGCAACACCGAGTTAAAGCTGGTTGTTGGGAAAAGCGAAAGCGGCAAACTCTCGGTGTTGCCGGCCAATTTTGAGGTCAAGGATAAAGGCAGCCGCGGTTTTGTTGAAGTCGTTCCCGGAGTTGAAAAGGCGCTTGCGGCAAAAGAAGTTGCCGGAAAGCTCAAGCTCGACGCGCACGAAAAAGAAGTTTTGTTGCAGCTGCTGCCTTGAGCCTCTTTTCTAAAGCCGCAACAATTCTTTCGTGAAGAATCTCGCCATCAATCCCGTGCCTTAGAAGCAGGTGGTAGCCTCGGTCTATTGACCGGAGTGGAATGGTTTTGACGCTTAAATCGTGTGTTTCCGCTAGTTCTGGCACTAGTTTTTCAGCGTCTGGCGTTATGGTGATTGCATAGTCCGCCCAGCGCAAGTGTTGTAGTAGTTCTCTATCAAGGACGCTGCTTGGCCTGCAGGCGAACTTGCCGTTGCCTTTTCCTATTGCAAACGCAGTGCTGAGCTTCTCGCTGGTTTGGCCTGCCTTGCAGATGAACAGCACGCGTGGTAGTTCCTTCATTTTTTCGCCTTTGTTATTTTGTCAGAGTTTTACTGGCAGCCTTACTTCAATGTGGCCGGGCGTTCGAGTTATTTTTGTGAAGCCGTGCTCTAGTGCTTTTGCTTCGAAAATGCTGGGCGTGTCAGCCCCGGTTCTTTCGGTTGCGAGAGTAGCATAGTCGTGCCCAGTAGTTTTCAAACGCCTCAAGTAATAATCGAAGAGGTGTTCTCTCCAGCCTCCGTGCTTGCTGTAAAGGCCGCGGTCCAGTTGGGGCGCAGCGTCAACGTTTATTCCTTGGGCAAATTCCATTTTCTCTCCAGTGCCGCTTGGAAGGGCGTGAACCGCCCCAATCGCGCCGCCGAATATTACTATAACCCCGTGAATCATTGCGTTGGGGCTAGCTTGTTTGACAACGAAACGTTCCGCGTGTTCCGGCCGCGGGTAAACCAGGTAGAACTTGGAATTAGGCGTTACGCCCCAATAGGCTGGAAAACGGTAGTGGTGTGCAACATCGGCGCGAGCTATCAGGTATTTGGGTTTTCTTTTGCCGGCCTCCGCAACTTTTGTCAAGCTGTACGACCCACCATCGCATTCGACTGTCTCGCCCTTCCATAACTTTTCAACTAGCTCGCGGGCGCTTCCATTGAACACTGCATACGGGTCGGAGTGCATGCAATTGTTTTGGCAGCTGCTTATTTATTCCCTTTTTTTTCAGCGTCAGACCGTTTCCAGTTACACGCTGTAAGCCGTCGGTCTTCTGGCGACAAGCTTGGTGAGGCTGACGGGCGTTCCTCCAAGGGTTTCTCCAATATTGAGTGTTGTTTCCGATATTTTCTCGAGTCCTGCTTGTTGTGCTGCCTTCCGGAACGCCGCTTTGATTGTCGGCGTTGCATTAGTCGCGTTAAACTGCACTGTTTGTGCATTGGTCCTAACTGCGCGCTCAAAAATTCGCTCGAATGAATGCGTAAACCAGTTGCCGTAATGGCGTGCAGTCCAAGGCGTAACTTGATAGTCCTTGCTTTTGATTCCGTGCACCCAGCCCACATTGTATCCGTGCGTTATTGGCTCGAACCGGGTTATTCCAATTGCGCCGGGAAAGTAGTCCAGCGGAACGGCGAAGCGTGGGCCTCTTCCCGGCTTTCTTTCCGAAAACCCCTTGGCGTGCTCTTCTCTCGGTAAAACCAGCAGAAAGCGCGAAGCCGGAGTCACGCCGAACCCGCTGAGGAATTTTTGGTGGTCCAATGGCGCCGCTTCAACGAGCAAGTATTGGCCTTTCGTTCCCGCAGTTCCAACCGGAGTTAGCCTGCATTTTGCGTCTTCAAAGTGGAAGGTCTTTGGACTGGGATTTCGGGCTTCGGCCCATAGTTCTTTGACAGGCAGTCGAATCGGCATGGCTTGTTATTTCACGGCGCCTTTTTATTACCGCCAAATCCGCGGTTAGCTGGAACCCGAGCCCGCCTTAACATTCCAAAATGCTTAAATATGTGCATCTTGCACAAATATTTGATTGGAATGGTCGAGGAAGCGGTCCAAAAGGGTGTTGTGCAGTCTTCGCAGCAGCGCGGTTCGGCGAACCAGCATTTTGTGGTCGAGAAGGTTTTCGTCAGGATTTCCAAGCAGCACGGTTTCAAGCCGCCCATTTTGAAGGAAATTGTTTTCCTTCGCAGCAAGGGCTTTAATAATGTTGAGATTGCATCTTCGGTTGGCGTTTCACGCAACACGGTTTCCAATTATTTGGAGAAGCTGCGCGAGATGCAGGACCCCGAAATGGTCGACTTGATTTCGCTTGTTGGAATGATGATGGAGCGGCACAACCGGATGTTTTCTCTGCTGGAAAGAGAGTTTGAAATTTAGAGTTTTACGGTGGTCTAGATGGTTGAAGAAATAGAATTGAAGGTTGCAGAAGCAATGCAGATTGACTACGGCAAGCGCGTAGTGAGAGTAGACTCTACTGCTAGAAAAGTTCTCAACCTCACAACCGGCGACGTTATAGCCATCAAGGGAAAGAAGATGACTGCTGCAATAGTGCTTCCAGCCCATCCGGCAGACGAAGGATTGAACTTGATAAGGCTGGATGGAATACTCCGGCAGAACGCTTCAGTCGGCCTAGGGGACCGCGTCAAGATTCGCAAGGCCGAAATAAAGCCCGCAAACAAAATTGTCTTAGCGCCCAACCAGCCAACGCGCTACGCGCCCGGCTTCGACCAGTACGTCAAGAAAAACTTGGTTGGAAAGCCGTTGCAGAAGGGAGACGTGCTTTCGGTCAACGTTTTCGGAACGGCGTTTCCATTCGCAGTAGCGCAAACAATACCCGTAGGCCTAACAATTGTGACTGACGAGACGCACGTCGAACTGCGCGAAGAGCCAATCAAAGAGCTCGGCAGGATTGCAACAATTTCTTACGAAGACATTGGAGGTTTGCGCGACGAAATACAGAAGGTGCGCGAAATGGTAGAACTACCAATCCGCCATCCTGAACTATTTGAGCGGCTCGGAATAGAGCCGCCAAAAGGAGTGTTGCTCTACGGCCCTGCAGGAACTGGCAAGACTCTTCTTGCTAAGGCAGTGGCGAACGAGAGTGAAGCGCATTTCATCAGTATAGCCGGGCCGGAAATTGTCTCGAAATTCGTCGGGGAGGCGGAAGAGCGTTTGCGCAACATTTTTGCCGACGCGGAAGAAAACGCGCCCAGCATAATTTTCATTGACGAGCTGGACGCGATTGCGCCCAAGCGCGAGGAAGTAATGGGCGAAGTGGAGAAAAGAATTGTTTCCCAACTCCTGACGCTTATGGACGGGCTCAAGAGCCGCGGGCAAGTCATAATCTTGGGTGCTACAAACCGTCCTAATTCGATAGACCCCGCGCTGCGCAGGCCTGGACGCTTCGACAGGGAAATTGAGATTGGGGTGCCCGACAAGAGGGGAAGAAAAGACATTCTTGAAATTCACACGCGCGGGATGCCCTTGGATTTGGAAGTTCCTTCAGGAAAGGCCAACGGTGAGCGCGACAAGGCGCGCGACGCGTTTTTAGACCATTTTGCGGCAATCACTCACGGGTTTGTCGGGGCGGACTTGCAGGCATTGTGCAAAGAGGCGGCAATGAAGTCCTTGCGGCGCCTGCTTAGTACCGGCCAGATTGACTTGGACAAGGAAATCCCAGCGCCCGTTCTCGAGTCGATAAAGATTACGGCTGAAGACTTTGAGAATGCTTTGCGCGAAATCCAGCCAAGCGCGCTGCGTGAAGTTTACATAGAAATTCCCAACGTGAAGTGGGACCAGATTGGTGGGCTGGAAGAGGTCAAGCGCGAGCTCAAAGAAGCAGTGGAAATACCGCTCAAGCGGCCTGAAGTCTTCACCAAGATGGGCATCAGGCCAGTTCGCGGAATACTTTTGTTCGGCCCGCCGGGAACCGGCAAGACTTTGCTTGCAAAGGCAGTTGCAACCGAAAGCGAAGCCAACTTCATAGCGTTGCGCGGCCCAGAATTGCTAAGCAAGTGGGTTGGAGAAAGCGAGCGCGGCATCCGCGAGATTTTCCGCAAGGCCCGTTCCGCTGCACCTTGCATAATCTTTTTTGACGAGATTGACGCAATAGCCTCTTCAAGGGGAGGCGGCGATGGAGATTCTCACGTTACCGAAAGAATGGTAAATACGCTGCTTGCCGAAATGGACGGCATGCAAAACTTGAAAGACGTAGTGGTAATTGGTGCAACCAACCGTGCAGACATAGTTGACCAGGCATTGCTTCGCCCCGGGCGTTTTGACAAGCTTTTGCTTATTCCAGCGCCTGACACTGCCTCGCGCCTTGAAATACTCAAGGTGCACGCCAAGAAGATGCCTTTGGCAAAGAACGTCGACCTCAAAGAATTGGCCAAGCGCGCCGAAGGCTATAGCGGGGCCGACTTAGAGGGTTTGTGCCGCGAGGCAGGAATGAACGCGTTGCGCGAGAGCCTCAATTCCAAGGAAGTATCTATGAAGAACTTTGAGGCCGCACTGTCGGCAATCCGGCCGAGCTTGATTCACAAGAAGGCGCGCGAGGCGGAGGCAAGCTACGCGTAGGCCTTGCGGTCTTGTCCGCGTTCGCCTTAAGCGGGCGTACGGGTATAAATCTTCAAGGCGCGCGAATAGTTTGGAGTGAGCTTGAAATGAACTTCGTTTTTGCCGGAAGGCTATTGCTGGTCTTGATTATGGCAGCCTTGCTGGCGTACGGCCTGCACCAGTACATCAACGCCGCGCTTGGCGTTCCTTCAAGCATTTTTGACACTGCGTGGCAGCCGCTTGCGCTGGCCTTGGGCCTTTCCATTGCCGGTGGCCTGCTTTACCCGCACGCGCGGGGAGTAAAGAGGGGCGACGTGATGATAGCGGAATTGGCGCGCACGCGCCACTCGCCGCAAGGAGTTATGGCGTTCGTTGAATCTTCTCCGGTCACGGCGTTGTCTGACGGCCGTTCTGGCCAGAAGATTCGCGTCTTGCTGCCTAATGGCAAGAGTGCTGAAGGGATTATTACCGGCTACGCCGGCACTTTCACGCCTAGCCTCATCCGCATTACTGAAACTGAAGTCTGACAATAGAACGGCAAGTGCTCGATGGAGTTGTAGGAATGGAGGAAGCCGCCCACATTATCATTTCAGTTGTGTCGATTTCTTTTGCTTTCGCCATAATGTTTTCCGGTTCAACTGAAGTAAGCCCGCAGTTGGCAACCACTTTTGTTGAAGTCTTCTTTACGGTGGGCTTGGGATTTATTTTGCACGAGCTTGCCCACAAGTTTGTGGCAGAGTCTTACGGAGTGCGGGCGGAATACCGCAGCTGGACTTTAGGGTTGGCTTTGGCGGTAATAATTGCGTTGCTAAACATTGGATTCGTGTTCGCGGCTCCCGGCGCAGTCCAAATTTTTGCCGACCTGCCGCGCGACAAGATTGGAAGAATCGCACTTGCAGGGGCTCTAATGAACCTGTTTTTAGCCGTTTGTTTCGTTGCTCTTTCATTCTTGCTTCCCGAATACGCTGGGTTTGCGAAGATGGGCGTAGGCGTCAACGCGTTTCTCGGCATCTTCAATCTCATTCCGTTCGGCCCGCTTGACGGCCAGAAAGTCTTAGCTTGGAGCCCGCGCAACTGGGGTATTTCCATCGCCCTTTTAATAGGCGTCTTGCTTTACTCCTACGGGATGACTGGATGAACTTTCATTGCGACGACAAGGCGCAAGTGAGCGCCGAAATGCTAATAGTTCTTGCCGCAATAATCGCCGTAGCCGTGATACTCATCACGCAGCTTGGCAAGACTGCGGAAAAGACGGGCGCGGCAGTTGACTCGAAAACCGACCAGGCCCTCGCGCAACTCGACACTGTCGGCAAGTAAGGCGTCTAGCGTTTTGCGCGTCTTTTTATTCTAAGCCCGGCCTAGCGTTGTTATGCCTCGTTCTTTTCGGAGAATTAGTGTTGGAGAACTGCTAGGCCGCCATTTTAACAAAGATTCTACGGCAATGGTAGTGGGGCCTTTTCGGCCCGACGCTGATCCTTCTGGTTTGTGGTTTTGTCAGAATGTTAAGAAAGTTTGGTTGGTAGATAGTCAAGACCGTACCGTCGTACCTCAAACCCAGAAGTTGCAAAGAGGGCCTTCCTGGGGTTTTGGTGACGTCTCTGGTTATCGCAGGCATGTTAGGCGTTTGGCGCTTGCGCAAAGCAATTTTGTTGTTCCGTCAACCATTGTTTGCGACGCATTGAACCTTAGCGCTAATAGTATTGGCGAGAAAGTGGATGGTTTGTTTGATGCTGGAAGTGCGGATGCGGTTGTCAAAAGCCATGTAAATTATGATAAGCTCGGGTCAAAAGAAGCCAGAATACAGGCTCAACTGGTTCTTAGGCGGCTGTTTTCGCAATACCGTTCAGTTTCAAGAAAGACAATACTGCTTCTAAAGGGCAGCAATTCGTGTCCGGAGGTTTTTCTGCGGCGCATCTTAAGGCAGTATGGCGCCAAAGTCAGGACCCATCACATTAGCCCGGAGTACGTGGTCGAACTAACTCCGGGAACAAAAACTAGGTTGTCCCACTTCTACGACTATAGCAAGGCGTTAGTTATTGATTGGGCTAAATAGTTTGCAAGCAGTGTGAGTTAGGGGTTTCAAGCAATGCAATCCTTTCGCCGCGGCCAGTCTTCGCTAGAGTTGCTTCTCGTTGCAGCAGCCCTGCTCGTTTTTTTCGTGGTTTTGCTGCCTTCCTTTTCAAGAGTTTACGAAGGCGTGCGCTTTCATTCCGTTAATTCTGCGCAAGGCGAAGTGCTCGAGCGTTTGGCGTCGTACTCTCGCGAGGCCTTCCTGTTGGGGCAGGACACGCGGTTTTCTTTCGATGCTTTTCTTCCGGCTGATTCTACGAGCATAACTTGCGGGGTTGCGGCCGGTGGCCTTGAGGGTGGCCTTTCAATGTCTTTCTCTGCTTTCGGCAGGCAAGGCTCTTTCGAAAAGCCGCTCGTGGCTTGTTCTTCAGACGCTTTTCTTGAGGATGGCATGCCAAGCGGCAAGTATTCGTTTTTAATAGCCAATTCGGGTGGAAAAGTAGAGATTTCCGCCCGCCAAGCCGAGTAAGAAGTGCCAGGCACCGTGAGGCTTTCTGCTAATTCCATTCTGCAGTAACTTCCAGTTCGTAAAAGTTGTCGCCGTCGTAAAGAAGGCGCGTCGCTTTCACGGAGTTGGCGTTTTTGCCGTTTCCCGCGTCGTTCTCAGCGCAGTTTGCAGTTTCGTAACGCGCGTTTGGCGTCGGGTAGCTGGCGTTGAGCGTATTTGCCTTAAAGCAGAACGCGCCAATTACCGAGTGCGCGTTGTCGAGCACGCTGCGCAAGTCTGGTGAGTCGTTTTCAAGAGAGGTTTGTGCAATTGCGCTTGCAACGTCTTCAGCAGCGAGCTTGGCGCGCCATACTGCGGTTGTGGGTGGCGTGCTTGGGGCAGAGTAAGTGAAAAGCAGGGCTGCGAGTAAGAGCGCGATGAGGGCTTCTGCAGTAAAGATTATTGCGCGCTTCAAGTTGCGCACACCTCTGCGTACTTGTGGGCGTCAAGAATCCTTGTTATGCAAACGGTGTTGCCGGCTTTCAGGACGTCGGGTTTGGCTTGCTGGCCGAAAAAGCGTATTTCTGCCGTAGCGTTGAGCGCTTGCAGTTCGGCAGTGCAGTCTTGTGGAAGGCCTTTGCATTTGCTTGCCACGAATTCTGAAGCTTCAAGTGCGTTATAGCTTAGTTCAAGAGTTTTCTTGGTGTCTGCAGCGCGGTGGGCTTGCCGTTCTATTGCGTTTGAGGCGAGAAGCGCAATTGCCATGACCGCAACTATTGCTACCATAACGTCTTTGTCGAAGATTCCCCGCTTCAT
>Ga0163199_1002985_pt1 | contig 10283 bp, 9 predicted proteins | sample PL_2010_150m_FD_113537 | JGI IMG/M metagenome (GOLD analysis project Ga0163199, IMG submission 113537) | Freshwater microbial communities from Powell Lake, British Columbia, Canada to study Microbial Dark Matter (Phase II) - PL_2010_150m | ecosystem: Environmental > Aquatic > Freshwater > Lake ...
GTGACAGTTGGGATGCAGGATGGCAACCCGGTCGCCTTTTTCGATCCCCGCCCCTTTCAGGTAATCCGAGAAGCGGCTCAGGCGTCCGAAAAATTGCTCATATGTCCATCGGCGGTTGCCACAGATGATCGCCTCTTTACGGGGGAAGAACTGGCAAGCCTTCTTCAGCGTATCGGCCAGAAGCATTTGTCACCTCACCATACAGAATGGTAAATCCGGTTTCGAGGGCGGCGCACCAACATTTCAACCATTTATCCATGGATTCCGCCGTCCCGGGTAGTTTCTTCAAGGAGTTTTGCCGTTTCAATATCATAATAGTTCATACGGTTCTTGCGTACTTCTCTATCCGCAATTCTTTAGAGATATTCTCTGTACAGATTGTCGTCCTTGGCATATCGGGCGTAACGCCATAAAAAGGCGGGATCATAATCGTAATACCCGTAACAGGCCGTCGGATAGGCGCCGTACGGCGTGGGGACAACCGCATCGACATGGATGAAGGGAATGTTGTTCTGATCGGGATTCTGCCTTAACACGGCGGTGTCGACGAGTTCATCGCAGGTCAGGATAAGGTGTTTGGCCGACTTCGCCTGCTCCACGTCGGCGAAGGTCAGCCCCTGAATCCTTCCGGTCCCCTGTTTGTCCGCCTTCTGGACATGCAGGATCGTGACATCGGTCTGGATGGCGGGAAGCAGGACGACCTTCGGGGTGTCCATCCACCCGCCAAAGGGATTGTCCATCACGACCATTTTCTGGTTCGGAAGCCTGGGGTCCTGCTCCCGAATCTCTTTGGAAAATCCCCAGACGTTCACCAGATCGGTCCCCAAAGACGATACGGTGGGAAGAAAGGGCACCCCCATGGCACCCGCCATGAAGCGCAGGGTCATCTGGAAGTTCGAATAATCCTTTATCTGGATCGTTCCCTCCTGAACGGCCTTCCTGAATCGGATACAGGTGGCCGCGTACTTTCCGTTTCCCCCATAGGCAATGTCAAGCCTCGAAACGCATTCCCACCGATCAATTTCCCCGATCAATTCATCGGCGCCCTGACCGTTGGAATGGGCATAGAGATACAAATCCCTGATTCTCTGGCGGATGATCTCGTGAACCGCGGCCATGGGATTTCTGTTGATCGTAAAACCGCCGATGGAAAGATGGCTGCCGTCTTTAACATATTCCCGAACCACGTCCCTGAGCGTCATGACCTTATCCTGTTTCATATTCATGAGTCGTCTTTCCCTCAATACATGTATTCGCTTCCCGATGATGTTTCACCCGCCTTCCAGCGGGGGATACAGATGAACATCGTCCTGATCGTTGAGCATGCGATCTCTCCCCGCGAGACAACCATTCACCGCAACCATTCCGACTTCTACTGCCGGAATGCCATGCTCCTCAAACAACTCATCTATGGAAATCTTTTCCGGCAGAATCAACTTTATCCCTTTGGCGGGCGAATCTGGCAAATATCTGCCCAGCCCCCAATGAAGCCGAAGTCTGATTTCCATTTATCCCTCCGAAAACCTATAAACCGGAATGCACCTGATCGATGTTCTTGTTGGAAACATCGAAAACCAATCCCTTTGGCGAAAGTTTTTCCACTCTAAAGAATTCCGGCAGGCGATCATCTGTTTTATTTAAGCCTGCGGCCCGATTAAAGGCCAATTCTGTTCTAAGGATCCCCTTGCCGATCTCCAGAACCTCTTCGGCGTTGAAAAGTTTGCCCAGGGCTTTGGTCAGCAACTGGGATATGATTTCCATTTCAGGAGGCAGCGGTCCCACAAACAGACACAAACCCATATTATCGATTACTGTGCTCATGATTTGCAGGTCCCGAGAAGCCTTGATCTGTCCCTTCGGTGAATTACAGTCCACACCGGCCCTGCCGGGAAGCAAATTTCCCGACGTATGATCGGCGCCCATCGGCGATGTGGCGTAGGTGACGCCTGTCCCTTTCAGAGCCCGTGGGTCATAGCCAGCCAATCCCTGCCCTTTGACGGCAGCCACGTGGTGCACCCCGAATACTCTGCCGGTCACCGTAGCGCCCTGCGCAAGAACCCGGCCCAACACCGTCCCCTTGCCCGCTTCATCCAGCAGATTCAAAGCGGCTTCTCCATCTCCGAACGCCGCAATACCGGCCTCCATGGCAACGCCGATCGCGTTACCCATTTCCATCGTGTCCAGGCCATAATCATCACAGCGGCGATCCAGAGCTGCAATGACATCCAGAGAATCGATCCCTAGGTTCGATCCCATCAAGACAATGGTTTCAAACTCAAGCCCGGCAGTCAGGTATTTACCCTCCTTATCATGATAGATATTGGAACAACGGATGACGCAACCTGGTGAACATGCATGGCCTGTTCTCCCTCCACGCGATTCGGCCATTTCGGTCAAGGCCGCACCATTGATTTTATCCGCCCCTTCAAAGTTGCCCGCTCTGTAATTTCGGGTAGGCAGACCGCCTGCTATATTGACCGGATTCACCAGGGACGCCGTCCCAAAACGGGTCAACCCCGCCTTGGCTTGAACCAGGGCTTTGGCCCAGGTGCGGGAAACTTCATTGAATCCATCCTGATCTGCAATGCTAAAAAGCTGATCGTCGGCGCCCCTGTCGTCGATCACCACCGCTTTTATGCCTTTTGACCCCATGACGGCGCCCAGCCCTCCACGACCGCAATGCCGGCAAGGTCTGCCCTCCGGATCGGTGATGGCGACGGTTGCCGAACCCATTTTCCTTTCGCCTCCCGGACCGATGGACATGATGCCCACTTTCGAACCGTAAACGGCCTGCAATCTGGCCACCGTTTCGTAGTTTCCTAGCCCAACAATATCTCCCGCCGGCAGGATCACTACATCAGAATGGGTCATTTTCAGAATATACCAAAATTGATCTTCAGGTTTCCCTTCCAGAATAATCGCCTTGATCCCGAGTTTAGCCAACTTTCTCGCTACGGTGCCACCGGCATTGCTCTCTTTAATTCCGCCGGTAAGAGGACTTTTGGCTCCAATCGACAACCTGGATGAGCTGGGGGCGGGCGTCCCGGTGAGCAGACCGGGAGCAATCACCAATTTGTTGTTTTCGCCCAAGGCATCGCAATTCGGATCCACTTCGTCAAAAATAATCTGCGAGGTCAGACCCCGTCCGCCCAGCATAAAATATCTGTCTGGAACAGATTCAGAATAAATCGCTTTTTGGGTCAAGTCCACACGAATAATCTTGGCCATACTTTTTCCTCCCTATTCTTTGATATGCAAAAGTCTCAATATTTATTTGAAGGGCTCCTGAACCCGCCTGGAATCTTTGCTTAGGGAAAGCATTAAAGAAAGCGCCATAGGCAAATAATTTATTAAAATTATTCGAAAACTCAAAGAGCAGCAAAGCATCGAGATCGGGTTGATTCATCGACTCTCTTTGCTTCTTGGCGCTGCGCGATGATTTCTCCTCAGACGGAGGTCCAGCCCCCGTCCACGAAGATGACATTGCCGGTCAGATAATCGGAGGCGGCGGAGGCCAAGAACACCACGGTTCCTGCCAGGTCCCGCGGGCTGCCGGTGGCGCCGAACGGTATGCGCGACTCCATCCAGGCCAAGCGCTCCTTGTCCTGGAATGCGGCTTCGGTCATCTGGGTTCGGAAATAGCCCGGGGCGATGGCGGTGACATTGATGCCGTATTCGGCCAGTTCCACCGCCATATTTTTTGTCAGGCTGAAGACACCGCCCTTGCTCACACCGTAGGCGGACGTGTTCTTAATGCCGAGTCTGCTGGTCAGGGATGCGATGTTGATGATCCTGCCCCGCACTTGATTGGCGATCATGTGGCGCGCCACCTGCTGTCCGAGGAAAAACACCGCCCTCAGGTTGGTGGCGAGCACAAGATCATATTCCTCAGGCGTTACGTCGAGGAAAGGCTTTCGCACCTGCGCGCCTGCATTGTTGACGAGGACGTCAAGTCTGCCGAAAATGGCAGCAACGCGGTCCACAAGTCCTGGAAGTGAGGATACTTCGCTTACATCCCAAGCCAAGCCCGCGACCTCGGCGCCGGTCTCGGCGGCCAATTCCTCGGCGGCCTTCTTCAGCTCTGCTTCGCTGCGGCTGACCAGGACCAGGCGCGACCCCGCCCGCGCGAGACCCTCGGCCATGCCCAATCCCAAGCCACGTGAGCCGCCAGTTATCAGGCTGACCTTGCCGACGAGGCCGAATGGATTGTCTCTGTGCTCCATTTGGGGACCTGTTGTTCGAAAAGACCGCTCCTGCTCACGGTTTCTGGAATGCGTTTTGGTAAATCGATCTCACATCATCCTCGGTCAGATCCCTTGGATTGGGCAGGAACAGCCGGGCCTGCGCCATGCCGCCCTGCACCAGCTTCGGCAGGTCATCCACGGCGATACTGTAGTCGGAAAGACATGGCGAAACATTGATCGCAGTCATCAGATTCAGGACCGCATCCACCGCCAGGTCGGCGGCCTCGTATAATGACAGGCCTTCAACCGGTTCACCCATGGCCTCGGCGATGTCGGCAAACTTCTGCAGGTTGCCCACCGTGTTGAAGTCCATGACATGCGGCAGCATGATAGCGTTCGAGCGACCGTGGGACATGTGGTATTCCGTGCCGAGTACGTATGCGAGGCCATGCACGGCGCCGAGACCGCCGCTTGCAAAGGCCGAGCCCGAAAGATTAGCGGCAAGCAACATATTGTAGCGGGCTACCACGTTACTGCCTTTGGCATAGGCCTTGGGCAGGTTGGCGGCGATCATGCCGATGGCCTGCAGGGCAAGGATCTCGGCATAAGGTGTCGTGTTGACCGAAACATAGGTCTCGATGGCGTGCACCAGTGCATCCATGCCCGTGTCGGCGGTCACCCGCGGAGGAACGGTCAGGGTCAGCATGGGGTCCAAGACGGCCACGTCGGCGAGCAAGTAGTCGCTGTAGACCACTTTCTTGGTGTTGACGGCCTCGTCGGTCATGACCAGAACGCGGGTGGCTTCACTGCCGGTGCCGGCGGTGGTGGGCACCAGGATGCATGGGATGCCCCGCTTGGGCACCGTGTCCATACCGGTGTAATCCAGGATCGAGCCGGGGTTTGTGGCCAGGATGCAGGCCGCCTTGGCAGTGTCGAGGGAGCTGCCGCCACCGACCCCCAGGATCTGGTCAAAACCTCCTTTACGCACCTGCGCGGCGCATTCGTCGATTATGCGGGCCGGTGGTTCGGGCAGGACCCTATCAAAGACCTCGTACGCCAACTCGGCCTCCTTCAGGGGCGTCAGAACCTTTTCGATCAGACCCGCGGCTACCACCCCGGCGTCGGTGATCACCAGCACCTTGCGGGCGCCGAGTTTCCTGGCCTCCTTGCCCACATTGTTTATGGAATCCTGGCCGATGAGTGTCTTTCTGCAGGCCAGGAAAGTACCCAGTTTGCTGATTTCGGTAAATGTATCTTTCATGGTTGGCTCCTGAATTGGTTCCATCCGGCGATGGCTAAACCCTTGTCCATCCTGGCCGCAATAGAGGCCGGGAATCAGCACCAACACCGAATCGAAGATGTTAGATTATGTTTCATTTGTCCGTCTATTGACGGACGCTGACCTTGTTGAACCTCCTCGCTATAGCCTCGGTCATGCTGCCCATGATGCCTTTGGGCATGAAGATGATCATCAGAAGCAGTGAGATGCCGAAGATGATCTGTGAGAGCCCCAGGAATGATGTCCCAAAGCTGATCCGAATATACTCCTCCAGTAATACGATGATTGCGCTGCCCACGAACGGGCCAAGGACCGTAAACATGCCGCCCAGGATGGCCTTGAAGCAGATCGAGAGCGATACGCCTACGCCGGCGATGGTGTCAGGGCTGATATAGGTCACATACTGGGCGTAAAGGGCACCGCCTAAAGCGGTGAGGGCGGCGCTCAAGAGGGTGATCATCATCTTGTAGCGGATGACGCTGACTCCGAGCGATGCTGCTGCGATCTCCGACTCCTCGATGGCCGTCAGCGCCAGGCGCACGGGACTTCGGTCGATGCGGCGCCAGATATAAACCGCCCCCAGTAACAGGATCAGTGCGATGAAATAAAAGGAACGTTTGTCTGCAAATTGCATGTCGGCAAGCCTACCCGTGGAGCGTAACGTGTATCCGAGGCCCCCGCCGGTAATTGCACGCAAGGCCATTATGGTCAGGGCCGAAACCTCCGCCACGGCCAGGGTCACCAGTGCGAAATAGTCGCCGAGCAGCCCGAAACGAAAGCAGGAGTAACCCAATATGGCTGCCACCGCCATCGCCACTGCCAACCCGATGAATACCCCGATCCACGGTGTCAGTCCCCAGTAGTTGAACATCATTGTCGGGATATAGGCACCGATGCCCAGGAAAACACCGTGTCCCAGTGAGACCATCCCGAATCTTGCCATGTAGGCCCAGGCCGTGGCCACAAAGGACCACAGCAGGATCAAGGTCATGATGTGCGTCAGGTAGGAGGATGTGACAACAAACGGCAGCACGACCAGAATAAGCAGCACCAATGGTTGCCAGTATGTCGAAAACTTGCTCTTTGGCTGCATGGCTAACTCTCAGTTCCCAGTAGTCCTTGCGGGCGGATCATCATCATGCCGATGAACATGACCATCGCAAGAATGTCAGCAACTTCGGGGGAGGACAACACGGCCGTTACCGAGGTGACAATGCCGATGATGAAGGCGCTAATGAATCCGCCCAAGAGATTACCCATCCCGCCGAAAACCACGATGACGAAAGCCATCAGCGTGAAACTCGCCCCGAAATGCGGGTGCACGGTGTAAATGGGCACGAAGAAGGCCGCCACCAGACCGGTCAGGGCTCCGCCGGCTGCCAGTGTCACGTAGTATATGACTTTGGGGTTTATGCCCACACCCTTGGCCATGTCCAGGTCCTGCGCCACCGCCCTGATACCCAGCCCCAGGTAGGTCCGGTTAAGAAAGAGATATAGGAGCCCAAGCGTAAAGATGGCGCCGATGAAGGCTGCGAGGAACGAGCTACGGATGAAGATGTCGCCGAACTGGATGATCGGCATGGTAATTGGTATACCACGATAGTCGGCACCCCAGATCACCTGGGCCAGGTTTTCCATCACAATGATGAGACTGGCCAAGGCCAGGAGCTGGTTAAGGCGCGGGGCATTCAAAAGAGGGTTGATGATGAGCAGTTGAGTGAGAATCCCGATCAGCCCCATGGCCACGATTCCCATGGCCATGGCCGGGATCAATGGAATGTGCCAGGAGGTGTGAAAAAAGTAGATAAAATAGAATCCCAGCATCACGAACTGGCCATAGGCCAAGTGTATGATCTTCACCACGCCGAAGATGAGGTTGAGACCAAAAGCCAGAAGGGCGAGTACCCCTCCGAGGAGGATGCCGTTCAATAAGGCCATTACAATCTGTTCGAACATCTTCCCTCCCCCCCTTTTTTTAGATCCCCAGATAGGCGGTCTTGATATAGGGATTCTTGTCAAAATCTTCGCTCCGCCCCTCGTAAACCAGTTTGCCCGATTCGATGAGGTAGGCGTAGTCCGCCACTTTGAGAGCCTTGTTGGCGTTCTGCTCCACCAGCAGGATGGCGTAGCCTTCCTGCTTCATCTTCAGGATGAACTCGAAGACCATGTTCACTACCATGGGAGCCAGTCCCAAAGAAGGTTCGTCGAGCATGATGAGCTTGGGCTGTGACATGAGGCTGCGACCGATAGCCAGCATCTGGCGTTCGCCGCCACTCAAGGACCCCGCTCGTTGTTTCTTACGTGTGGCCAGGATCGGGAACAGCTCGAAGATGCGGGGCAGCCACTCCTCGGCCTTCTCGCGGGCCACCTTGTTGTAAGAGCCTACCTTGAGGTTGTCCTGTACGGAAAGATTGGGAAACACCCGGCCACCTTCCGGTACCGAGGAGACACCGCTTTCAACAACCTTGTGGGCCTCCATCTTGTCAATTCGTTGCCCCTCGAATTCGATGCTGCCGCGGCGGGGTTTCTGGAGTCCGGAGATCGTGCGTAAAAGAGTACTCTTGCCGGCGCCATTTGGTCCCACCACGATCACGGTCTGGCCTTTGTCGAGTTTCAGCGTGACATTGTCAAGGGCCTGAAACTCGCCATAGAAAACGTCTATGCCCTGTACTTTCAGCATGGCTACCTTTTCATGATAACTAATCGCGGCCCAGGTAGGCCTCGATAACCCTTTCATCCTTCGATATGCTCATTGGATCGCCGTCGGCGATCAGCATCCCGAAATTGAGGACAATGACCCGCTCGACAAGCTTCATGAGCACGTGCATGATGTGTTCGACCCAGATGATGGTGATGCCCAGTTCCTCGCGGGCCTTTTTGAGGATTCCCGAAGCCTCGTTGAGTTCATCCTTGTTCAGTCCGCTCAGCACTTCGTCGGCCAGCAGTATTTTTGGCCTGGTGGCCAGTGCCCGCGCCAGTTCCAGTTTCCTGAGGGCGCCTGCCGTCATCCGGTCGGGATGTGAGTCGGGGTGCAGTTTGAGCCCCACGAAATCGAGCCATTGGAGCGCCTCTTCGCGGGTACGCTGCGCATCGTATTTCCTGACGCTCTGCTGACTGCCGAATATGGCTCCCAACATGATATTTTCGGCTACCGTCAAGGACTTGATCGGCTTCGGGATCTGGAATGTCCGCGCAATCCCTTGCCGGCAGATGTGGTTGGGGTTCATTCCGCTGATGACCTTCCCGTTGAAGAGGACATTGCCGTCGGAAGGAGGAAAGGCGCCGGAAATGATATTGAACGCGGTAGTCTTCCCCGAGCCGTTCGGCCCGATCAGCCCCACGAAGCTACCCTCCTCCAGTTTGAAGGAGACGTCCTTAAGGGCTACAATGCCGCCGAAGCGCTTCGTGACGTTCTTGATTTCAAGCATGGCCGATTCTATCATACGGTATCTGGTTGAGGTGACCTGGATTCCATTTCGGTGAATTCGCCACGGCAAAGCTTAAGCGGCCGGGGTGGGGAACACTCCCCGGCCGCGCGTTTGCATTACTTGATGGTGTAGGGGCTGTCCGCCGGTAGCGGGATGACAGGTGCTGCGGTCTGGAGCGCAGCCGGCCAGGTGATTTCCAGTTTGCCGTTGATCGACTGCATCACCACGGGGTAAGAGCGGATGTTCTGGCCGGCGTAGGTGTCATTCGGCGGGGCGAACTTGACACCGTAACCGCACGGGGTGGCACCCTCGGGGATGTCGATATCCAGAGAGGCCTTGCGGATCGAATCCGGGCTCAGGTCGCCATATTTCTTGAGCGCCAGAGGCAGCACGTCGTTCAGGAGGATCCAGGCGTGGCCGAAGCCCTGGGTGGCGTGGGTCGGGGGGTTATTATCATTGAACTTCTTCTCGTAACGGTTGAGGAACTCGCCCACGATATCGCCGACTCCGGGGGCCAGCTTTTTACGGTCCAGGAGCTGGGCCGGCGCCGGGTCCACATTGAAAGTGTAATTCATGAGCTTACCGCCGGCCGCCTCGGCCAGCTTGGGCAGGTTGGCATGACCTGCGCCATGACCTTCGATGGCCTTGGTCTTGAGGCCGAGTTCACGGGCCTGGCGGAAGAACAGCACCACGTCAGGGAAATATCCGGTGTGCAAGATGACGTCGGGTTTGGCTGATTTAAGCTTTAAAATCAGAGAGGACAGATCGTTGGTTTTGTGGGAGTAGGCCTCATTCATTACCAGGTTCATGCCGTATTCTTTGGACTTAGACACGTTGGCGGTGGCGACCGATGTGCCGTAGGGGCCGTCCTCATGCAGTACGGCGACCCTGAGTTCGGCAGGGGACTTGACTCCGAACTTGTTCAGGTTGTCCTTGAGGAGATTGACCGTGCTCTGGCCCCATTGGGAGCCCATGGGTTGTACGCGGAAGGTGTAGGCCAAGTGGCGGTCCTTCAACACCTGGTCCGAAATGGCGATGACCACCCAGAAGATCTTCTTGTTTTTCTCGGCCATCGGAGCCAGGGGAACTGCGATGGCGCTCGAAAAGACGCCGAGTACGACCGGCACGTCCTCCCCGGTCATCAGGCGCTGACCTTCGCGGATGGCTATGTCGGGGTTGCTCTGGGCATCCGACACCACCGGTACCACCTTATACTGCCCGGCGATGCCCCCACGTGCGTTGATCATGTCCACAGCCACCATGGTCCCTTGGTAACCGGCCAGTCCGCCGGCCGGAGCGAAGGCGCCAGTCAGGCTGTAAAGGACTCCAAGCTTGAACTCCTTTTGCGCCGCCAAGGTCTCGCCGGCAAAACCGACAATACACATGCTCAAA
>Ga0163199_1002986_pt1 | contig 10281 bp, 9 predicted proteins | sample PL_2010_150m_FD_113537 | JGI IMG/M metagenome (GOLD analysis project Ga0163199, IMG submission 113537) | Freshwater microbial communities from Powell Lake, British Columbia, Canada to study Microbial Dark Matter (Phase II) - PL_2010_150m | ecosystem: Environmental > Aquatic > Freshwater > Lake ...
GAGGAAACCGTAGTACTACACGGATTTGCTTATTAAATAAGATCGACTTTCAGGAAATCTTCTTGAAAGGAGGGATGCCCTCACCACATCTTATCTTAGCGCGAGTCGTCACTCCAAGCACTGCTTGGGTTGGCATGACCCATTGCAATTCTAAGCGATGGGAAAATCAAATTTTTTTGCACGGAGGAGAATAAGAAATGTCTAAACGTAGTTACTTAGTTATCTCAGTGATCGTTGCACTGAGCACCGTCTTGAGCGCGTGCGCCACGCCCGCGCCCGCAGGTCCCGCAGCCGGTGGCACTGTCACAGTCGTATCCGACCTTCCGATGACTGGCTCGTCATTAGGTCAAACTCAAACGATCGTCAACGCCATTACGCAAGCGTTTGAGTCGAAGAGCAACAAAGTTTGCGACGGCAAGTGGACCATCACCTACAAACCGTACGATGATGCCTCGGCTGCTCGCGGCGCTTGGGATCCCGAAGTAGTGACCAAGAACGCCAAAGAATATGCCTCGAACACGAATGTCGTTGTCGTGATCGGCACGTTCAACTCCGGCGCAGCGAAACTCATGATCCCGATTCTCAATGCCGAGAATTTGGTCATGGTCTCCCCCGCCAACACCTATCCTGGTTTAACGAAACCGGGCAAGGGCGAGAAGGATGAACCCGATAAGTATTACCCGAACAAAACCCGCAATTACTCGCGCGTAGTGCCTGCCGATGATCTGCAAGGCGCAGTCGCCGCGAAGTGGGCGAAAGACCTCGGCGCGAAAGCAGTTTATATCCTTGATGATCAAGAACTGTACGGCAAGGGTGTCGCCGATGTGTTTGAGAAGTCTGCCAAGGACGGCGGCTTGACTGTTTTGGGTCACGAAGGTATTGATGGCAAATCGTCAGATAACAAAGCGCTCTCCACCAAGATCAATGACAAGAAGCCTGATCTGATCTACTTCGGCGGCATCACCCAGAACAATGCCGGTCAGTTGTTCAAGGACCTCCGCAACGTTGGTTTCAAAGGCATGTTGATGGGTCCCGATGGCATTTACGAAGACGCTTTCGTGAAGGCGGCTGGCGATGCATCTGAGAATGTGTATGTTACCTTCGGCGGTTTGCCTGTAGATAAATACGCCGGCGCAGCAGCCACATGGCGCGATGCCTACAAGGCGAAGTTCAAGAGTGATCCTGAAGTCTATGCCGTCTATGGTTACGTTGCGGCGCAAGTGACGATGGATGCTTTTGAGCGCGTCTGCAAGAGCGGCAAAGCGTTGACCGATCGCGCGGCAGTTCGCGATGCCGTGTTCGGCACCAAAGACCTCGACAGCGTGTTGGGCAAGTTCTCTATGGACGCCAATGGTGACACCAGCGACACCACGATGTCCGGCGTTCAGATCAAGAAGGGCAAGTTCGAATTCGTCACATCACTCAAGTAGTAGTATCTGTTGAAGTGGCGCTGAGGGAGCGAGCGGGCAACTGCTCGCTCCCCAAGTACGCTTTATGTCGTAAGGAAGTCGGCTCACTAGCCGACTTTGCGTATTAGTAAAGGTCATGTATAGTAAGTCAAGTTCCTCATAACCCAAACTACTAAAGGCAGGTAGCGTTCCATGCAGCTTGTACGACGATATTTACCGCTAGTCATTGGAATTTATTTACTCTTGTTCTTCGGACCTATCGCCGGGTTCGATTTCTTCCGCATCGTCGGCGAGATTTATACCAAGCCTCACCTTCTACTCCAACAACTCATCATTGGTCTCGCCAATGGTTCGATTGTCGCCATCGTTGCCTTAGGCTACACCTTGGTCTATGGCATCATCGAGCTGGTTAACTTCGCTCACGGCGATGTTTTCATGCTCGGCGCATTTATGGCGCTCACTGTCATTGGCGCCACCGGAGTCACCGAGAAAAGCACCTCAACAGAAAAAATCACGGCGGCATTAATCGCTGGCGCCACCGCGATTATTTTTTGCGGCGTTGTCAACGTCATCATCGAACGCTTTGCCTATCGCCGCTTGCGAAACGCACCGCGTCTTGCGCCGCTTATCTCGGCAATCGGCGTCTCGTTCATCGTGCAAAACATCGGTTTATTTTGGGGCGGTCTCCGTTCCTTCTTCCCCATTATGGGCGTCAACTCTGCCGCGCCGAAAGCCTTCCCCGATCTCATTGGTCGTGTGGATGTGTTCAAAGATTGGCTGGGTCTTGATCTCCCTATCACTCTAAGCACCAAAGAATTAATGGTCATCGTCGTTGCGGCAGTATTGATGATCGGTCTGCGGTTGCTGGTGCAATACACCAAGATCGGCAAAGCCATGCGCGCCACTGCCGAGAACCGCGATGCCGCCAAGATCATGGGGATTAATATTGACCAAGTGATCTCGTTTACATTTTTGTTAGGCGGCGCACTGGCCGGTGCTGCCGGTTTGATGTTTGGTCTTTATAACAACACGGTCGTCTTCACCATGGGTTTCACTGGCGGCTTGCGCGCGTTCACCTCGGCGGTGTTGGGCGGCATCGGCAACATCACCGGCGCAATGTTTGGTGGCATCCTCATCGGACTCCTCGCCGCATTCAGCGATCAATATTTCTCCTCACGCTGGACAAACGCTTGGGTCTTTGCCATTTTGGTTCTGGTGCTGGTCTTCCGCCCCACAGGTTTGATGGGCGAAAACGTCGGACAGAAAGCGTAACGTTATGGGAAAATATCGCACTGCTATTACAATCGGCGCCATTGGCGCAGGCATCACCTTACTGTTCGGCGGTTGGTCAATGATCCTCGTCGGCACAGTCGTCGGAGCCATGATCGGCTTAAGTTACGGACAGCGATCCTCGAAACGCGGCGCACTCGATAAAGCGCGTGATGTCCTTCTGCCAGCTTTGATCGCAAATGCCATCATGGGGTTGGGTGGGACGCTTTACACCTTCGTCATAATACCAATCACCGGCAAGACTCTCAACTACAATCAACCGCTCAAATTCGGCACGGATCGTATGCCGCTGGACAGCATCGCAGTTTTCATCATCGGACTTGTGGCGGGTATCGTGATCGGCGTTGTCATTGCCGCGCTCATTGCCTATTTGCAAGGTCTCCCGGAGAATGTGCGGCGAGTCGCTTTCATCGCTTCGCTGATGGTATTTTTATTTGGTCTCCCGTTCTTTGATCAAGTAACAGGATTGGATTGGATCGCGGCGATCATCACCATTCAAATTTTCATCTTACTTGCACTGGGATTGAACATCGTCGTCGGCTATGCCGGTTTACTCGATCTCGGTTACGCCGCCTTCTTTGCCATTGGCGCCTACACCACGGGGTTACTCAGTTCGTCGCAGATCGACATCCATTGGAACTTCTGGTTAGTGATCTGGATCGCGGCGGCGATGGCGGCATTCGCCGGTCTGGTCTTAGGCGCGCCCACGCTTCCGTTGCGCGGCGATTATCTGGCGATCGTCACCTTAGGCTTCGGCGAGATCATCCCTGTCGTCTTTCGTAATCTCATCTCCGTCACCCTGCGCGAACCCTTCACGCGCATCTGCTTTGTCGGGTGCGATCCAAAAGTTGACATCGTCAGATGGTGCTTCTATGCCTGTGAAAAAGCGTTAGACCTCACCGCAGGCGAGAAGGGCATCAATCCCATTGGTCGCCCGATCATCCCCTTCACCGATGAAGCGCTCTTTAGCAGCCGCAGTTACATGCCTTGGTATTTTTTAGTGCTCGTGTTGATCGTCCTCTCGATCTTTTTCATCAGCCGTTTGCGCAACTCGCGCATTGGTCGGGCGTGGATGGCGATCCGCGAAGACGAACTCGCCGCATCGCAAATGGGAATCGATCCAGTCAAAACAAAATTACTCGCCTTCTCCATGGGCGCGACCTTCTCCGGCTTCGCCGGCGCGTTCTACGGTGCTTACATCTCCGCCATCTTCCCCGGCATATTCGACTTCAGTGTGTCGGTCATCATCTTGTGCATGGTGATCTTGGGCGGCTTGGGTAATATGGTCGGCGTGATCATCGGCGGCATTTTGATCATGGGAACCGACCGGCTCTTTCTGCCGCAGATCGCCACACTGCTCAAAGATTTCATGCGCTACTCGGTGCTGGGCAATATCAGCAACCCGGTGCTTAAAGATTTTCTGGAGATCAGCGTAGATCCGAATCAAATGCGTTTGGCTATCTTTGGCTTGGTGTTAGTCATAATGATGGTGGTGCGACCCGAAGGGCTAGTGCCTAGCGCCGAACGACGCGCCGAACTACACGAAGGCGAAGAAGAAAAAGGTGACGCCGCCACCGAAGCGGCGGCTTAACTCTTTAATGACTATTTACTAATCACTATGGCTCCTATCCTTGAAGCAAAACAAGTTACCCAAACCTTCGGCGGTCTGACCGCCGTCAACAAAGTAGATTTTGTGATCGAGAAAGGCATGATCGCCGGACTGATCGGACCTAACGGCGCGGGCAAAACTACTTTCTTCAACAACATCACCGGAATCTACCGCGCGACCAGCGGCACGCTGACGTTTGACGGCAACAGCGTGTTAGGTCTTAAGCCGCACGACATCACCAAGCTCGGCATCGCCCGCACGTTTCAAAACATCCGTCTGTTCGGCAACATGAGCGCGCTGGAAAATATCTTGGTCGGCAGTCAAGTGCGCATGGTATCGGGATTGATTGCCTCGACACCACTCGCCACAATGCCGCAATGGATCAAGGTATTGATCTTTGCCTTGGGCGTGGTTATCACTATCGCCGCCGTGCCTCTCTTTATCGTCACACAAAATATTCCGCTCGCCTACACAATGGTCATTGTCGGCATCTTATCTATACTTCTCGGTTCGATGCTGCTTTCGGCATTAATGGACGGACTCTTCGGATCGTTACTGACACACCCCACCGTCAGCCAAGAAGAAAGCAAAGCCGTTGAGCGCGCGTTAGAATTGCTTGACTATGTTGGCTTGGGTAGACGAGAAGCGCACACGACCGCCAAGAATTTACCATACGGGCTTCAACGGCGGTTAGAGATTGCGCGCGCGTTGGCGACAAACCCCAAGTTGTTGTTGCTCGACGAGCCCACTGCCGGGATGAATCCCGCCGAGACCGCCGACCTCACTTCCTTCATCAAACGCTTGCGCGACGAACTCAGCCTCACCATTCTACTCATCGAACACGACATGCGCGTGGTCATGGGCATTTCAGATCGCGTCACGGTTTTGGATCACGGCGAGAAGATCGCCGAAGGCTCGCCGGCCGAAGTTCAACGCAACCCACAAGTGATTGAAGCCTATCTGGGCAAAGGCTCGATAGGGGCTGGGAAATAACTAACATGCTCGAACTCAAAGACGTTCACACTTACTACGGCAATATCCACGCCCTCAAGGGCATCTCTCTCAACGTGCAGAAAGGCGAGATCGTTACGCTCATCGGGTCAAACGGCGCGGGCAAAACTACTACGCTTCGCACCATTCAAGGATTGATCCACGCGCGGCATGGATCGATCACGCTCGAAGGCGAAGAGCTTACCAAAATTCCGGCGCACGAAGTAACGATGCGCGGCGTATCGCAATCACCGGAAGGACGTTTGATCTTCCCGCGCATGACCGTGCTGGAGAATCTGGAGATGGGCGCGTTCACCCGCAAAGACGTGGATGGCATCAAGCGCGACTTGGAACGAGTCTTCACCGTCTTCCCTCGCCTCAAAGAACGCATCAAACAAACAGGCGGCACGCTCTCTGGCGGCGAACAACAAATGCTTGCTATCGGGCGGGCGCTCATGGCAAACCCGCGCGTGTTATTGCTTGACGAACCCTCTATGGGTCTCGCCCCGATCTTGGTTGAGCAAATCTTCAACATCATCGGCGATCTCAACAAGCAAGGCACCACCATTTTGCTGGTCGAGCAAAATGCGCGCATGGCACTTTCCATTGCTCATCGCGGCTACGTTTTACAAACAGGCACCATCCGTTTGCAAGGTTCGGCAAAAAATTTGCAGGAAGACGACGAAGTGCGAAAGACCTATTTGGGCGAACACTAAAGCAATGCCCAATGAGACAATGAACAATGAACAATTTGCCATTGTTCATTGTGTTCATTCTTCATTGTTCATTGTATGTTGATCCTTTCTGCAACTGATATTCGCCGTGCGCTGCCCATGCGCGCGGCGATTGATTCTCAAAAGAAAGCCTACGCCTCACTCGTCACTGGCGACTCGGTGTTGCCGCTTCGCACACCTGTCGCCGTCCCCGCGCAAAACGCCGTCACCCTCTTCATGCCGGCCCGCGTCGAAAACGATCTCGGCGCAAAAATAGTTTCGGTCTTTCCAAAAAATGTAGATCGCAACTTGCCGATGATTCACGGCGTGGTGATCCTGATCGATTCTGAAACGGGTGAGCCGCTTGCCTTAATGGACGCCACCTACCTCACCGCGTTACGAACCGGCGCGGGTGCGGGCGCCGCCACTGAACTCCTCGCCCGACCCGACTCCTCAATTGCCGCCATCATCGGCAGTGGAACGCAAGCGAAAACGCAACTGCTGGCGATGTGTGAAGCCCGCCCGATCACCGAAGCGCGAATCTACAGCCGCGACACACATCACGTATCACGCTTCATTGAAGAAATACAGCCTCAAGTGAAAGCAAAACTGATCCCCGCTTCATCTTCGCGCGATGCAATCATCAACGCCGACATAATTTGCGCCGCCACTACTTCATCAACCCCCGTCTTTGATGGGCGTGATCTTAAACGCGGCGCGCACGTCAACGCCGTAGGCGCATACACTTTGCAAATGAAAGAGATAGACAACGAAACGATCCGCCGCGCCAAAAAAGTTTTCATAGACTCGCGCCAAACCGCTTTCGCCGAAGCAGGCGACGTGATGGATGCAATCCAGAACAACGTCATCACTGAAAACGATCTGATCGAGATCGGCGCAGTAGCGGCAGGTCAATACGTTAGTCGTGCCGATGGCGACATCACCTTCTTCAAATCGTGCGGCATCGCCGTGCAAGACGTTGCCGCAGGCGGCGAAGTGCTGAGGCGGGCGCAAGAAATGAAACTGGGGATTGAAGTTGAGCTCTAAGTTATCAGTTATCAGTAACTTCTCTCACTGCTCACTGCTCATTACTCACTGCTCACTATGCCCCTCCCCTCCCAAACCCACACCCTCATCATCGGCGGCGGCGTGATGGGCGCCAGCACGCTCTATCATCTCGCCAAACGCGGAATCAAAGATGTCGTCCTGCTCGAAAAAGAATCATTCTTTGGGCAAGGCGCCACCGGACGATGCGCGGGCGGCATCCGCTACCAGTTCGCCACCGAGATCAACATTCGACTCTCGTTGTTGAGTCTGCCAATGCTGGATCGATTCAAAGACGAGATCGGGCAAGATATTGATCGCCGCTATTGCGGCTATTTGTTTTTGCTCAACAATGAGAAAGATGTTGCCGCCTTCAAACGAAATATTGAACTCCAACATTCGCTCGGCGTGACGACCGAGTGGTTGAGCGGCGACGAGATTCGCCAGCGTTTGCCGTTGATGCGACTCGATGATGTAATCGGCGGGACGTTTTACGCGCAAGACGGGTTGTGCGATCCAAACGGAGTCGTCATGGGTTACATCAACGCCGCGCGACGACTCGGCGCGAAAGCAATCGAAGACTCGGAAGTGATCGCGGTTGAAAAATCCGGTGATAAAGGATTCAAAGTTCACACTGCAAACGGCGACATCACCTGCGATCTTCTGGTGAACGCGGCAGGTCCGTGGAGTGCGCCTCTGAGTCAGATGATCGGCATCCATCTGCCTGTCACACCACTGCGTCGCCAAATGCTCACCACGACTCCGTTGCCTGAAGTGCCACCAGATTTTCCATTCGTCATTGACTTCGCCCAAAGTTTATATTTTCATCGTGAGGGCGACGGCTTGCTCACTGGCATGTCGAACCCAAATGAGAAAGCCGGGTTCGATCAAAATGTTGACGAAGATTTTGAATTGATCAACCTTGAAGCCGCCTCAAAGCGAATGCCGTTGTTGGAGAAAGCCGGTCTCGCCTCACATTGGGCGGGACTCTACGAAGTGACTCCCGACGCGCACCCGATCGTTGGACGTGTGAGTGAAAATTATTTTGTGGTCGCCGGTTTCAGCGGTCACGGTTTCATGCACGGACCCGCCAGCGGCTTGCTGCTCAGCGAAGAAATTTTAGACGGCAAGGCGCACACGCTAGATATTTCGTCGTTGAGTCATGCAAGGTTTGCGGAGGGAAAGTTGATTAAGGAATATAATGTCGTGTAATGACGAAACAATGCCGACCTATATCCGTTGCTCTGATCACTCTGGTGATCGCTACGCTCGCCTGCTCTGATTTTTTGCCGAGACAAGCAACACCCACGCCCACCGTTGCGCCGCGAGTGACGGCGTCACCTTTGTTGCCCACACCCACAAACGCTCCAAGCGCACCCGTCGTTTCATCTGATACGCCCGCGCCTGCACCAACACTCGTTCCATCATCCACGCCTGCGCCCTCACCCACACTCGGAGTCGGCGCGACGCGCACATCGCCAAAAGATGAAATGGTGCTGATGGTTGTGCCTGCGGGCGAATTTAAAATGGGGACGACCCCTATCGAGTCAACACTCATCAACGAGAAGCCACAGCACGTTGTTTTCGTGGATGCGTTCTGGATGGACAAAACCGAGATCACTAACGCCCGTTATGCCTTGTGCGTCAAAGACGGCAAATGCGTTCCGCCAACTGTCACTCAATCCACGACTCGTCCGCGCTATTATGGGAATCTTGAGTTCAACAACTTTCCAGTGATCGCTTTGACTTGGGACGAAGCGAAAAATTATTGCGCGTGGGCGGGGCAACGTTTGCCAACCGAAGCCGAGTGGGAGAAAGCGGCGCGCGGCGTTACCAATTGGACGTATCCGTGGGGAAACACTTCGCCTGATTCGACGGTGCTTAATTTTGGGCGAATGATCGGTGACACCACTGAAGTTAACAAGTATCCTAAAGGTTCAAGTCAATACGGCATTTGGGATTTGGCAGGAAATGTTTCGGAATGGATCGCTGATTGGTATGACGAAAAATATTATGAGACATCACCCGCAAAAAATCCGACGGGTCCCGCAAATGGTCAAACGCGCGTGGTGCGCGGCGGCGCGTGGGATTTTCCGCCGCAAGGTTTACGCGCCGCGCAGCGACAGGGCGCGAATCCGTTAACGCGGGCGTATAATGTCGGCTTCCGTTGCGTGGTGAACGCGACGCCGTGAATAAAAACTCTGTTCTCACCGCAGCGCGTGGAAATGAATTTCCACGCTGTTACAAAAAGTCTGCTAAAGCAGACTAACCCCAACGCGATTTATCGCGTTTCACGTATCAGCAGGATGATTCATCATCCTGCGAGAGCGCCAACGCAGAGCGGGCAGAGAGTTTAAAAAGATTTCTCAGCGTTCTTTGCGAACTCTGCGGTGAGATCATTAGCTTAGACCAACAAGGTATCCAATCTAAAGGAGCATGTAGTTAAATAAGTGAATGCAGAAATCATCGCAATCGGCACCGAGCTATTGCTCGGCGAAATTGTAGACACAAACAGCGCGCACATCGCAAAAAAGTTACGCACGATAGGTCTCAATCTCTTCTACACCTCTTCTGTCGGCGACAACGAACAACGCATCGCCGATGTGATCAAACATGGGTTGGAACGATCCGAAGTCGTCCTCACTACGGGCGGCTTGGGTCCCACAGTGGACGATATGACTCGTGAAGCGATTGCCCGCGCCACAGATCGTCAACTCTTTCTCGACGAAAAACTTTTGGGCGAGATCGAAGAGCGGTTCAGCGTGATGGGTCGCAAGATGACCGACAATAACAAACGCCAAGCCTATCGCCCCACCGACTCGATTGCTATTTCAAATCCTGTCGGCACTGCGCCCTCGTTCATTGTGGATACGGGCAAGAGTGTGGTGATCAGTTTGCCCGGCGTGCCGCGCGAGATGGATTACTTGATGGATTGCGCTGTTATCCCCTACTTGCGCGAGCGATTCAATTTGAAATCCATCATCAAGAGCCGCGTCTTGCGCGTCTCGGGTTTGGGCGAGAGCGTGGTGGATCAACACATCGGCGATTTAGAAAAGTTAAGCAACCCCACCGTTGGGCTTAATGCTCATGCCGGTTTCGTGGATGTCCGCATCACGGCAAAAGCAGAAAAAGTGGAAGACGCCGATACGATGATCGCCGAAGTGGAGAAGGTAGCACGCGAGAGGTTGGGCGATCATATCTTTGGGGTTGACGGCGACACCTTAGA
>Ga0163199_1002987_pt1 | contig 10280 bp, 10 predicted proteins | sample PL_2010_150m_FD_113537 | JGI IMG/M metagenome (GOLD analysis project Ga0163199, IMG submission 113537) | Freshwater microbial communities from Powell Lake, British Columbia, Canada to study Microbial Dark Matter (Phase II) - PL_2010_150m | ecosystem: Environmental > Aquatic > Freshwater > Lake ...
CCTCCATCAAAGCCGTCGCCACGGCGTCGGGAGACGGCAATTTGGCGGGGCAGGTGGTGTACGACCTCGTGGTCTTTCCGTCCGGGCCGGGCCGTCCGCTGATGTACCGCGTGGTCATGGATGTGGGCCTCGCGCAGGGCCAGATCATCCGGCTGAGCCAGGCGTCCATGGTCCGCATCGACCCCGGCGCCGTCCAGGACGCGGTGTAACTTTCCCTTCCTTGACCCTCCCGGCTGATTCTGGTTACATACCGATTTGTGGCTTCTTCGCAATTCAAACGGGCGCAGGTGAAGGCGCGGCAGGAGATGAAGCGCCGGGTCGTCGAGATCCAGACCCGCGTCCCCAAGGGCATCGACTATGCCTTTGAATCGCTGCTGCAGGAGCAGCCCGACCTGTCCCTGAAGATGGAGGGCGCGCTGGAGGAAGTGCTGCGCATGGTGGAGACGATTGACGGAGAGATCGAGGAGGTCTCCAGCGTCGCCGAGCTGGAGCGCCTGGACCGGCGCATCGAGTTCATCGAGGAGCAGTTCGAGGATATCGAAGCCGAGCTTTACAGCCGCCCCCGGCGTCGCCGGAAGCGCCGGCCCAATCTGTTCGATTTCTTCCGGCAGGCGGCAGGCGGCGGGAGCGACGGATCGTCGGATCCGCAGGGCGAGGTGAGGACCGCGGCCGAGGCCTTCACCGTCCTCGGCTTGGAGGAAGGCAGTTCCTACCAGGTCGTCACGAAGGCCTTCCGGAAGAAGGCCAAGGAACTCCATCCGGATTCGCGTGACGGCGACCGAAGCGGGGAGGCGCAGCTGCGCAAGCTGATCGTCGCCTACCAATACATCAAAACCATCTATAATTGGGGCGAGGACAAGCCGACCCCCGGATCGCCGAACGCATGAACGCCCGCTTCCTGCTCGTCGCTCTGTTGGCCGCGGTGGTCGGCGCGCCGTTCGACGCCGCGCCGGCGGCGGACGAGATCGTCGTGTACTCGGGCCGGAAGGAGATGGTGAGCAAGCCTGTGGCCGAGGCCTTCCAGAAGAGGACCGGCATACAGGTCAAACTCAAGATCGGCAAGACGTCCGGCCTGGCCAACGAATTGATCCAGGAGAAGGCCCGCCCGCGGGCCGACGTCTTCATCGCCACGGAAGCCGGCGTGATGGAAGTGCTCGCCAGGAACGGCGTCCTCGACGCGTACGTCTCGCCGGAAGCCAGGGATTTGGAGCCTGGATTTCGCGACAAGGAGGGCCGGTGGACGGGTATCTCCTCCCGCGCCCGTGTCATCCTCTACAACAAAAATCTGGTGGCGGAGAAAGACGTGCCCCGTTCCGTGTTCCAGTTGACCGATCCGAAATGGAAGGGCAAGGTCGCCGTCGCCGGCACGCGGGAGCGGACGACCTTGAGCTGGGTCTCCTCGCTCGTCGCCGTCAAAGGGGTCGAATTCACCCAGAACTACCTGGCGAAGCTCTACGCGAACGGCCTGAAGGTCCTGCCGGACAACACGGACGTCTGGCAGGGCGTGGGGCGCGGCGAGTTCGCCGTCGGCCTGACCAACTCGCCGAATTATTTTCTGGCGCGCAAGGCGGACTATCCGGTCGGCGTGGTCTATCCGGATCAGGACGACGGCGGGCCCGGCACGCTGCTCAATCTCAACGCGATCGCGCTCGTGAAGGGCGCGGCGAATCCCGCCGCCGCCCGGCGCTTCATCGATTTCGTGCTGTCGGCGGAGGGCCAGCGCATCCTGATCGACGGCGCCTATGAGATTCCCCTCAAGCCGGATATCATTGATCCCGTTCCGCTGACCGGATTCCGGCGGACCCCCGTGACCGAGGAGCAGTTGGCGGATCTGGCGGAGTCCACGCTCAAGCTGTTGGCCGGCATCGGGCCGGAGTGGTGAAGGGAGCGATCATGCGGCACGTGCTGCGATGTTGGCTCTGCATGATGGTGTGCGCCGTGACCGCCTGGGTATTGGTCGCGGCGCCGGCTGTATGGGCCGACGACCTGAACCGGGACTTGCTCCGGAAGGGCATGGCGCTCAATGACGTGGTCCTGACGTTCGGCCAGCCGACCCAGATCGAGTGGGTCAACCTGAGCGGCACCGCGGTCCTCTTCATCTTTTATCCCACCGAGCAGTCGGACGCGGTCGTCCGGCAGGACGGCCGCGCGATGCTGCCGCTGGGGTTCGTCACCGAGGCGTTGGCCGGCTGGGGCAAGGACTTCTACGAGCAGAACCGATCTCCGAAAATATCCCCAAGGCCGAGCGCTCCATGAATATTCTCATGCTGGCGAGCGAGGCGGTCCCGTTGGCTAAGACGGGCGGCCTCGCCGATGTGGTCGGGGCGCTGCCCGTCGAGCTTGCGCGCCTCGGGCATGACGTCAGGCTGGCGCTCCCGCGCTATGCCGGCATCGAGTCCACGTTGGTCAAGCTCAAGCAGGCGTCCAAGGTTCAGATCCCCTGGCGCGGCGATCGACTTGAGGTCGGCGTCGAGACCGGGACGCTCGGCGGCGGCGCGGTCCCGCTGACCTGCATCCGGTACGATCCCTTCTTCGCCCGGCAGGGGCTCTATGGCGAGGGCGGCCGCGACTATCCCGACAATCTCGACCGCTTCGCGCTCTTTTGCCGTGCGGTCATGGAGGCCTGCAAACAGTCGAGACGGCCGCCTGACATCCTGCACGCCCATGATTGGCAGGCGGCGCTGGCCGTCGTCTACCTCAAGACGCTTTACCGGAAAGATCCGGCGTGGGCCGGGACCCGCGCGCTCTTCACCATCCATAATATGAGCTACCCGGGCCTGTTCCCGGTCACGGCCTTTGAGACCACCGGCCTGCCCTGGTCGGAATACACGCCGGAGCGGCTTGAATATTACGGGCAGGTGAACCTGCTCAAGGGCGGGCTCATCCACGCCGACATCCTCAACACGGTCAGCCCGACCTATGCGCGCGAAATCCAGGCCGCCGAGTTCGGGTGCGGGCTGGAAGGCGTGCTGCAGGTTCGGCAGGACAGGCTGTACGGGGTGACCAACGGGATTGATTACAACATCTGGAACTCGGCGACCGATCCGCATCTGCCAGCGCACTACTCGGCGAAGGATTTGTCCGGGAAGAAAGAATGTAAGCGCGTGCTGCAGGCGGAGATGAAACTGCCCGTCCGCGACGTGCCGCTGATGGGCCTGGTCTCGCGGCTGGTCTTTCAGAAGGGCATTGACCTGATCGTGGACATCCTCCCCAAGCTGCTTGACCTGGATGTGCAGATGGTGGCGCTCGGCAGCGGCGACCCGTCGTATCAGGCGCTCCTGGCGGGCCTCAGCGAGCGTTATCCCGACAAGCTGGCCGTGCGTCTCGCGTTCGATGAAAACCTGGCGCATCGGATCGAGGCCGGGGCGGATCTTTTTCTGATGCCGTCCCGCTACGAGCCCTGCGGGCTCAACCAGCTCTACAGTCTCCGCTACGGCACGGTGCCCGTCGTGCGGAAAACAGGCGGCCTCGCCGACACGGTGGTTCCCTACGCGCCGGATGTCCGATCGGGCTCGGCGGCGACGGGCTTCAGCTTTGAGAAGCCCGAGCCTGAAGTCCTGCTGAGCACCATGTTTCTGGCCCTGCGGGTGTATCGTGACAAGGATGAGTGGGCCGGTCTGATGCAACGGGGCATGCAGCAGGACTTTTCCTGGCAGCGCTCGGCCAGGCAGTACGTGGACTTGTACGAACGCGCGTTGGCTGTCGAGGCGTAACCCGACGAAGAGCCGGCGCTTGACGCTCTTGGTGAGCGTCTGCTAGGGTGACGCTGAGTAAGGCGATGGGGTTCGCCTTCAACCGCCGTGTCGACGGCTGATGACCCCTACCGAGTTGAAGGACCCGGTAGGGGTTTTTTGTTGTCGGAGAGGAGGGCAAGGCGTCATGTCGTTTTCGTGGGAGATTGCGGCGATTTGGATAGGGTTGGCCTTGGTGGCGACCTTGATCTCGATCCGGATCGGCGTTTCCGTCGCCCTGGTCGAGATTCTGGTGGGCACGCTCGGCGGCAATCTGCTGGACCTCAAGCCCACGCCCTGGATCGATTTCCTGGCCGGGGCCGGCAGCATCCTGCTCACCTTCCTGGCCGGGGCCGAAATCGACATCCAGATCATGAAGGAAAGATGGCGCGAGACACTGTCCATAGGGTTTGCGTCGTTCCTGCTCCCTTTCCTCGGCGCCGGCGCGTACGCTTACTGGGTCGCCGGATGGTCGCTGGAGGCGTCGGAGATCGCGGGCATCGCGCTTTCCACCACGTCGGTGGCGGTGGTCTATGCCGTCATGGTCGAGCGGGGCTACAATGAAACCGGCTTCGGCCAGATAATCCTCGCCGCCTGCTTCATCACGGACCTGGGCACGGTTCTGGCGCTCGGGCTTCTTTTCGCCGATTACGATTGGCATCTGGTGGCGTTTGGAGTGGGAACGGGCGTGACTCTCTGGCTCCTGCCACGTGTGACGCCGTGGTTTTTTGCAAAGGTCGGGAGTCGCATCAGCGAGCCGGAGATGAAGTTTCTTCTGCTGGTGCTGTTCGCCTTGGGCGGACTGGCGCAGGCGGCCAAGAGTGAAGCGGTCCTGCCGGCGTATCTGGTCGGCATGGCGCTGGCGCCGTTCTTTCTGGCCAACCGGACCTTTGCGCAACGGATGCGGCTGATCGCCTTCGCCGTGCTGACGCCGTTCTATTTCCTGAAGGCCGGGGTGCTCATCGGGTGGACCGCCATCGTGAGCAGCCTCGGGTTGATCGGAATTTTCCTGGGCGTCAAAGTCGCCGCCAAGTTTGCCGGGGTGTGGCCTCTCACCCGCGTCTTCCGTTTCAGTCATCGCGAGGGGATGTACCTCACCCTGCTGATGTCCACGGGCCTGACTTTCGGCACGATCTCCGCTCTGTACGGTCTGTCTAACCGCTACATCACGCAGGAGCAGTATGCCGTGCTGGTCACGGCCGTGATTCTGAGCGCGGTCGTGCCGACGCTCATCGCCGAGCGCTGGTTTGATCCGGGCGGCAGACCGCCGGAGGAGACACTGCCACGCCGGCACTCGGATCGAAGAGACCAGCTGGCTGATCAAAGGGAGGGAAGGGGATAGCTATGTGGCACAAAATTCTGGTTGGATTGGACGGTTCTGACGGGGCCAAGAAAGCGTTCTCGGTGGCCGTGAAGCTGGCGTCTCAATTCGGAGCCGAACTGCACTCCATTTCGGTCGAGGAGAAGCTCCCTCACTATGCGGCGACGGTGGGAGAAGTCCTCGAGAGCAAACAAGAGGCGGCTGATTATTTCAGGAGGATCACGGCGGAGGCCTCGCAATCGGCTTGTGCGGCCGGGGTGACCCTCCACAGCCACGTCATGCCCGGTCACGAGGTGGAAACCATCGTGACCTTCGCCAGGGAGAAAGGGTTCGACCTCTTGGTGATCGGCTTCATGGGGCATTCGAGGATCTTCGGCCGCATCTGGGGCAGCACGTCCCAGAACCTCACGAAGCTGTCACCCTGTACAGTGCTCGTCGTCAAATGACGCTCCGACGGATTCCCCGCAACGTCTGGGTGACCGGATGGGTCAGCTTTTTCATGGACGTCAGTTCCGAGATGGTCTATCCGCTGGTGCCGCTGTTTCTGTCCTCCTCGTTGGGCGCCAGCAAATCCGTCATAGGATTGATTGAAGGGATCGCCGAAGCCGCCGCGAGTATTCTGAAACTGTTCTCGGGCGCGCTGGCCGATCGCTTCGGCAAACACAAGCTCCTGATGGGGCTGGGCTACGGCATCGCCACCGCTTCTCGCCCGCTCCTGGCGATGGCGACCGGGTGGGGCATGGTGTTGACCGCGCGGTTTACGGATCGGGTCGGCAAAGGCATCAGGACCGCTCCACGCGATGCCATCATCGCCGCCTCCACGCCGCCCGAGCGGCTGGGCCTGGCCTTCGGGTTCCATCGGGCGTTGGACACGGCAGGGGCCGTCGTGGGGCCTGCGGTGGCGCTGCTCATTCTCGCTGTCTGGGTCGCCGACTATCGGTTGGTGTTCTGGTTGTCCATCATCCCGGGCGTGCTGGCCGTCGCCTTGATCGTGTTGTTCATCACCGCCGACGGATCAGCCCCTGTGATGACGACGAAGTTTTCCTGGTCGCTCCAGGGATTCGATGCGCGCTTTGTCGGATTCATTGCCGTCGTGGGTCTGTTCTCCCTGGGCAATTCCAGCAATGCGTTCCTGATTCTCAAGGCCGAGCATGCCGGGATCAGCCCGGCCTGGATCTCGGGCGTCTATCTGGCCTTTAACGCGACGTATGCGCTGTGCTCGATCCCGGGCGGGATGCTGGCGGATAGGATCGGCATGCGACCGGTTATTACGGGAAGCCTCGTCCTGTTCGCCGTGGTGTACGCCGGGTTTGCGCTGGCAGACACGCCCTGGCCCATCGCCGGCTTGTTTGTTCTGTATGGCGTTTACATGGGGTTCGCCGAAGGGGTGCTGCGCGCCTATCTCGCGACGCTGGTGCCCAGTGCGCGAAAGGCCACGGGCTTTGGCCTTTACCACATGGTGGTGGGGATCGCCATACTGCCGGCGAGCTTGATCGCAGGGTTTCTGTGGGACCACATCGGCCCGGCCGCGCCGTTCTGGTTCGGCGCGGCGTCGGCCACCCTGGCTGCCGTTTTGTTCGCGAGCCTCTCGTGGCGGAATTCACGACCGCTTATGCTGAAGCCGCTGTGAGTGGCTAGATAAGCTTGGCGTCGCGGGCGAGCGGCGCGATGGCGGCGATGACGCGGTCGTGGCAGACGCCGTTCGAGGCGGCCAGCCCGCGCCGGTTGCGCAACTCCTGCCCACCATAGATCAAGGCATGGCCGGCGAGGTCCGTCAGGCGTCCGCCCGCGCCTCGAAGGATGGCTTCGGGCCCGCACGAATCCCACGCCTTGCTGAAGCCGGAGAGTTCGAGATACAGGTCGGCCTGCTGCATGGCGATGAGCCCGGTCTTGAGGCCGACACTGCCCAGAGTCATCTCCTTGCCGGCGCCTAACCGCTCTCTGATGGCGTCCGTGAGAGGGTGCCGGTGCGACCGCGACATGACCAGGCGCAGGCTTGGCAACTCCGCCCTGGTCGAGGCCCGCAGCGGGCGCCGCACGCCCTGTTCCTCGACCCACGCCTCCTGATCGGCAATGCCGGCGAAGAGGACCTCGCCCACCGGACGGTAGACCACGCCGACGCGGGCCTGGCCTTCCACCGCCAGCCCGATCATGACCGCAAACTCGCCGTTCTTCGCGATGAACTCGTGCGTGCCGTCGAGCGGGTCCACGTACCAGACGCGGCCTTTTTTGAGCGCGTCCGAATTGTCCGCGCTTTCTTCCGCGACGACGCCGTCTTGCGGGAAGGCTGCGCGGAGCCCTGCCACGATAAACTCATTGGCCCGCTTGTCCGCTTCCGTCACCGGGTCGTTGGGACCCTTGTACGACACGGCGAAGTCGGTCGCGTAGATATTCATGAGAATCGCGCCGGCCGCCCGCGCGAGACGCGCCGTCTCGTCCAGTTCGCGCGTGAAGCCCGTCACGAGAAGTTGCGGTAGTCGAGGGAGGGGAAGATGTTGTCCTTCTCCTCGATGTCCTTGAGCCAGCCGGCGTCCACGCGGTTGGCGAGGAGCTGCTCGTAGAGACGGGTGAAGCGGGCGATGTGGTCCTTCGTGCGCTTTACGGCGTATTCCACCATCGTGCCCGTCTTCATGATGAAGGCCCAGTCGGAGCTTTGCGCCAGCAGTAGCTCGCGGCCGGCCTGCGCGAGTGCGCGTTGCGTGAGCCCGTCCGCGCGGGTGAACCGTTGTGTCAGCGCTTCCATTCGCCGCGCGGCCATATGCAGGTGTCGGTAGATCCAGTCGTTGCTACCGTTGAGCCAGACTTCATGGTAGCCCTTGTGCCCCCAGGAGGACCCGCAGGGTGTGCAGACCTGGTTGGTCTCGTGCCGTTCCAGATATTCGGCGGGCGTGATCGGCTTCACGGTCTGCTGATCGAAGTGCAGTTTGCGGAAGAGAAAATCGATCCACTCCGGTCCTTCGAACCACCAGTGCCCGAAGAGCTCGGCGTCATAGGGTGCCACCACGATCGGCGGCCGGTCCATCATGGAGCTGAGCCATTCGACCTGGCGCTCCCGGTTGAACAGGAAGTTGCCGGCGTGATCGGCGGCGCGCTGCATCGCCCAGTCCCGGTCGTATACCTGCTTCTGGTCGGTCTTGCCGGAGATCCGATAGTACTTGATGCCGGTGCTGCCGCGCTTGCCGTCCGGCTGGATGTAGGGCTTGATGTAGTCGTAGTCCAGGTCCCAGCCGGCGTCGCGGTAGTAGTCGCGGTAGGCCGGGTCGCCGGGATAGCCTTCCTCGGCGCTCCATACCTGCTTCGAGGAATCGAGGTCGCGGGCAAAGGCGGCGACGCCGGTCGGGCAGAACACGGGCGCGTGCACGCCGTAGCGCGGGCGCGGATCGGCGTAGAGGAGCCCGTGGGACTCGGTGAAAAAGAACTGGATCCCCACGTCGCGCAGGACCTCGTCGAGGCCGGGAAAGTAGCCGCATTCCGGGAGCCAGATGCCGTGGGGCGGCCGGCCGAAGGTCTCCTCGTAGTGGGCCACGGCCGTGCGGAGTTGCGCCCGCACCGCGCCCGGCACGACGTTGAGCAGCGGCAGGAAGCCGTGCGTGGCGCCGCAGGTGATGATCTCCAGCTTGCCCAGCTCCTGCAGGCGCCCGAAGGCGCCGACGAGATCGTGCCCGTACTCATTGGTGAAGGCGTTCCGCGTTTGGAGGAACCGTTCCAGATACATCGTGGCGAGCCGGTGGTATTCCGGCTGGTAGGCGGTGCGATGCACCTCTTTCGCGGCCAGCTCGATCAGGCGATTGAGATGTCGCTCGTAGCGGGAGATCAGCAGCGGGTCCCGGAGCATCGAGATCAGCGGCGGCGAGAGGGTCGTCGTCAGCCGGAAGTCCACGCCGTCGCGGACCAGCCCGTTCATCACCCGTAGGAGTGGAATGTAGGTGTCGGAGATCGCCTCGTACAGCCAGTTCTCTTCCAGGAACCGGTCGTGCTCCGGGTGCCGCACGTAGGGGAGGTGACAGTGCAGGACCAGGCAGAGGTAGCCGGCAGGATGGATGGCCTGTGCGCTCATTGCGGACTCCTCTCCTGCGACGACGGCATCCCGCCGGCGGCGAACCGCGCGTCGGCCAGGGCCTTCTCGCCGGCCAGGCGCTCCTGCAGGGCACGCAGTTCTTCAGGCGAGAGCCGCCGCGGCAGCTCAGGGGCCGGCACGAACTCCAGCGGCCGCGCGCGATCGGGCTTCCGCCGGCGCACGAATTTCACGCGCATCCAGCGCTCGGTGGTGTTGCCGGAGACGCCGGCGCGGGGTGTATGAATGACGTTCGACCGCACGATCGCGTGGAAGCGTCCGGTGCGGGCCACGAAGCCCAGGTCCGCGCAATAGGACTTTTCGGCCGTCCAGACGGGGACGTACCAGCCGCGGGCCTCCAATCCGATGTCGATGTCGAACGTGTGGTGCGCGTTGGTTCCGGTGAAGTGGACGAGCGAGATGTCGTAGAACCGGACAATGGCCCGTGCGCCGTCCATCTCCGCGCCCAGCGCGTCCTGGGCCTCCCGGAGGCTCTCCGGCGTGACCTCCCAGTAGGCGAACAGGTGCAGCGGGTCCATCACCATCAGGACCAGCTCGGTCCGGCCGTAGCGATCGGGAATGTCGGATGCCATGGTGTGTGGTTACCGCCCGTCCAGCTTCATGCCCTTGCCAATGGCGACGATGCCGGACTCGGTGACCGTGAAGCGCTTGCGGTCGGCCTCCGGGTCGTAGCCGATTTCGGTCTTCGGCGGGATGATGACGTCCTTGTCAATGATGGCGCGTTTGATCCGGCAATGGTCGCCGATGACGACGTTCTCCATGATGATCGACTGGAAGACCTCGGCGTGGTCGTTGACGCGGACGTTGGGCGAAAGGACGGAATTCTGCACGCGGCCGCCGCTGATGATGCACCCGCCGCTGACGATCGAGTCGAGCGCGACCCCCACGCGGCCGCCGTTGCCGTGCTCTTCCGCGAACACGAACTTCGCAGGCGGGAACTGGCCCTGGTAGGTGCGGATCGGCCAGTTCTGGTCGTAGAGATTGAACAGCGGGTCCACGGACACGAGGTCCATGTTGGCTTCCCAGTAGGCGTCCAGCGTGCCGACGTCGCGCCAGTACTTGACCGCTTTGCGGTTCTCGTCGCGGAAGTTGTAGGCGAACACGCGGCGGCTCTCGATCATGCCGGGAATGATGTCCTTGCCGAAGTCGTGCG
>Ga0163199_1002990_pt1 | contig 10278 bp, 10 predicted proteins | sample PL_2010_150m_FD_113537 | JGI IMG/M metagenome (GOLD analysis project Ga0163199, IMG submission 113537) | Freshwater microbial communities from Powell Lake, British Columbia, Canada to study Microbial Dark Matter (Phase II) - PL_2010_150m | ecosystem: Environmental > Aquatic > Freshwater > Lake ...
ATATTATCATTGGGATAATCATCAAATGCTATTTGCGGAGACGTGGAAATAATATCTTGATCCGGCCAATGTTTTTTAAATGTAGCGTAGCTTCTACGCTCCATGTACGGCTTTTGAACAACAATAAAGCTTTGAGGGTCTAATCCTTTTTCCGCTAAAAGTTTTTTGCTAAAAAAAATATTTTCTCCTGTATTTGTGGATTTATTTTCTATAAGAATCGCTTCTTTGGGTACACCCATTTTAATTGCTATCTTAGCAAATTTATCCGCTTCTGTTTCAGTCCATACTCCTTCGGTTAATTTTCCAAATCCGCCCGAAAAAATCAAAATAGGGGCATATCCTTGTAAGTACAATTCAGCCCCACGTTCCGCAACCCTAATATCATGGCTGCCTAAAACCAATATGCAGTCAGATTTCTTTATGTCCTGATTTATATGGTGATAATCCCATAATTTTTGCGCTAATTCGTGCACTTCTTGCGACATCATATTCATTATTAGAAGATATCACCAATCTCGTTTTTTGTGAATACTTACTTCGCCAAAATCAGAATGAGTCGAGTGTACAATTCAGTTTCACTTTACCACGCCCTCCGCGCGTGCGACATCATTTGTTTTGGAAATATGTCTTAACTTGGTACAATAAAGAAACATGAAAACTTCATTCGTCCATATGTTGGGCTGGATTTACAGAAATCTGTGCACAAAGATTTTCTTCAGATTCGATGCCGAGCCAATACACGAATTTGTTCTTAAGCTCGGAGAAATTATGGGGAAGATTCCGGGATTATCTTTTTTGGTCCGTTCCGTCATAAGGGTGTCGAATCCGGTTTTGAACACGGAAGTCGCGGGCATATTTTTTGAAAATCCCATCGGCTTGTCCGCCGGTTTCGACCATGAAGCGCAATTGACCCGCGTTATTTCCGGATTCGGTTTTGGCTTTGAAAGCGTGGGTACCGTTACGAATAAACCATACGGAGGCAATCCTTATCCAAGAATAAAGCGCCTCGTTAAGTCGAGGTCTCTGCTGGTTAACAAGGGTTTTAAATCAACCGGAATCGACAAAGTTCTCTCGCAGCTGTCCGGTTCAAAATTTTCCATTCCGACTGGCATATCTTTGGGCAGGACAAATACGGACGAACACAAAGACCACGCTGACGCCATTGCCGATATTGTCGATGCTTTCAAAAAAGTGGAAGCATCGAAAATCCCGTTCTCTTATCTCGAACTTAATATAAGCTGTCCGAATCTCACAAAAGACATTTCTTTTTATGAGCCTGAACGGCTCAGCGAATTGCTGGTCGCGGTGTTTTCCCTTAAATTATCCAAGCCGCTTTTTATAAAAATGCCGATAACCCTTTCGGACGAGCAAACAAAAAAACTTTTGGATATAATTCTTGGGTTCCCGATATCCGCGCTGATTTTCGGCAATCTCCAAAACAGCAGAACTCATCCTGCGTTCGACAAAAATGAAATAGCCAAATGCAAAGATTATAAAGGCAACTGGAGCGGCATGCCATGCAAGGAGCGCTCCGACGAACTTATACGTTTGGCGTATATTCATACAAACGGGAAGTTGCCCATAATAGGCTGCGGCGGAATATTCACGGCCGGAGATGCTTATCGGAAAATAAAGCTCGGCGCCTCTCTTGTTCAGCTGGTTACGGGGTTGATTTTTAACGGTCCGCAATTGCCCGCGGAAATATGTTCTGACCTGCCTGCGCTTCTAAAAAAAGACGGATATAAAAATATCAAAGATGCGGTTGGAACGGACGTCAGATAAGTGTATGAAATATGTTATCATTAAAGAACAACATATTTTCATTTGGTTCCCTGCCTGCTGGCAGGCAGGGCTCGCCGAAAATAAAGTAAAACTTTACTTATCTGCTCGCTGCCAAATATAATTAAACCTTATGGAAAAACTCCAAATATACTTTTTCAGCGTTTTGTTTTTGGCGGTTCTTTTTTTGAGCTTTCAGATTCTTTTGCCTTTTCTCATTCCTCTTTCCATCGCCGCGACGCTGGCATTTCTATTTCATCCGCTCAATGAACGTTTGGCGAAATTTTTCGGAGGCCGTCGCGGTCCGGCATCTTTCATTACCGTCATTCTGGCTGTTTTGGTTATTATTATCCCATTCGTTTTTATCGGCACGACTATTTTCAAGGAAGCCGTTGATTTTTCCGCCCAGCTTAACAGCGGAGGCGCGGAAAGAATTTCCGCTTCTTTATCGTCCATGAACGAGAAAATTTCCTATTATTTTCCGGGTTATTCTTTTAATTTGTCCGAGTACGTGCATTCCGGTTTTAGCTGGCTATCGCAGAACATGGGCGCTATTTTCGCGGGAATCGCCAGAGTAACAATTGTTTTTCTGCTCAACCTTTTTATTTGTCTCATGGCTTTTTATTTTTTTCTCAAAGACGGACAGAAACTCGTACGCGCTATTGTTGCCCTGAGTCCGTTGCCGGACAAGAATGATTACGAGATACTGGCGAAATTGGAAGGGGCGGTCAGTTCAGTTGTGAGGGGTTCGCTGGTTGTCGCCGTGGTTCAGGGAATTCTGGCTTGGCTCGGGTTCACGATTTTCGGGGTTCCTAACCCGGCCCTTTTCGGAAGTTTTACCGCGGTAGCCGCGCTGATTCCCGGAGCGGGAACGGCAGCAGTTGTTATTCCGGCGGTTATTTATCTTTTCGTTACCGGTTCGACCGGCCAAGCCGTAGGCCTTCTCATTTGGGGAATGACAGCCATCGGTCTCGTAGATAATATTTTAGGTCCGACACTGATGAAAAGAGGAATCAAAGTTCATCCGTTTTTCATTCTTCTTTCGGTCATCGGCGGTTTGGGATTTTTCGGCCCGGTCGGTTTTCTACTCGGCCCCGTCGTTTTAAGCTTGCTTTTTGCGATGCTGGAAATATACCATTTTCTGGTTAATTCTGAGCACAAAAGTTTTTCCAAAGGATAGTTTTTTGGCGATCGTGGCGGGTTCCGGCGTTGTCGCGGCGACGTTTTTTCTGTTATTGTCATCATAATGAGCTACTTCAAGCGTCACTTACTGGTTTTTTCGACATTACTTCTTGTCGTAGTCTTTATTTCGTCCCTGTTTTTATATTTCGTCATTTATTCTAAAAAAGCCGGCCCGTCTCCCGAACAACAGAAGCAATTACAAGCGGTGGGAGCGCAGCAAATAACAAAAACGCAGCCCAAGCAATTCGACCCAAGACTATTGTCGTGGAATCTTGCGGCTTCCTCGGCCGAATGGGAAACCCGGGATTCCGGAGTCAGTTTCGTTTTTCAGGATAAAATTTGGACAATGGGCGGCCTGGATGGCAATACAAAAGTTCAGGCGGACAATAAAGTCATCTATTGGGAAGCGCCGCATTTTAACGATATATGGACTACGGAAGACGGTACAAGCTGGAAGCTGGAGAAGGAAAAAGCGGCATGGCCGCCCAGAAGGTCAATGTCCGTTGTTTATTTTAAGGACAAGCTATGGATGTTTGCCGGCTGGAGTACGATAACCGGCTACCAAAGCGATATCTGGCAGTCAGATGATGGAATCAACTGGACAAAAGTTGTTTCGGAAGCCGCTTGGCCCGCCAGGGAAGGACAGACCGCGGAAGTTTTTCAGGATAAAATATGGATGTTCGGAGGAGTCAATTACGACAAGCACGAAACGAAGAACGACGTTTGGTATTCCGAAAACGGAATTGACTGGCATCAAGCAACGACGACTATCCCGTGGAGCACGCGCTGGGACCATGCCACCACGGTGTTCAACGGAAAAATTTTTCTGGCAGGCGGAATGGATCTTTCGGGGAATGTTTTCAAAGATGTTTGGGTTTCATCCGATGGTATGAATTGGGAACTGGCGAATGCCAATCCTCCGTGGACATCGCGGCAAGGGCACGCTCTTGTTGTTTTTCACGATAAGATGTGGATTATAGGAAGACTGAACGATAAGGAGGGGGCTGGACTGAACGATATTTGGTATACGGACGACGGTATAAATTGGGAAAAGACGGAAACCGACCCGCCGTGGATGGGCCGGGAAGACCACTCGGTGCTGGTTTACAAAGACAAGATTTTTGTTTTTGAAGGAATGGGCTCCGACTGGCGGTGGCACAACGATGTCTGGGTTTCAACTGGGCAAGAAAATGGAAGCAACGAACCAGCTCTTTCCGCCGACTCCTTTATTTCAGTTTTTGTCGCTCCAGACGGCAAAGAACAGATATTGTTCCAAAAAAATAAAGACGAACAGCTTCCGATAGCGAGTATCACAAAACTTATGACGGCCTTGGTGGCTTCCGGAATATATAAACCGGACGACATTATTACTGTTTCAGAGAAATCTTTAGGCAGTAAAGTCGTTTCGGGAATATACAAAGAAGGTACCCGGCTTTTATTTTCAGACGCTTTACATGCGTTATTGATTGCTTCGCATAATGAAGTTGCCGATGCCATGGCAGCGCAAGCCGGCAGGGTGAATTTCCTTGATACGATGAATAAAAAAGCTTCCGACTTAGGACTTTCCGATACCGAATTTATAAACGCCATCGGGCTCGACCCGGCGCCCGGAAGCGATTCAATAAATCATTCGAGCGCTTTTGATATATACAAACTCCTTAGATATACGGATAAAAATTATCCCGACATTATTTCCATAACTTCGCTTAAGGAGTTCCAGCTTAATGATGCAGATGGGAATTCAATCGCGAATATCACCAGCACAGATAAACTTCTAAGTCAGCCAGACGTTCCGTTTCGCATATTGGGCGGGAAGACGGGAGAAACGCCGAACGCAAAACAAAATTTGGCGACCGTGGCCGAGTCGCCCTGTGCTGGAATATTATTCAGCGTAGTTCTTCATTCGGAAAACAGTTTCGACGATATGGAAAAACTTTTGCAGTACGATAAAAATTCTTACGAGTGGAAATGCGTGCCAGATAAGTAATCAGCAATCATTGCACACGTCACCGATAATTTTTACGCTGCCCCCGGGGAAGGGAAGCGGCCTGTCCTGCGTGTAGGGAAGCCCCTGCGAAATTGCGATTTCCGCTTTCTGAAGCTCGTGGCCGATGTCGAGCAGATGGCCCGGTTGGCTGATAAGCTCGAGATGGGCTATTTTCCGGCCTACTTCCATTGCCGTTTTACCGGTGACAACCATCAAGTCATCTCCGCTCGGTGTTTTGAAATAGGCGCTGATGATATCGTCTTTGGTGCTGATTACGAAAAGTCCGCGCGGGTCGGCACTGACTGCCGGGTCGAAATGGGCGCTCGGTTCGCGTTCCCATATGGCGCAGCGGACAAGTTTCTTGGCGTCATCCCAGTCAGATTCGTATATGTGCGCCGATTGCGAAGTGATTTGAAGATAACCCATCTCGAATCCTGCTTCTTTGGCGATTCGCGCCTGAAGGGCGCGTAGTCCGAAAGCGTTCGGCATAGCGGCTTTGAAAATATCATGGCTGCGCACTGTAACGAGAAGGTGTAGTTTGCCGTTGTTTTGCAAAACCTGTATCTGCGTTATGCACGGCGGCTCTTTGGAATCTTTGTCTATTGAAGGAACCATTGTCGTGGCGATGCCGCGGCGGGTGTCCGGCGAGGATTTCAGTTCTTTCAAAATAACTTCTTCTATCTGATCTATGTAACCATTGCCTTCGGGATATCGCATTATCCGGTTACCGTAAGTGTAGCTGACTCCTTCGGGCGCGTCCGGAGAAAGAAAAACTGAACGGTAATGGTTTATGGCATCCTGGTTAAGACTCGTTGCTTTTTTCAAGCTATCCGGCCAATCAACATCCATTTTCGGATTGTCGGGGTTTTCGTCTTCAATCACCCAGGTGACTCCTATTAGTTCGCGCTGCTGTGCTCCGTATTGCGTGCCCTTGATGGTGCCGTAACGCATAATGCGGTCAAGAACGCGTAGCCAGACATCAACCACTTTTTTGCCGCGTATCATAAAGCCGACTTTTTCCGACGGGAAAAGTTCAATAACTTCAGGAACGGCATCTGCAAAACGAACCGGCTCCATATAAGGAGTCGAGTTTTCGTCTGAAAATTGTTTGATTGTGGCGCTCAGGTCCGAGTCGGCAACCTGTTTCAGTTCCACATTTTTTCTTATCGAATTGACTATATTGTGGTCAATTTCTTTTTCGAGCTTGAAATCAGTTCCGGGAATTTCACGATTGTCATTAATGCCATTTTCCCAAATTTTTAAAATCACTTCTTTTCCGGAAACGCCGAAGGGGCTGCAAGAAAGGTTGCCGCTGACCCAAAGATACAAATTCCGTATCTGGGGATTGAGCGCGAGATTGCGGAGTATGATGTTGACACCCTGCCGACTGTAGAGAGTGCCAATAATAGCGGAACGTTTCATAAGTTCCGGATACTGCTTGATGGCGCGTTCCGGCTCGTTCCAGACGGTGCAAAAACCTATATTTTTTCCTTCGCCCAGAATAACCCTGTATTTGTCGGGCTGGTAAAGTTGTTCGTGAGATATCATTGGAAACATTATAGCCGTAATTGCTCGTTCTGAACAAGTGGAATGGTTAGGGTTACCCCTTGTGAAATTTTATGGACTGAAGCATAATCTACATATATGAACTACGAAATAATCCCTTCGGCGGAAACTATAGAAAAAACAGCAGCGGCCCTTAAGGAAAGAAATATCAATGCCGTTGTCGTAAATACAAAGGAGGAAGCCTTGGATAAAGTAAAGTCGCTTATTCCTGCGGGCGCCTCTGTGATGAATGGCAGTTCGACCACGCTTCAGCAAATCGGCTTTGTCGACTATATGAAATCGGGGAACAGCGGCTGGAAAAATATCCACGAAGATATTCTTGAAGAAAAAGACCTTCAAAAACAAGCTGAATTGAGGAAACAAAGCATATTGGCTCAATATTTTTTGGGCGGCGTTCAGGCCATAACCGAAAGCGGGCAGATTTTAATAGCTTCTGCAAGCGGCAGCCAATTGGCCCAGCCGGCTTTCTCGGCGGACAATGTAATTTGGGTAACCAGCACTGATAAAATAGTCCCGACCATTGAAGACGCTTTTGTCCGCTTGAAAGAATATGTTTTTCCGCTCGAGAACGAAAGAATGAAAACAGTCGGCTATCCGGGAAGTGTTGTCGGCAAAGTCCTGATTTTCGAACGCGAAATAAATCCGGCAAGAAAGATAACGATAATTTTGGTTAATGAGAAATTGGGATATTAAAAATTCTTAAGTAAAACCATGGACATAAAAAAATCACTTATTTAAATAAGTGATTTTTTTATTACTTCTTCTGCGTGGCTCTTGTCGAGAAAATCTTTTATTTTTACCCATTTGTTCGGTTCGAGCTGTTTGTATGTTTCGAAGAAGTGTTTGATTTTTGACTTGAGATGTTCGCCAAGGTCGTCCATGCCGTTCACATCCGAAAGCTCCGGGTCGATTTTCGCGGTAGGTACGGCGATTATTTTGTGGTCGATTCCTTCCTCATCTTCCATTTCTAACATTCCAATCGGTCGCGCGCGGCAGAAAGTTCCGGGGAAAAGGGGAGCGGAAGTTATAAGAAGAACATCGAGCGGGTCGCCATCTTCGGCATGCGTGTTCGGGATGAATCCGTAATTGAATGGATAAGCCATTGATGTATACAAAAGCCGGTCAACGGCGATTGCCCCTGATTCTTTATCTAATTCATATTTAATACAAGAACCCTGCGGGATTTCTATAAAGACGTTTATTTCCTGCGGTGGATTTTTACCGGCTGGGATTTTGTTTATTTCCATAAAATAATATTAGCATATATCAAAAAAATGAAAAGCCGCCGTATTTTTTGACTTTCGTCATATTTGTGATATTTTAATATTCTGTACCGGGCCAGATGTTTTGGTCAGGATTGAAAACCAACGAAAAGGAAAAATCGCCATGCGCAAATTTCTTGCGAGGATTCTCTCCTCGGCCGTAAGATTCATTAATTCCTTGAATCCGGTCGTGGTGAATTCATTCACTGAACTCAAGAACCATCTGAGGGAGTTGAATCATCCCTTGGTGGAGATCGCCATAGAAGTAGAGCACAGAAGAGGCTGCGACGATGGCGGTATTTCGGTTTACTACGATGTCGTTTTTCGCTCACTATTGCCAAGCGGGAGGACGCTTGTTTACTGCGAGGAGCGAAGAAAAAGAATATCGTCGTTGGCGAAGGAAAATCTTTCCATAATGCGGGCACTGAGGCACACCGTGCTCGCGCTCAAGGAAATCCACGGGACCACAGTGGATGTCTGCGACATTCAGGGCAATCACTGGAAGGACGCAGACTTCAAGAATTGCCACGCATTCACTTGAAGCGCGCCGTGCTTTCCGGCCATCGGAATACTAGGGGAACCCATCGGGCTCCCCATTTTTTTATTCTATTGATTTTTTCGGCTTTGATGAGCCGGATATAGCGCTATCTAAAAGTTCGTGGAATTTATTTTTGTTGTTCATTTTATACCTATTGAGAAACAATTTTTGATTTAGCTATATTCCATAAAAATAACCAAATTGCTCCGCTTGTTAAAATAGCAGTAATAATAGAAATTGCTATATTTGATAAAGGTGGTAATTCGCTTGCAATATAATGAAGCCAAAATTATCGTCTATTCAAAAGATTTTCACCCTCACCATCAGAAACACGAATAAATCTTTTACTTGTATTCGCTGAATTATTCATTTTCTTTTCCAATGCAATCCATTCATCATTTTCGGGCATTTTCTGTAAACTATTTATTGCAGAATAATAATTCTCATTTTCTTTTTCATGAACAAATTTTGGTATGCAAGAATTAAGAACTTTTTTCCAATCATGTATAGAAGTCGCATTGTTTTCTTTTATGAGTTTCTTTAATACATCATTTTCTAAAACCCAAGCAGTTCCAGTGCCGTAATATGCAGTAGTTTCGTCCCTCCCACCAAAAATTTGGTCACAGTCTTGTTCTGCTTGTTGATATTCTAATTCTTTTAGGGAGCGCACAAATTTTCTTTGTCGCCATAAGTCAGCCATACGCCTGATTATACCCCAAAAACCTCTTTCAGGGGGAGGTAAATCTAACTTTTGTTTTTTGTTTTTAATCATTTTTTAGGTTACGTGCGGTGAGGGGATACTCGCGGGATACTCGCGACACTTAACAATCTGTTGATATCTTAGTAACATTTTTTGATTTTTTGTAAGTAAATCAATGCTTTTTGGCATAGGAAAAGCTTCTATACGGCGTTTTGACTCATTATCGCATAGTGGCTTAGTATAAATGATAAGTGGGGAATTGTGGGTAAGCTATTCGCAATTTTATTTTTGAGAACCGGCGTCGTTTATTTTCCAGCGAAATAAACGCGCCTGCATCTCGGCACGGCGATTTCTCGCGAAGCTCGTAAACCAAGCTCGCCGCGCCTCCGATAGCTTCTCAAAAACAAAATTCCTCATTTATTGTAAAAACATGATTTTAGGAGAATACAAACACAATCTGGATTCAAAAGGTCGGTTGGCAATCCCGTCCAAGTTCAGGGAAAAATTATCGGCGGGGGCCATCATTACCAGAGGGCTTGATAATTGTCTTTTCGTTTTCGCGAACAAGGAGTGGGAAGTTCTGGCGGAAAAATTAATGGCGTTGCCATTGAGCCAGGCGAACTCGCGCGCTTTCGTCAGATTGATGCTTGCCGGAGCGAGCGATGTTTTTCTCGACAGCCAGGGGAGAATACTGATTCCGGATTATTTGCGAAATTATGCCGGCCTCAAAAAAGAGGCGGTGGTCGCAGGACTTTATAACAGGATGGAAATCTGGGACAAAGACAGCTGGGAAAGATATAAACAGAAAACGGAAAGCGCGTCGGAAGAGATAGCGGAAAAACTTGGCGAACTCGGAATTTAGATATTGTGCAAATAGGATATTTAAGCCGTAAAAATAGAATCATTTAATTTCTTAATATCCAAATTTATCAATATCCAAATATGAACCACATTCCCGTTCTTTTAAATGAAGTACTTGATTTTCTAAAGCCGGAACCAGGAAAGCTTTTTATCGACGGCACGGTTGACGGAGGAGGGCACGCCAGGGAAATTTTGAAAAAAACAGGGAATGAGGGAATGCTGCTCGGCGTCGACTGGGACGAGTCGATGATTGAAAATTTAAAAAAAGACGAAGAACTGAAGAGCGCGATTAAGGAAGGAAATTTTAAACCGGTTTGCGGGAATTATGCCGACCTGCCGGAAATTCTTGAAAAGTTAAGAGAAAGCGACCCTTCGATTCCACTCAGGGCGAGCGGACTACTTC
>Ga0163199_1002991_pt1 | contig 10277 bp, 10 predicted proteins | sample PL_2010_150m_FD_113537 | JGI IMG/M metagenome (GOLD analysis project Ga0163199, IMG submission 113537) | Freshwater microbial communities from Powell Lake, British Columbia, Canada to study Microbial Dark Matter (Phase II) - PL_2010_150m | ecosystem: Environmental > Aquatic > Freshwater > Lake ...
CCGCAAATAACAATAACAGGGCAATAATTCCAATTAAAATCCAGGTATTTGTTCCAACTTTTGGCACAACATCAATCGGAGGAGCCTCAGTTGGAACAGGAGGAACTCTTACAATTATAGGAAGACTCACGGAAGAATCTTCTTTTGTTGACTTATCATCCCCGAAATAATATATTACCCGTCCAGTAACATTAAAATCCCCTGCCTGATTTGTCTTTATTCTGACCTCAATATCTTTTCCTGAGCCAGGATCAAGCTTGAATGTTGAAGTGAATTGCCCCGCGCCTGAAGTAACGAAATCCGATGAAGTCACAGACATCCCGGAAGGAGGAATTAGAATTACCTGCACGGTCATCACTGGTTTTGTAATAATATTGACCGCTGATAGTTTTAGTATGATGTCTTCCCCAAGTACCACATCGGTTTTTTCACCATGCAGCAACACACTTGCATTCTCTGCGGCTGAGACCGTATTAACTAAAAGCAAGAGCGCAAGAAAGAAAATACATCTCTTTATTATTTTCTTGGAAGCATACATAGAGAATGAATATGCTGACAATAAACATAATGCTTACTATTTTAATATTCATGAGTTGAAGAAAATGGGTCAAGTCAATATTTGGTAGTGTCCTGAATATCATGACTGGATATTCCATAAAATTTTTTAGACAGGATCGACAGGATTTACCACACAAATCGTATCCTGTCGATCCTGTAAATCCTGTCTAAAAGTTAAGTTAATACAGAAATGTACATTTTGTGGGACACTACCATTGGCTCTAATGTCATCGCTACAATGAGTTCTTCCAGTTCCCAGGATAAATTCAAATCTATCAAAAGCCCCAGCGTCAAATATATATAGAACTTCAAACATTGATTTGCTCAAAATCAAGACCTGTCATTGTATAATAATTATATATTTATACAATTGTCGGGAATGGAACATACTTATATAAAATTGGAGGATAATATTCATGGCAGCACAACTTGGCGGACAACCTATCATAATTTTGAGAGAAGGAACAGAGCGAACACGCGGAAAAGAAGCACGTAACAATAATATCATGGCAGCAAAAGCTATCGCTGCAGCAGTAAGGACCACACTTGGACCAAAGGGCATGGACAAGATGCTCGTGGGAGGCAGCATCACTATCACAAATGATGGTGTAACCATATTAAAAGAGCTGGACATCGAACATCCTGCAGCAAAAATGCTTGTGGAAGTAGCAAAAACGATGGACGATGAAGTGGGTGATGGCACCACCACGGCTGCTGTGCTTGCCGGGGAACTGCTTGAACAGGCAGAAGAATTACTTGAACAGGATGTTCACCCTACAAATATCGCAACAGGCTACAGAATGGCTTCAGAAAAAGCAATTGAGCTTCTAAAGGATATCACACACACGATAACAGAGGATGATGAAGCCGCTCTACTTAATATTGCACAGACAGCGATGACAGGAAAAGGAGCAGAAAGCTCTAAAGAAAAACTGGCACAGATCGTAGTAACAGCAATAAAGGCAATAGTTGATGAAGAAGATGGAAAAAAGTCTGTTGACATTGATAATATCAAGATCGAGAAAAGGGTTGGAAAAAGCCTGGATGACAGCGAACTGATCAATGGCATCGTGCTTAACAAGGACAGGGCTCAGACCAATATGCCCACCAGAGTAAAAAATGCGAAACTTGCTCTTATTACTAGACCGATAGAATTCAGCAAGATGGAGCTTGAAGCAGAGATCAAGATATCTTCGCCAGGTGAGCTTCAGAATTATCTTGACCGGGAAGAGCAGATCGTGAAGGATATCGTTGACAGGATAGCAGCAACTGGAGCGAACGTGGTTCTGTGCCAGCTGGGTATCGAAGATATAGCCCAGTACTTCCTTGCAAAAGCAAACATACTTGCTGTTGAGCGCGTCGAGAAAAAAGATATAGAAAAAGTAGCACGTGCAGTGGGTGCAAACCTTATTACAAGCGTGGATGATTTTGATGTATCAGATATAGGAAGCGCAGGTCTTGTGGAAATAAAAGGAAAGAGCGAGGACAAGATGCTCTACATCACAGAATGCAGCAATCCGAGAGCAGTATCAATACTTATCCACGGCGGAACAGAGCATGTAGTGGACAGTACGGAACGCGCTCTTGAAGATGCATTAAGGGCGGTTGGCGTGGCGATCGAAGATGAAAAGCTCGTTGCAGGAGCAGGTTCCCCTGAGATCGAACTTTCATTGAGATTGAATGAATATGCTTCAACACTAAAAGGAAGAGAACAGCTCGCGGTGGTAAAATTTGCAAAAGCCATGGAGGTCATTCCCAGAACACTGGCTGAGAACGCGGGTCTTGATCCGATCAATATGCTTGCAGAACTAAGGAGCGAGCACGAGAAGGGGAACAAGGATAGTGGGCTCAATGTTTATCTGGGAAAAGTCGAGAATATGTGGGAAAATGGCGTGATCGAGCCCCTCAGGGTTAAGACGCAGGCGATATATTCAGCAACAGAAGCTGCCATTATGATCTTGAGGATCGACGACGTTCTTGCCGCAACAGGCGGTAGTTCTGGCGGCGATCCATACGGCGGAATGGGAGGTATGGGTGGAATGGGCGGGATGCCACCTGGAATGAGGATGTAATACTTTCGCATCGCTATCTTAGAGTATAAATATCGTCGTAACATTCATTGAACAGGATTGAGCGACATAAGGCGTTCTCAATCCTCATCCCCATTTTTGAAAAAACATATATCCCAATAGAATAATCCATGATCATGCTTACTGAGAAAGAGGGAGAAATGGCAGTTAAACTTGCCCGCAAAGCAATAGAGGAATACCTTGTAAGTGGGAAAAAGATCAAACCTGATAATCTTCCATCTGTTTTTCGTGAGAAACGTGGTGTTTTCGTCACGTTGAACAAAAAAACAGAAAAAAAGGAACTTCGTGGCTGCATCGGAAGACCATATCCTGTAATGCGGCTGGGGGAAGCCATAATAACATCAGCTATCAATGCCGCCCTGGAAGATCCGCGCTTTGATCCTGTTAGAAAAGAAGAGATAGGCAGCATCGTGATCGAAGTTACGGTACTCACTGTTCCAGAACTCATCAAAGAAAACCCCAAGAAAATCCCTGAAAAGATAGTGATAGGCAGGGATGGGCTGATCGTCGCAACAGCCATATCCCAGGGGCTTCTCCTGCCTCAGGTAGCTGTGGAACATAATTTCGATGCTGTGGAGTTCCTTTGCCAGACATGCATGAAGGCAGGGCTCATGCCTGATGCCTGGCTCACAGGCGCTCAAGTTTATTCATTCGAAGGACAGATATTTGAAGAATTACAGCCAGGCGGGGAGATAAGGGAAAAACTATTAACCACATGATACATCTTTAAATTGGGTGATATAAATGGCTATTATCAATTTATATGAAAATTCATCAAGCAAGGAGATACTTCCTGTTGCTATGATGGTGCATGAACTATTCTCACTTCCTGTCACCATGCGAAGCAGGAACAAAAAAGGTGTCAGGCTTGAAAAAGGGAGGGTTGTTGATATGGATTATACAGGTCCTGTGCTTGAAGATGCCCTTTCCAGAAATTGTGTGATACATACAATACCTGAGAACGGAGCTTATAAGGGCGTACCTGTAGTGGTCGCTCCGATCCAGGATAGCATTGGGGAAGCCGTAGCAGCTATCGGTGTTGTGGATGTGGTTTGCACGATCGACCTTGCATCTGTGTTCGGAAGTTATCCTCAAATAGTAAGGCAGGTTGAAGAGCAGAAAAAGAAATTCTGAGCAAAGGGTTAAATCTTATGACATTATTTAAGCAGTTCACCAGAGGTTAATTATGGCAAGATTTCCAGAAGCGGAAAAAGTACTTTTACATATGCAGATTTGCATGAAATGCAATGCACGAAACTCACTGCGAGCAACACGATGCAGAAAATGCGGATATACGGGTCTTAGACCAAAATCAAAGGAAATAAAGGGCAAGGGAACGTCGTAAGTTCATAATATGGGAATAGAGGACCGCCTCAACCAGATAGTGAAAAAAGACGGTGCCGTCCACCTGACCCTTCTAGATCCCGATTCCCAGCAGCCTGAGGTTGCGGGAATTATGGCAAAAGAAGCAGAAGCCGGGGGTACCGATGCGATCATGGTAGGCGGCTCCACTGGCGCAACAGGCGTAGTAGTTGAAGAGACCGTGAAAGCGATAAAAGCTGCCTGTTCTCTTCCAGTAATTCTTTTTCCTGCAAATCCCGGAGGGATTACAGAAAGCGCTGACGCTATTTTTTTTATGAGCCTTCTTAATTCAAGGGACGTAAATTACATCACAACCAGCCAGATGATAGGCGCGCCGCTTGTCTATAAGCACAGGATTGAACCCATCTCAATGGCATATATATTGATTGAACCTGGAGGAGCTGCTGGCTGGGTAGGAGATGCGCGGTTAATACCCAGGAACAGACCAAAACTTGCTGTGGCTTATGCTCTTGCGGCAAAATATCTGGGCATGCATTACATTTATCTTGAAGCAGGTTCAGGCGCGGATAAACCAGTTCCTGTTGAAATGGTGGCTGCTGTGAAAAAAGCAGTTGGTGAAGAAACAAAAGTGATCGTAGGGGGCGGCATCCGTGATGGCAAAACTGCAAGAGAGCGCGTCGATGCAGGCGCTGATATGATAGTTACAGGCACGATCGTTGAACAGGTCGAGGATGTCAAAGAGAAGATAGAAGAACTTGTCAGTGCGATAAAATCATAATACTCTCTTTGAATGAAGTCGGCTCAAATCCAAATATCTTTTTCAGGTCATTCACTTCGCAGACCATATTGTTCCGCAGTGATTCAATCAGCCAGTAAACCACATTCGCGTTCACAGATGACATTTTGCCAAGTACCAGAGATGAGATCCAGTGCCATGAACCCGGAACATGGATAAATATTTTTTTAAATCCGATCTCACGTGCATATTCCCGCATCAGTTCTTCATAAGTAAATACTTGAGAGCAGCCAATGTCATAGCATTTATTTAGAGTGTCTTTTTTATCAAGACATTCTACAAGATACCGAAGAACATCCCCGATAAAAATAGGCTGGACGCGGGTATTTGCCCAGTTAAATACCGGAATTATTGGAAATCGTCTCACTGCAGTATCAAGTATCTCAAAGGCTGCGCCGCCTCTTCCTATTATCACTGATGCCCTGAAAATAGTATAGCCAATACCGCTTGACCTTATTATTTCCTCCACTTCTTTCCTGCTTGCAAGGTGATGCGAGAGCTTTTCGTGCGGATCGCTCATCCCGGTCAGATGGATTATCCTTTTTACTCCATTTATCTTACATGCCCTGACCATGTTGGTTATCGCTTTCCTGTCAAGTATGTCAAATTTCTCCTGCTCCTTTTGTTTCCCCATCATATGGATGAAATAATAGACCGTATCAACGCCAGTTGTGGCTTTTACAAGGGAATCAAGATCAAGGACATCCCCTGTCACATAACTAATATTTGGGTTTTTCGATTCTATGGTTTTTCTAACAAGGCATCGTATCTGGACGTTTCTTTTTGACAGCGCGTCAAGAACAAGCCCGCCGATGAAACCTGTCGCTCCTGTGAGTAAGATCATTATCTATTCTGATGATATGACCTGCCTTAAGGATTCCTGTGGCAAGACTGATTATGAATTGAAATTATTAAAAAAGAGGATAATGCCCTAAAAAAACGGGCATTTCAATCAAAATTATCCAGATAACTATTCACCGTGTCCGGCTGATGCAGGTTCAGCAGCTTTTCCACTCATAGAATTGTAACCCGCTGCAAGGTTCGTGTTCACATGGATAACGCCCTTGTTAAGGTTAACAAAAACATAATCCTTAGTGATCACTGGAAGGTTGTCTGCAACTGACTGGTTCGAAACTATCATACCAAGGGGAACATATCTGCCGTCCGGGATAGTCACTCCAACGATCCTTACTCCAGGCTCGAGGACAACATTATTTCCGACCTTTGATTTGAAAACAAACGCCTGCATTCCTACGAAGGTGTCATCTCCAATGCTTGCAGGACCATGAACCTGGGACTGATGAGCAAGAGACACACGATTGCCGACATAGACTGCATATTTTTTGCCTGCGACTGTAACAAGGTTATTCTCAACAGGCTTTTGTTCTTCGTCAGCCGTTTCAAGAGCATGAATGACTACGCCATCCTGAATATTTGTATCGTCTCCGATATGGATGGGCATCCCTTCGTCACCTCTTACTGATGCCATAGGTGAAACCATCACATTTTTTCCAATAGATACTGCGCCTATCACTGAAGCCTGTGGATGGACATAAGCTGTGCTGTCTATCTGAGGAATAATCTTCAGTTCGCTCCACGGCGTAATAGGGCTGGCGCCCAATCCTGATGACCCATAAATATTGTCTACACGTTCTACACATCCTGCTGTTAGCAGTATTATCAGTGTTATTAGTACTGATATTTTTATGATATTGCTTGATTTCATAGCCACCATCCCGTATCTTGTTGTTTTTTTGTATATATGTGTTTTGAAATTATTCTGCATACCACAAGGAATATAAATTCTTATAACAATCAGACCCCCAATGAAAGTCTATAGATCATACGAGGACCTGCCCAGGATAAAACTCCCGCTGGGGCAGGATGTATTTATAAGTGACAGCACTATCCGCGACGGCTCCCAGATGGCAGGGATAGTGATGAAAAAAAGGCACAAGACCGAGATCTATGAATATCTTCATAAGATCGGGATCGAGAAGCTTGAGACTTTCGTCTATAATGAACGCGACAGGGAAGCAGTCAAAGAAATGCTTGACAGGGGTTATGAATTCCCAGAAGTTACAGGGTGGGCGCGCGCCAATCCAAAGGATATTGATTTTGTACTGAGCATGGACGGCATAAAGGAAACAGGTATCTTGATGTCTGTTTCTGATTCTCATGTTATTGATAAGATGGGACTAGCTAGCCGCGAAGAGGCAGAGAAAAAATATACAGATGCACTGCAGTATGCAGTTGATCATGGTCTCAAGACAAGGGCGCATATCGAAGATATGACCCGTGCAGACAACGAAGGTTTTGTATTCCCGCTTATTGAAAAACTTCTTGAGATCGACCCTGACTGCATAATACGCCTGTGCGATACAGTTGGCTTTGGCTTGCCCTTCCCTGAGGCTGATGAGCCGTATGGCATTCCATATATTGTCAGGAAATTGCGCAAGATCGGGACAAAAAACATTGAAACTCATATCCATGATGATTTTGGGATGTCAGTGGCATGTTCTATTGCAGGATACTGGTACGGTGCGAACTGGTCAAGTCTCACTTTCCTGGGAATAGGTGAACGGGCAGGTAATGCCGAACTTGAGAAAGTCGCCCTGTTCCTGATACAGCGTGTGGAAGGATTCCAGAAATATGACCTCAGATCAATTACTGAATTTGCTGAGTTCATGGAAAGAGAGATCGGGATAAGGGTGCCGCGCAACAAATCCGTAGTTGGCAAGAACATCTTTGCCCACGAGAGTGGCATACATACAGCCGGGATCATAAAAAACCCATTCACTTACGAGCCCTATCCGCCTGAAATAGTTGGAGGAAAAAGGCAGTTGATGATAGGTGATTCTTCTGGAATTGAAGTGATAAGGTTCAAGGTAGAGGAGACGCTGAATGATCTGATGCATGTGAACACGAAGATCGATAAGAACGATCCGCGCGTGAAAGCAATACAAGCTGATATCCAGAAATTGTATAATGAGGAGAAGCGCATCTCTGCGATCTCTGATGAGGAACTCAAGAAATTCGTTGAGAAGTATTTCATGTTTGAGTCTATCATCGAGGAACACAGTGCTAACGGGATGCATAATTCGAAGAAAGGAAAAAAGTGATACTGGAATAATGCAAAATTGTGCAGACAGTTAGGTTTATAAACTATCATGATCAAAAGGATGTGGGGATTATGAAATCTGAGAACGTACTTATAACACTGGTGGCGGCTATACTTGTCGTATCTCTTGCCATTGTACTGATAAATAGCGATGCTCTTATAACGGAGACTGTATACAAACCTTCTGCTTCCTTTTCTATCCGCGAGGTCGATGTCAAACCTGTGGAAGTGACCAGTTCCCTTATCGAGGTGAACGTCACAGCGTACATATATCACGGGGAAGGCGAGGCAAAGAATGCTATGATGCTCATAAGAGCTATTAACAGTAATACCGGGCTGCTTGAGTCAGAGGTATCAACCCTGATACCTGAGAGCGACAGGGACAAAACCGTGACCGCCTCGGCAAAATTGAAGGTGGATAGGAATGGCAATTATGACTTCAGGATCTTGCTCTATGACAATGGAAGCATCAGGGAGAGCGGATCTGTAGGCATAAAGGGTTTGAATGCGCTGACGCCCGCTGCAAAGATGAGCGGTGTTTCTGTCAATAACATTGATTTTATAGTGACAGCAGCCTCAGGCGGACGCGCATCCATAAGGTCTGATGTATATCTTGAGAACAAATGGGCTGCGCCATCTGAAAATATGAATATGATCGTCAAGGCGCGGCAGGCTGAATCGAACCTGCTGGCTGATAAGAGATCTTCAGAGACAGGTATCGTCGCAGGTGAAGCTACTTCGGTTAAGAGCGTGCAGCTTGATGTTCCTGAGGGTTATAATTACATGATGGTAGTGGAACTATGGAAAGGGGATGTTATGGTAAATACATGGGAGAAAGCGCTGATGCTTGCGCCCACAAAAACCGTTCCGAAAGAGAGCCAGGAGAAAAAAATGAATATAGAAGTCACTAAATTCGTGCGCGAAGGTGGGGCTCCATCCGTGCCTGGCGAAATGGATAAGGGCGCGCCGTCGTATGCCGCAACCCCAAAGATGGAACCTGGATTTGAGGCAATTGTAGCAATTGCTGCGCTAATATTGGTAATAGCATTAAGGAGGAGATTATGATGATAAGCCGAGAAAAATTAGAGGATTATTTTTACACGGGGACGTTCCTGATAGCAATGCTGTTCGCATTACTTGCAATATTCAAGATATATACTTCAATTGAAATACTGATCCAGACCTGGTTTAGCTATAAATATCAGAACATATTCCAGGCGTTGTACGGTGTTGCAGTGCTGGCGATATGTGTATTTTTGATCAGGGAGCGGTTAATAAAAAGATAGGTAGTGTGTGAAATTTGTGAAACTACCAGAAATTGAGTTGCTGTAGCCTGACACTAACCCGGAACTTCATCCGCTGGCTTATGCCGCAGTCCGTTGCCGTAACCCTAGTATCAGGCGATATCGCGTGTACCGCGTTGGGGTTGTCTGTACGGTCATAGATTTTGGCGTTGCCGTTCTCCCGCAAGGACCTATCAACACGATTTGCCCCAGACTTCGTAGGTCTGGAACAATTATATATTGATTATTAAGTATATAGGGTTATCCACGCCTGTCACGCCAGTCGATTGCGTGCACACGTATGCCAGTGCGCTGGCATACGTGGACGCGGAGTCGAGGGAACCCAGAGTCACATGCCTCCAGAGTCGCGCCTCTGGAGGGCGCATACACGTATGCCCGCAGGCATACGTGGGTACCAAGTCGAGAAGCGTAGCTTTCGGAGTCGGCGTGTCCACGTATGCCCACAGGCATACGTGTGCGCGGAGTCGAGAACCCGCAGGGTTTCGGTTCATCCACGCAACATCTTCATAATATCGTGTTTAGTCACCATGCCTACAACCACCCCTTTTTCAAGCACAAGAACCGCCGGATTCTTTTCCAGTATCCTTGAGACCGTATTTGCATCAGATGTGAGAGAGACTGTTGGAAAGGACTCGCCCATTATATTTCGCACCAGAAGATGAGAGACTTTCTTGATATCCTGGTCTGTCATGGATGACACTATCTGGTCAGTGGATATGCTGCCAACAGGGACTCCTTTATCTATTACCGGCATCTGGGAAAATCCATGTTCCTCAAGTATGCGAACAGCATCCTCAATTGAGCTTTCTGAAGTAGTATGAATGATGGGTGAATGCATAACGTCCCTGACAAGCACCTTCTCTTTCCGTGCGGCATTAAAAGCATTGAATATTTTATGTAATGTGGAAAGTCTTGGATCTACATCACCAGATTCGATACGCGCTATCAGGGGCTGGCTCACGCCTGCACGTGTAGCAATGTCGTGCTGGGTAAGACCCAATTCCAGACGCAGTTTTTTGAAATCTTCAGGTGTGGGAAGAAACATAATATATTACTAGGAGTAATTAAAAGTATATCAATATTAC
>Ga0163199_1002992_pt1 | contig 10276 bp, 12 predicted proteins | sample PL_2010_150m_FD_113537 | JGI IMG/M metagenome (GOLD analysis project Ga0163199, IMG submission 113537) | Freshwater microbial communities from Powell Lake, British Columbia, Canada to study Microbial Dark Matter (Phase II) - PL_2010_150m | ecosystem: Environmental > Aquatic > Freshwater > Lake ...
CATCTGCTCCCGAAGTTTATTCACGCTTATCCCCATCGCCACGCTTAGCTCACCTAACGCGGGGATGCGATCTCCCGGTTTAAAACCTTTCTTGACCACATATCGCAAAAAGTCAGATTCAATCTCGTCGAGGTTCATAGAATCCTATTCATCATATTCATCCGATAATTTGATTGTTAGAATTCTAGACTCATTTGTCATCTCTGTCAACAAAGGTGACGACTCAGCGTCATTGCGAATCAACGTCTTCAGCGTTCAAAGGTTTAAAAACAGAACGCTGACAGTCGCTGACATAAAAAAGAATCAGCGCGCTCTGCATCAGCGAAGATCAGCGTCATCAGCGTTCAAAGGTTTTGATTCTCTAACGCTGTTTTCTACTCGACATAAAAATCAGCACGCTGAATTCGCTGATAACGCTGATGAATGCTGTTTTAGTTTTTTCAGCGCACCTCAGCGACGATCAGCGTCATCAGCGTTCAAAGGTTTAAAAGCAGAACGTGTGCACGCAAACCTTGTCAGGTAGCGGAATCCGAAGTCTCCCGACTTCGGGCAAAATCGGGAGATTTTGCGATCCATCGTGACAACCTTTGCGTGCACACAGCAGAACGCAATGATGCCGAAGTAGCTGTGCAAAACTGCTCATAATCTTCTCAGAAATTTTGTATTGACGTTGATAGTAAAAGACGATAGACTTTAGACACAATGATTTCAACAGTTGCGGGTATGGCGGCTTGTATGTGTTGTATGGAGCGTGGGCGTTAGTCCCCTATTGCTCTAAGCCTTCTCGCACGACTGACGAAAGCCAACTAGCAAAGAGTGGACGCGCCGAAACGAAAGTTTCGCGACATCGCGTCCGCTCTTTTTTTACGCTAGTTGGCTTTTCTGTTTTCTAAACTCTGGCAAGTAGAACGTATTCCGTATTGCGTATTCCGTTACGCATTACGAAATACGCAATACGTTGAATGGCATGCTTACTCAATCCAAAATTAAATTCCTCTACACCGAACCCGACTCGCTCGAATCGCGAGTCGGCAACACGCCGCTGATTCGCTTAAAACGAATCACGAATGATTTGCCGTCAAGCGTGCAAGTATTTGCCAAAGCCGAATGGTTCAACCCTAGCGGCTCGGTTAAAGATCGCCCTGCCCTCAACATCATTCACGATGCGCTCAATAGCGGCAGATTCGATCCGTCACGTCAACGTCTATTAGATTCAACATCGGGCAATATGGGCATCGCCTATGCCACGTTTGGCGCGGCGCGCGGGATCGGAGTCACACTTGCCGTCCCCGCTAACGCCAGCCCGGAACGACTCTCGATTCTAAAAACACTCGGCGCAGAATTAATTCTCACCGATCCGCTCGAAGGATCGGACGGCGCGATTCTTGAAGCGCGGCGACTTGCCCAAGAAAGCCCGCAGCGTTATTACTATGCCAATCAATACAACAATCCGGCGAACTGGCAAGCGCACTACAACGGCACCGCACCGGAGATCATCGAGCAAACAAATGGGCAAGTGACTCACTTCATAGCCGGACTCGGCACAAGTGGAACGTTCACCGGCAATGCACGCCGCCTCAAAGAATTCGATCCCAACATCCAATTGATCTCAGCCCAGCCCAACGATTCTTTTCATGGACTCGAAGGACTCAAGCACATGCCAACAGCCATCAAGCCCGCCATTTACGATGAAACTCTCGCCGACGACAACATATCCGTGAACACCGAAGAAGCGCAAGAGATGACTCTGCGACTCGCGCGCGACGAAGGATTGTTCGTTGGAATCTCATCGGGTGCGGCGGCGGTCGCCGCGCTCACGGTGGCGCGGACTCTGGATTCAGGCATCGTCGTCACCGTGTTCCCCGACGCCGGATTTAAATATCTCTCAGAAAGATTCTGGACTCATTCACAAGGAGAAAATTAATGACACCTGCAACACTGCAAGCCGATAAAATTGTTGACAGTTCGGGAGAACTCTGCCCGACTCCCATCCTCAAACTGTCGAAGGGAATTAAAGAGATTCAAATTGGGCAAGTGTTGAAAATGATCGCCACCGATCCCGGCTCCCAAGCCGATATACCTGCTTGGGCAAGGCAAACCGGCAACGAGCTTTTAGACTCGCACACAGACGGCGAGAAGTTCATCTTTTACTTTAAGCGAGCCAAGTAACAGTAAACGTATTCCGTATTGCGTATTCCGTCCCATTACGCAATACGGAATACGCAATATCAAATGTCTCTTATAATCCCAACCAATCTCTATTCTTCAATCATTGATCATCTCGAATCCGCCTACCCCAACGAAGGCGCGGGGTTGTTGTTGGGAATTGCCAACGAGAACGACAAAACGGTGAAGAGTGTTTTAAAGTTTGAAAACAAATTCGAGGCAGACGAACAATATCATCGCTATCTGATCAGCGCGGAAGATATGTTCAAGGGAGAGATGGAAGCAGAGAGACTCGGCATAGATGTGATTGGCGTGTTTCATTCACATCCCGATCACCCTTCGCAAGCTTCGGAGTATGATCGTGAATACGCGCTCCCCTGGTTTTCATATTTGATCGTCTCGCTGCAAAAAGGAAAAGCCTCAACTGTCCAATCTTGGCTGTTGAGTAATGACAGAAAAAATTTTGTAGAAGAAAGTGTTGAGTTATAGATATTGAGTTTTGAACGACCCGTTCATAATTCATCCTTCATAATTCACAATTTAAAACATGCCCACAATTCGAATCCCCACGCCTCTCCGACAATTCACGGGCGGAAATTCTGAAGTGCCAGTCAGCGGTGACACCGTCAACGCCGCCTTGAGCGATCTCGCTACCCGCCACCCTGATCTGCGAAAACATTTGTATAGCGACACTGGCGAACTGCGCGCCTTCGTCAATGTGTTTTTAGGTCAAGATGATGTGCGCCATTTGCAGGGCGTGAATACGGCGCTGAAAGAAAACGATCAATTGCGTATCGTACCTTCGGTGGCGGGCGGATAAGTAATAACGATTTAAATCGTTATTACAATCGTTATTACAACAGCGCCATGCCCAAAGAAAAATTCTCCGTCGGCGAAAAAATCGAAATGAAATGCAACCACATCGTGAACGGCAAAACGCTCAACGATTGGATCGAAGGCGTGGTGGTGCAAGCTGATTACCGCATGACGGCGATTAAATTTGAAACAGATGTGTATTCAAGCAACGGCTGGAAAATTCCGGATCGCATCTTGTGGTGCGCGCATGGATCATCGAACATACGACGAAAAGGAAAAGTTTTATGAGCATCGCTCTCGAACACATTGACCCGAACTCGGTTGATCTCTCGCACGAAGAGATCAAGCGTTACTCGCGTCATCTGATCATGCCCGAAGTTGGAATGAAAGGGCAAAAGAAATTAAAGGCGGCCTCCGTTTTGCTGGTCGGCACGGGCGGGTTGGGTTCGCCGCTTGCCATGTATCTTGCCGCCGCAGGCGTGGGTCGCATCGGTTTAGTAGATTACGACACAGTAGACGCCAGCAACTTGCAACGACAAGTGGTGCATGGCACATCCACCGTTGGCAAATTAAAAGTTGAGTCGGCGAAAGAACGCATACTCGACATCAACCCCGATATTCGAGTAGACACTTACAACGTTGCATTCACTTCGGCGAATGCCCTCGACATCGCCCGCCCCTACGACATCATCATTGATGGCACAGATAATTTTCCGACTCGCTATTTGGTGAACGATGTCTGTGTGTTATTGAAAAAACCAAATGTTTATGGATCAATTTTCAGATTCGAGGGACAGGCTTCTGTTTTTTGGGCGGAGCACGGACCCTGTTACCGTTGTCTGTTCCCCGAGCCGCCGCCACCCGGATTGGTGCCGTCGTGCGCCGAAGGCGGCGTGTTCGGCGTATTACCCGGAACCGTTGGCACAATTCAGGCAACGGAAGCGATCAAGTTAATAATCGGTATCGGCGACACCTTGATCGGGCGGTTGATGTTGTACGATGCGCTGGAGATGACATTCGACACGGTGAAACTGAAGAAGAATCCGAATTGCTTGGTGTGTTCACCGAATCCGAAGATCACCGAACTGATTGACTACGAACAATTTTGCGGGATGCCCATGAACGATCATCAAGACGAGATCGGTTCGGGCGAGGGCTGGGACATCAGCGTGCAAGAGTTAGAGCAAAAGATAAAAACGAATGGCGGCGTGAAGAATTTCCGTTTGATTGATGTGCGCGAGGAACATGAGTGGGAGATCGCCCACATCGAAGGCGCGCAGTTGATCCCGCTCGGCACATTGGCGGCGCGCATGAATGAATTGGACTCAGCGCAAGAGATCGTGTTGCAATGCAAGAGTGGCGCGCGTTCGGGTCGGGCGCTGGATTTATTGCGTGGCGCGGGCTTTCGCAAAATTAAAAATCTCAAGGGCGGGATTATGGCGTGGGCGAATCAGATCGATCCGAGATTGCCGGTGTATTAGGCAGGTAAACAAGTAGACAGGTAAACAGGTAGAGACGCGCCGCTGGCGCGTCTCCGTTTTTATACAGCAAAATATTTTTGGGGTTAACAAAAGAGACGACCCGTTGGGTCGTCTCTACATATAAATTATCGTAACCCTTCAAACAAATCTGTCTCCACTTTCCGTCCCCCATTCACTGAACTGTAAGTGCGATACAAACCACGATATTTTAGCCCCAAACCAAAACTGGACTGGTATAATCTTAATTAATTGATTGCGCCAGTAACGCCGCGCAAAGTTGAGTGTTCTAAATTTCAGTAGGCGGATCGAAAACGATCCGCCTACTATTCTGTCTCACGAGGTTACTTTTTAAAATGGACAAAGCGGAATATGTTGAACTCTACAAGCAGATGGTGATCATCCGCTTGATAGAGGAGAAATGCGAAGAGCTGTATCAAAAAAGCAAGATCGGCGGCTTCATGCATTTGTATATTGGGCAAGAAGCAAGCGGTGTCGGCGCGATCTCGGCACGCCTGCCACAAGATAATGTGATCACTGCTTACCGCGATCACGGCATTGCCATCGCCTGCGGCATGGATCCCAAAGTGCTTATGGCAGAAATGTTGGGCAAGGTGACGGGCTGCTGTAAAGGCAAAGGTGGCTCGATGCACCTCGCCGACATCAACTTAAGATTCTGGGGCGGTCATGCCATTGTCGGCGCGCACTTGGCACTCGCCACAGGTTTGGCTTGGGCTGATAAACAAAAAGGATCGGATGGGGTGACGTTATGTTTTTTTGGTGATGGCGCAAGCAATATCGGATATTTTCACGAATCGCTAAATCTCGCCGCCGTGTGGAAGCTGCCGGTGCTGTTCATCTGCGAGAACAATCACTATGGGATGTGGACTCCGATTGAAGATGCCTCAGCCGTAACGGACATCCGCAAGAAAGCGTTGGGCTACGATATTCCGAGCGATGTATGCGATGGCATGGATTTGCTTGCCGTGCGCAAGGCAAGCGAGAAAGCGATTGCACATATACGAAGCGGCAAAGGTCCCTTCTTCCTTGAAGTGATGACCTACCGCTATCGCGGTCATTCGATGGGCGATCAACGTCCCTATCGCACCGCCGACGAAATTAAAGAGTGGCAAACCAAAGACCCCATCGGCAAATTTGAACCGGTGATGATGAAAGCCGGGATCACGAAAGAGCAGATCGAATCGATCCATGTCGAGTCGGCGAAGATCGTCGAAGAGGCTGTGCGCTTCGCCGAAGAGTCGCCCTTCCCGCCGATGGAAGAGTTGTATACGGATATTTACGTAGAGAACCAGTAATCAGTGATCAGTAAACAGTAATCAGTCGTCGTGACTGATTACTGATCACTGTTCACTAAGTATTTGAAACTATGTCTGTTTTAACAATGAGCAAAGCCCTTGCTCAAGCAATGTATGAAGAGATGGAGCGCGATCCAAATGTCGTGGTGTTAGGCGAAGAGGTCGGCGCGCAAGGCGGCACGTACGGTGTGACCGCCGGACTGTTTGAAAAGTTTGGCAAAGACCGCGTGCGCGACACGCCGATCTCCGAAGGCGTGATCGTCGGCGCGGCGGTTGGCGCATCAATGAACGGCTTGCGCCCGGTCGCCGAGATCATGGGAATCAACTTTGCATTTTTAGCGATGGATCAAATCGTGAATCACGCCGCCAAAATTCATTCGATGTTCGGCGGACAATTTAGATGTCCGCTGGTGGTGCGGACAACATCGGGCGGCGGCAAACAACTGGCGGCGACTCATTCGCAAACACCGGACGTGATCTTCGCCCACTTCCCCGGACTCAAAGTGGTGGCGCCGTCAACGCCTGCGGAAGCGAAAGCCCTGCTCAAAGCCTCTATCCGCACCGACGACCCGGTGTTCTTCATCGAACACTCCACCATGTATTCCGAGCGCGGCGAAGTCTCTGACGATCCGAATTTCATTTTGCCCATCGGCAAGAGCGACATTAAACGCAAAGGCAAAGATGTCACCATCGTCACCTATTCCAAAATGGTGAGCATCTCACTGAAAGCGGCGGCGGAATTAGAGAAGGAAGGAATTGAGGTAGAGATCATTGATCTGCGTTCACTGCGCCCGCTCGATCTCGATCCTGTTTTTGAATCGTTCAAGAAAACAAATCGCGCCGTGATCGTCGAAGAAGGATGGAAAACCTTCGGTATCGGCGCAGAAGTATCGGCGCGCATCTACGAAGAATGTTTTGACTATCTCGACGCGCCCATTGAGCGCGTGGCACAAAAAGAAGTGCCGCTGCCCTACAGCGCAGAATTGGAACGCGCCGCAATACCGCAAGTGAAAGATGTGATTGCGGCAGTGAAGAAAGTAATCTAAAAAAGTAGACAAGTAAACAGGTAAACAAGTAGAGATGTAAACAAGTAGACACGTAAACATGTGGACAGCCAGACGTATTTACCTGCATCCCTGTTTACTTGTTTACCTGTAATCCTGTTATTAATTTATGCCTGAATATGTTCCCATGCCCAAGCTCGGCTTTGATATGGCAGAAGGTCGCCTGGTTCGCAAAGTTGTGCAAGAGGGTCAAGCCATTAAAAAAGGCGAGATACTCGCCGAAGTAGAAACCGATAAAGCCACGGTTGAAGTGGAAGCCTACATCACCGGCACCGTCGTCGCTTGGCTCGTTGATGAGAATCAATTCGTCCCCATTGGCACGCACATGGTGGTGATTGCCGCGCCGGGTGAAACGGTTGATGTCGCTGCACTTAAATCCCAAATCCCAAAATCCCAAAATCCCAAAGCCGAACTTCAAACTTCAAACATCCAACTTCCAACTTCTAACGTCCAACTTCCAACATCTGATCTCTTACGTATCTCGCCCATTGCGCGACGCATGACCGAAGAAATGAAGATTGACGCACGATCCATCACAGGCACAGGACCGGAAGGACGTATCACCAAGAAAGATGTTGAGGCGTTCGCCAAAAGCGGCGGCGCGGCGGTGACGGCTTCCGCGCCCTCACCGGTTGCGGCGGCGGTTGCCGTCACCGCCGAAGATCGAATTGTTCCGCTCACCAAATTACGATCGGCTATCGCGCGGCGTATGGTCGAGAGCAAAACATCCATCCCACATTTTTATGTAACGACTGAAGTGGACATGGGTGCGGTGATCGAGTTGCGAAAACAATTAAATGGATTGGTGAGTGAGGCTGAAAAAATTTCGGTCAACGATTTTGTTTTGAAAGCGGCGGCGCTGACCTTGCGCGACTACCCGTATCTTAACGCTTCCTTCAACGGTAATAGTGTCATTCAGCGCGGTCATGTCAACATGGGCATCGCCGTTGCGGTCAGCGGCGGATTGTTGACCGTTGTTGTCAAAGATTGTGATGTGAAATCAGTTAAAATGATCGCCGCCGAAGCAAAGAGGATGGCGGCTCGCGCTCGCGACGGAAAGGTGAAGCCCGAAGACGTTGAAGGTTCGACGTTCACCGTTTCCAATTTAGGAATGTTTGAGGTAGACTCATTCACGGCGATCATCAATCCACCTGAAGCAGCAATCTTGGCTGTAGGTTCAGCCAAAGAAGTAGCAGTGGTGAAGAATGGATCGCTGACGATGGGCTGGCAAATGAAAGCGACGATCTCCGCCGATCACCGCGTGACCGATGGCGCGGAAGCGGCGCAATTTATGCAAGCCTTCAAGAAAAAACTCGAAGAGCCTCTTCGATTACTTATTTGAGATTGGGAATTAGAAATTAGAGGTTGGAAGTTAGAGGTTGGACGCTCTGCAAAGATTCCAACTTCCAACGTCCAACTTCTAAATTTCAAAATCAATGACTACCTCTGCAAAAACTTGGTTCTACAACACGCCCGAAAACAATGCCTATCTGATCGGCGAGCGCATTCGCACATCTTTGTGGGATGCGCGCTTTGGAGATATTTGGTTAGAGACCGCGCGAAGTGAAGCGCCCTACTTGATGCGCGGCACATTGCAAAACACGGATGTTGAGCTTGAATGGATGCCCAAACAATGGTGCATCCTGCGAACCAAACCCGCCCACTCGTTGCTCTACGGCGGCGTCAAAAATATCTTGGGATTCGATGCTGTATTCAAATACGAAACGCCTAACGGCTTTACCGCATGGGAATGGCGTTTAGGTAATGCGAAAGAACGGTGGCAAGCGATACAAGGCAAACCGGAGTTTGGCAAGTTACAACAGATAAAGTAAGATGAACGTAGACACGTTGCGGCAACAGTTAAACTGTCACCGCCTCCACGAGATAAACCTGAAAGTCTGATACCGCTTGAGGTTTGACAACACTATGACTGTCATCTTAGTAGTGGAAGACGAAACGGCGACTCTCGATCTGCTTGGGCGTAGTTTGTCAAAAGCGGGTTATGAGATCACCGGCGCGCCAGACGGCAAGACCGCGCTCAATCTACTTGCCAACTCTCGACCCGACATGCTTTTGCTCGATCTCATGCTGCCCGATATTTCCGGCATGGATATCCTCAAGCATGTCATGGCTCAACCCAATCCGCCGCCCGTTGTGATCTTTTCGGCTCGCGGCGACGCGAGCGATATTGAAGCGGCGATAAGCGCCGGAGCTTATAAATATCTGGTCAAGCCCGTCTCGCGCGACAAACTGCTCGAAACAATTAGATCGGCATTGAGCCCGCGCCCTAAATCGCAAACCTAGTAGAGCAAATTGCCAATTTGCTCTTACAAATTCAGACCTACTGTGTCCATCGAAAACGACATCACCACTCTTGAAACATTCCTCTCCGAGTTTGACCCCTATCTTAAATCGGACATTGTGTTTTGGAACGTCGGCAAGTCGAATGTCCCCGCGCTGACTCTGGGCAGCATTTTACTTTTGCGTCGCACACTATCTGCGCGCCGCACTCAACTCGACCCCGAACAATCCAAGAACTTTGCTCGACTCGATCTGCTGGCGAATGATTTGTTGAATCAGTGGGTGGCGAATGTTGAGAGGAAAACGTTGAGCGAGATCAGCTCGCGCCTCAACGTGTGGGACTCCGCCTTTGACGAGTTAGCCGACCACTACCCTCAAGCTGTTTACTCCCGCGTCTACCTTGCTCTGCTGATGCCGCTCGTCGCCCATCTTGGCGAAGCCGAACGTTTTCGTCAACGCTTAAACGAACTTGATTCGCGTTTGCGCGGAATGTTCACGATGGGCAACTTCGTTTGGGACGCCGCCATTGCACCCGCTTTTCCCGGCGAACTGTTTTGGTACCTTTACGGAAAACCTGCTCAAAAAAAATAATGACGGGAATTACTTCGGCAATACTTCGTGCGCTTGCACGGCTTGAGAACGTCCTTTAACTTCTAGACCCCCCAAGCGTCGAATGTTGAAGCGATTGGCGACACTCGCCGCCGTCATCGGTCCAATCACTAAACGATTCGGGCGCGCCAACGTCTCCAGGCGGTGCGCCACATTCACCGCGTCGCCTAAGACCGTGAACTCCACTCGCTCGGCAGTGCCGACATAACCGGCAACAACCAATCCGGTATTGATGCCCACACCGATCTCAATGCTTGTGCCATTCTCGCGCAAATTGATCTTGAGTTGTTCGAGCATTTTCAACCCGGCGGATACCGCCTGTATCTCCGGCTCGGTCTGAGATGGATTCATCCCGAAGACCGCCATCAACCCATCGCCCATATATTTATCAAGCATCCCGCCAAATTCAAAAATGATCGCCGTCATCTCTTGATAATAGCGGCTCAACAATTCTCCGAAGCCTTCCGCTCCCAATCGCTCGGCTAAACCCGTCGAGTCTACAATGTCGGAGAACAACACCGTCAGC
>Ga0163199_1002993_pt1 | contig 10274 bp, 8 predicted proteins | sample PL_2010_150m_FD_113537 | JGI IMG/M metagenome (GOLD analysis project Ga0163199, IMG submission 113537) | Freshwater microbial communities from Powell Lake, British Columbia, Canada to study Microbial Dark Matter (Phase II) - PL_2010_150m | ecosystem: Environmental > Aquatic > Freshwater > Lake ...
CGTTCTGAGTCGGGGTGAACTGCTGCATCTGGCTTTGATGTCAAGCGAGAACCGCGCCGCCCATGCGCTCGGGCGCAGCTATCCGGGCGGCTTGCCGGTCTTTGTTGGTCTGATGAATGCGAAGGCCCGCTTGCTTGGCATGAACGACACCAACTACGAAGAACCGACCGGGCTCTCCAGCAAGAATCAGTCGAGTGCGCGTGATCTGGTCAAACTGGTCAATGTTGCCTACGGCGACCCGACGCTACGCGAGCTGTCCACCTCGCCGGAGCACCAGGTTGCAGTTGGCAACAGGACACTGCAGTACAGAAATACCAATCGCCTGGTCAAGAACCCGTCATGGGACATCGGCCTGCAAAAGACTGGCTATATTTCCGAGGCGGGTCAGTGTCTGGTGATGCAGGCTAAAGTGGCCGGGCGCAAACTGATCATGGTCTTTCTGGACTCGGCTGGCAAGCTCAGCCGCATCGGTGATGCAGAGCGTGTCAGGCGCTGGGTGGAATCGACCCCCGCGGCGCTGCCACACTCCGTGCCGGTCGCTGCCGTTGTAAGTCGGTCCGTTGCCGGCAAAGCCAAAGGCTAGGCTCAGCGCAGCTTGTCAGCCTGGTAGCCCAGGGTGGCCGAAATTTCACGCGCGGTCGCTTGCAGCTTGGGCAGCCAGGCTTCTTCCAGTCGGCCGGCCGGCGCAGAAATAGACAGACCAGCCACCAATATGCCCTGGTCATCGTAGATGCCCGCAGCCATGCAACGCACGCCGAGTTCCAGTTCTTCGTTGTCATGGGCGTTGCCGTGCTGGCGTACCTTAGATAATTCCCGTTCCAGCGCAGGCAGTTGCGTCAGGCTGTTCTTGGTGTGCCCGCTCAAGCCGGTTCGCGTCGCGTAAGCGCGAACCCGTTGCGGATCGTCCGCAGCCAGAAACAGCTTGCCGACCGAAGTCAGATGCAGCGGCGCGCGACCACCAATGGCGCGCACCACCTGCATGCCGGAGCGCTCGCTGTAAGTGCGTTCAATGTAGACAATCTCATCGCCCTGGCGCATGCTGAGATTGACCGGTTGCTGAATCAGCTTGTGCAGTTCGCGCATTGGCGCCAGCGCAGCGTCGCGCACGTTGAGCCGGCCCTTGACCAGGTTGCCCAGTTCCAGCAAGCGCATGCCAAGCCGATAGCTTCCAGGCTGCGGATGTTCGACAAAGCGTCCGGTTGCCAGGTCGTTCAGCAGGCGGTGCGTGGTCGACAAATGCAGACCGGATTTTTCGCTGATTTCCTTAAGCGAAATCGCCTCTTCCCGCGACGCCAGCACATCAATCAAGGTGAACATGCGCTCAATGACCTGAACGGTCGGTGTGCCGCCACTGCCGGAATATTCTTTTCTCATGGATGCTCCTGATCTGCTGATCTCGTATTTTATCTGGTGAAAATTTCGCTTCGGGTTTGTGCGGATCAAGCAGGTGAATCAGCTGCCCATTGGCCGTCAACCAGGAACTCTGCCGGGCGAAACCTCGCTTTGTAGTTCATCTTGCGACTGTCAGCGACCCAGTAACCGAGATAGACGTACGGTAGTTGCAGGCTCTTTGCCTGCGCAATCTGCCAAAGGACGCCGTAAGTGCCAAAACTGCTGTTCGGGTCGGGCTCGAAAAAGGTATAGACGCAGGAGATTCCGTCATCCAGCAGGTCGAGTATCGAGACCATTTTCAAAGCGCCCGCGCTGCCGTCGCCAAGCGTCTCCCGAAACTCCACCAGACGCGAGTTGACACGGCTTTGCAGCAGGAACTGTGTGTACTGGTTGACGCTGTCCTGATCGATGCCACCCCCGGCATGCCGCGCGTTTTGATAGCGCAGGTACAACTCATAGTGCTCTTGCAGAAAACAAAGCTTCATGACCCGTGCTTGCAGGGCGCCATGGGCGATGCGGGCGCGGCGTTGACTGCGGTCAGCTTGAAATGCGTTGACAAGAACCCGGATCGGCACGCAACTGCGGCAGGCATCGCAGTACGGGCGGTAAGTGAACATGCCGCTGCGCCTGAACCCGGCGCTGACCAGTTCGGAGTAAGTGCTGGAGTTGATCAGGTGGCTCGGTGTAGCCACCTGCGAGCGTGCCAGTCTGTCCGGCATATAGCTGCAGGAGTAGGGCGCCGTGCTGTAAAACTGCAGCGCTTGCAGCGGGAGGTCATTGAGATCGGTCACGGTGCGGGCGAATCCGGATGAAACAACTCGTCCCAGTATAGGGTCTCAAAATTCCAATGGGGTGGACTGCACGTCAGCCCTGCGGTGACTTGCTCGATAAACGCCGCACGCGATACTTCGCGGGCACCCAGCGAGGCCAGGTGAGGCGTGTTTTGCTGGCAATCAATCTGCTTGATACCGTGGTGGCGACAAAAACAGACCAGGGCCGCCAGCGCTATCTTGGAGGCTTCACTGGCTCTGCTGAACATGGATTCACCAAACACCGCCTTGCCTATGGAAACACAGTAGAGGCCACCAACGAGATGGCCGTGAACCCAGGTCTCCACGCTGTGGGCATAGCCGGCGCGATGCAGCGCGCGGTAGGCGGCAATCATGTCGGGGACGATCCATGTGCCACTTTGCCCGGCGCGCGGGCTGGTGGCGCAGGCGCTGATCACCTGTTCAAAGGCAGAGTCCATCCGGATTTCACAACCATCGGTGCCGGCAAACTTGCGTAAAGACTTCCTGAAAGACCGTTGCAGGCGGAATGCTTCGACCTGCAGCACCATGCGCGGGTCCGGGCTCCACCACAGAATAGGCTGGCCCTCGCTGAACCAGGGAAACACGCCCTGCCCATAGGCTCGGCACAAGGTCTCCGTGTCGAGCGCACCGCCGGCCGCCAGCAAACCCGGTGCCGGCGAGTCTGCGCCCCAGCTCTGCGTTACTGGCGGGAAATCCTCACCCGGCGCGAGCCAGGCCAGCGGTGGGGGCGCAGGCAGCATGCCCAGAATGTAATCGATGGTGTCAGCCGCTACAATACCGGCACGTCGGGGCGTAGCGCAGCCTGGTAGCGCATCTGGTTTGGGACCAGAGGGTCGAAGGTTCGAATCCTTTCGCCCCGACCATTTCTTTTCTCTCGATCTCTGCCCGTAGCTCAGTTGGATAGAGCAACAGCCTTCTAAGCTGTGGGTCGGGGGTTCGATCCCCTCCGGGCAGACCATGTGGACAAAGGTTTTGCTGTGAAACGACTGATCTCCAGACGGCACATGATGGCACCCTTGCTCGGTCTGAGCTTGGCGCTAATTGCCGCGCCGGCGCTGGCTGCGCTTGGGCAGGCACCTTCATTTGCGCCGCGATCTTCTGCAACGGCTTCCGCGCCGGCACCCAGAGCGCTCGCAGCGAGTCCCGTGGCTGGTGCCAGCCTTTACACCTCGCATCTGCTGCAACTTGAGAATGGCACCGTGGTTCAGGAATATGCAACGCCGGCAGGTCTGGTCTTTGCGGTGAACTGGCGCGGTCCGGTATTGCCGGATCTGAGTCTGCTGCTGGGTGAATTCTTTCGCGGCTACAAACTGGAAACGGACCAGGCGCGGGCGCTGGGCAAGCGTGGCTCGATCGTGAATGTGGCGAACCAGAAACTGATCGTCAGATCGTCAGGAAGGATGCGAAGCTTTGCCGGTTATGCCTATGCCCCTGAGCTGATTCCTGTCGGGGTGAATATCCATGATGTGCTGCAGTAAGCGATTCTGGCTTGGCACAGGGATGGCTATGCTTGCCGTCCTGATAAGTGCTTGTGGTGGCGGTGGTGGAGAAGCGACCACGAGCACGCCGCCGGTTACCGTGACCCAGAGCAACGCGGTTCCCATCGTGGTTGACGCCGGGCCGGCGGGTGCCGGCTACAACGTCAACCGCCTGTATGTGGACGTAACCGTTTGCCGCCCGGCCAGCAACGACTGTCAGACCATTGACCACGTGCTGGTTGACACCGGCTCCATCGGCCTGCGGCTGCTGTCGTCGGTTGTCAGGCCGACCCTGACTCTGAGCCGTGTCACGGGTAGCGCGGGATTGCCGCTGCTCAGTTGCGTTCAGTTTGTCGACAATACCTTCGCCTGGGGGCCGGTGGTGCTTGCAGACGTGATGCTGGGGGGAAAGACCGCATCGAGCATGCCGATTCAGCTTGTGGCGGATCCGACCATCGGCACCGCACCGGCCACTTGTGCGATCGGCGGGACCGCCATGACCACGGCTGCCAATCTGGGCGCCAACGGCATTCTGGGGCTGGGACTGTTCAAGGAAGACTGCGGCACCGACTGTGCAGGCAGCACCCACAATGGTTCCTACTACACCTGCAGCAACGCCAGCTGTGCGAGCAGCGTGGGCGTCAAGGCAAGTCTGGCGCAACAACTGAAGAACCCGGTGCCCCTGTTTGCCACAGACAACAATGGTGTCGTGATCGATCTGCCCGCGCCTGCGTCGAGCAGTGCGACCGCGCTGGCTGGCTCGCTCATTTTTGGCATTGGAACGCAGGCCAATAATCAGCCGGGCACGGCGCTGGTCTTGACTACCAGTGCCACAGGTTATTTCACTACGCTGCTCGGTACGCAAAGCATGAGCAACAGCTTTCTTGACACCGGTTCCAACGGGTTCTTTTTTGATTCGCGCTCGATTCCGGCGTGCCTTGACAGCTCACTTGGTTTCTACTGCCCAAGCACGCTCACTCCAGTGTCCGCGACCCTGGTCGGTGCCAATGGCGTGCGTCGTGCCGTTTCATTTTCTGTGGCTGACGCCTCGACCATGTTTGGCGATTCCAGCAAGACCGTTTTTCCGAACCTGGCCGGGCCCATGGGTGATGCCAGCAGCTTTGATTGGGGCTTGCCCTTTTATTACGGGCGGCGTGTGTTGATGGGAATCGAGGGACAGGCTTCAAGCCTGGGTGCCGGCCCGTACTACGCTTTTTGAGGCGTATTAATTAGCCGCTTCGAGGCCGTTTTTGAAGTGTTCCTGCATGCGCTGCACAGCCAGTGCAGCATCGCGCCCACAGAGGGCGGCCATCAGTGCTCGGTGCTCTTTCAACGATTCTTCGATCCGCCCCGACTTCAGCAGCGAGTTGTGGCGATTGAGCTTCATGACCTTGCGCAGGTCGGCCACCATCTGATCGCGCCAGCGATTGTTGGCAATTTCGAGCAGCAACATGTGAAAGCGCTCGTTGACTTCAAAAAAGCGCCCCCTGTCCTGTGATTCTGACCGGGCCGCGGTTTCCAATTCCTGATGCAGCAGTTCCAGGGCTTGCAACTGGCCTTCACTGGCGCTGCTGGCCACCACACCCGCAGCGTCGGATTCCAACAGGCTGAGCAGGTGGTAGACCTCTGTCAGGTCACGTTCCGAGACCTCGGTCACATAGGCGCCGCGGCGCACTTTCATGGTCACCAGACCCTCGGCTGCGAGCACCTTGAGCGCTTCCCGCAGCGGCGTCCGGCTGATACCATAGGCCTCGGCAAGTTTCAGCTCATCGATCCAACTGCCAGGTGCGAGTTCACGCTTGAAGATACGCTGACGCAGGAGTTCAGCCACTTCTTCATAAAGAGCACGCGGTGAGAGCGAAGGCGCTGGCATGGTCGAGATTGTAAGCTTGAAATAATATTTTGAATCAATAATTATAAATAACGTAAACTCAAGGCTTATTCGAAAATCAACTTCTCCGTCATCGCGAGGCCGCAGGCCGTGGCGATCCATGTATTCTGGATTGCCGCGCTGCGCTCGCAATGACCCATGGGTGGAAGTGCACTCAACTTATTGCAAACGGCGGCTTGTATGACCCAAAAAGACACTGAATTTCCGCTTGCCAGCATCGAGGCATGGAGCAAAGCGGCTGCCAAATCGGCACCGCTCGGCAATGTGGACGCTCTGAACTGGCTGACGCCGGATGGCATCACGGTCAAGCCGCTGTACACGGCGGCCGACATCCAGAATCTGCCTTACGCCAACACCTTACCCGGCTTCGAGCCCTATCTGCGTGGCCCCCAGGCCACCATGTACGCCGTGCGCCCCTGGACCATCCGGCAGTACGCCGGCTTTTCAACCGCCGAGGAATCCAATGCTTTCTATCGCAAGGCACTGGCGGCAGGGGGGCAGGGTGTCAGCGTCGCCTTTGACCTGGCAACGCACCGTGGTTACGACAGTGACCATCCAAGGGTGACCGGTGACGTTGGCAAGGCCGGCGTGGCGATCGACTCGGTCGAAGACATGAAGATCCTGTTTGACCAGATTCCGCTGGACTCTGTGTCAGTCTCGATGACCATGAACGGCGCCGTGTTGCCGGTGTTGGCCGGCTATGTGGTGGCAGCTGAAGAGCAGGGCGTCAGTCAGGACAAGCTCTCGGGAACGATCCAGAACGACATTCTCAAAGAGTTCATGGTTCGCAACACCTACATCTATCCGCCGGCCCCGAGCATGCGCATCATCGGCGACATCATCGAGTACACGGCCAGGAACATGCCGAAGTTCAACTCGATTTCGATCAGCGGCTATCACATGCAGGAAGCCGGCGCCAATCAGGCGCTGGAACTGGCTTTTACGCTGGCCGACGGCAAAGAGTATGTGAAGACGGCCATTGCCAAGGGCATGGATGTAGATGCCTTTGCCGGGCGCCTGAGCTTCTTCTGGGCGATTGGCATGAACTTCTATCTCGAAGTCGCCAAAATGCGTGCTGCGCGCTTGCTCTGGTGTCGCATCATGAAGGGCTTTGATGCAAAGAACCCGAAGTCGCTGATGTTGCGCACGCATTGCCAGACCAGCGGCTGGAGCCTGACCGAGCAGGATCCTTACAACAATGTGGTGCGCACCACGATCGAGGCCATGGCCGCTGTGTTTGGCGGCACACAGAGTCTGCATACCAACAGCTTTGACGAAGCGAATGCCCTGCCGACCGAGTTCAGTTCACGCATTGCCCGCAACACCCAGCTCATCATTCAGGAAGAGACCCACATCACGAACGTGATCGATCCTTGGGCCGGCTCCTACATGATGGAAAAGCTGACGCAGGACATGGCTGACGCGGCTTGGAAAATCATTGAGGAAGTCGAGGCCATGGGCGGCATGACCAAGGCGGTGGACAGCGGTTGGGCCAAGCTCAAGATTGAAGCCGCAGCGGCTGAGAAGCAGGCACGCATAGACAGCGGCAAAGACGTCATCGTTGGTGTCAACAAGTACAAGCTCAAGACCGAGAGCGAGATTGACGCCAGGGACATTGACAATGTGGCTGTGCGCGACGGACAGATTGCGCGTTTGAATGTCATCAAGCAAAATCGCGACGACGCGCTTGTCAAAGCAGCGCTGGCAGCGATCACGGTTGCGGCGCAGGCCAATTCGGGCAACCTGCTTGATCTGACGATCAAGGCGGTTCTCCTGCGCGCCACGGTGGGTGAGGTGAGTGATGCGTTGGAAGAAGTTTACGGGCGCCACCGCGCCGACACACAAAAGGTGACCGGCGTGTATGCAGCAGCTTATGACTCGGCCGAAGGCTGGGACGCACTCAAGGCAGAAATCGATGCGTTCGCGCAAGAGAGCGGTCGGCGTCCGCGTGTCATGATTGCCAAGCTGGGGCAGGACGGCCATGACCGGGGTGCCAAGGTGGTTGCCACGGCGTTCGCCGACCTCGGCTTTGATGTTGATATTGGTCCGCTGTTTCAGACGCCCGAAGAGTGTGCGCGCCAGGCCATCGAAAATGACGTGCATGCGGTGGGCGTCTCGACGCTGGCGGCGGGTCACAAGACGCTGGTGCCGGCCATCATTGCGGAGTTGAAGAAGCAGGGCGGCGACGACATCGTGGTGTTCGTCGGTGGGGTCATCCCGAGACAGGACTACGAGATGCTCTATGAGGCCGGCGTCAAGGGCATCTACGGCCCAGGCACGCCGATCCCGGCCAGCGCCAAGGATGTTCTGGAGCAGATCAAGGCTGCACGGGTTTAGAGTAGCGCCGTCAGACGCCGATTCAGGACAAGTATGTTGCACGAGATCACCCAGTGCACCGGGGCGCCCCAGCGCCGTGCCATCGCCAAGGCGGTGACACTGCTGGAGTCAACCCGCAGCGATCACCGAGCCCAGGCCGACGAGCTGCTCGCGGCGCTGCTGCCGTACACCGGCAAGTCTTTCCGACTGGGCATCAGTGGCGTGCCGGGTGTCGGCAAATCGACGTTCATCGAAGCGCTTGGCATGTACCTGATTGACCAGGGACATCGCGTGGCGGTGCTGACCATTGATCCGTCGAGCACCGTCTCCGGCGGTTCCATTCTTGGCGACAAGACGCGCATGGAAAAACTCTCGGTGCACGAGCGCGCCTACATCCGCCCCAGTCCCAGCAGTGGTGCGCTCGGTGGCGTGGCCGAGAAGACGCGCGAGGCCATGCTGGTGTGTGAAGCCGCCGGCTATGACATCGTGATTGTCGAAACCGTTGGCGTTGGCCAGAGCGAGACCGCAGTGGCAGGCATGACCGACATGTTTGTGCTGATGCAATTACCCAATGCGGGCGACGATCTGCAGGCGATCAAGAAGGGCGTGATGGAACTGGCGGACCTGGTACTCATCAACAAGGCTGATATCGACGCCAACGCGGCGCAGCGGGCGCAGCTGCAAATCGCGTCGGCCCTGCAGTTGTTGGGCCTGTTTGGGAGTCATGCTGATACCGTGTGGCACCCCAGGGCGCTGCAACTCAGCGCGCTCCACGGTCAAGGGGTAGAGGCTTTCTGGAACGCAGTGACCGAGTTCAGGACCCTGCAATGCGCCAATGGCAAGTGGCTGGCTCGCCGGCAGCAACAAGCCCTGGCCTGGATGTGGGAACGCATCGACGCCGGCTTGAAACAGGCTTTTCAGCAGCACGCCGAGGTGAAAGTCTTGTTGCCGCAGCTTACCCAAGACGTATTGGCGGGACGGATGCCGCCCTCTGCGGCGGCGCGACAGATGTTGAATGCCTGCCACCCCGGACTCGATCCGGGATCCATGGCAGGAACGAAGATGGCTCCCGGGTCAAGCCCGGGATGACAAACCGCAGTTGCGGGATGACAAACCGCAGTTGCGGGATGAAAAACGGAGAAAACAATGCAAGACATACTTGAACAACTGGAAGCCAAGCGTGAACTCGCGCGTTTGGGCGGCGGCGTCAAACGCATCGAGGCTCAGCACAAGAAGGGCAAGCTGACGGCCCGCGAACGGCTTGAGTTGCTGCTCGACGAAGGTACCTTCGAAGAGTGGGACATGTTCATGGAACACCGCTGTGTCGATTTCGGCATGCAGGAGCAGAAGATTCCGGGCGATGGTGTCGTCACCGGCTACGGCATGATCAACGGTCGCCTGGTGTTTGTCTTCAGTCAGGATTTCACGGTCTTTGGCGGCGCCCTGTCGGAAGCACATGCCGAGAAGATCTGCAAGGTGATGGACCAGGCGATGAAGGTGGGTGCGCCCGTCATTGGCTTGAATGACTCGGGTGGTGCGCGCATTCAGGAGGGCGTGGCCTCGCTCGGGGGTTACGCCGATGTATTCCAGCGCAATGTGATGGCCAGCGGTGTGGTGCCGCAGATCAGCCTGATCATGGGTCCCTGCGCGGGTGGCGCGGTCTACAGTCCGGCCATGACCGATTTCATCTTCATGGTGAAAGACAGCTCCTACATGTTTGTCACCGGCCCTGAAGTCGTGAAGACGGTGACGCATGAGGATGTGACGGCCGAAGAACTCGGTGGTGCCATCAGCCATACCACCAAGAGTGGTGTGGCCGATCTGGCATTCGAGAGCGATGTGGAGGCCCTGCTCATGCTGCGCCGCCTGTACAACTATCTGCCGCTGAACAACCGCGAGAAAGCACCGGTGCGCCGTGGTGGGGACCCGGCGGACCGCATGGACATGAGCCTGGACACGCTGGTGCCCGACAACCCGAACAAGCCTTACGACATGAAGGAGCTGATCGTCAAGACCGTTGACGACGGAGATTTCTTCGAGTTGCAACCCGAGTACGCAAAGAACATCCTGATTGGCTTTGGTCGCATGGAAGGCCAGACGGTCGGCTTTGTTGCCAATCAGCCCCTGGTGCTGGCGGGCTGTCTGGATATCAAGAGCTCGATCAAGGCAGCGCGCTTTGTGCGCTTTTGCGATGCCTTCAACATTCCTGTTATCACCTTTGTTGACGTGCCGGGCTTCATGCCGGGCACCAGCCAGGAGTACGGTGGCATCATCAAGCATGGCGCCAAGTTGCTCTATGCCTTTGCCGAATGCACCGTGCCAAAAATCACCGTCATCACACGCAAGGCCTACGGTGGAGCCTACGACGTGATGAGTTCCAAGCAC
>Ga0163199_1002994_pt1 | contig 10273 bp, 15 predicted proteins | sample PL_2010_150m_FD_113537 | JGI IMG/M metagenome (GOLD analysis project Ga0163199, IMG submission 113537) | Freshwater microbial communities from Powell Lake, British Columbia, Canada to study Microbial Dark Matter (Phase II) - PL_2010_150m | ecosystem: Environmental > Aquatic > Freshwater > Lake ...
AGGCGGCCGCCATAGAGCTTGAGACTGGCCTGGCCGGGAGCCACCTCGATGATGTCGATGTGGTCGATCTCGAACTGATTGAGGCCAAACTCGCGGTAGACTTCCCATGGTTTCTTGCCGCCAACGATGATGGCGTCGCACACTGACTTGATCTTCGAACACTCGGCGCCGGTCAGCGCCATGGCTAGCACCGGCAGGTCGAAGTGATTGCCGTTGAAGCTGACCAAGGTGTAGGACTCGAGGATGCGGCGGATTTTCACGACGTCCAGCGCCTGGTCGGCGTGGGTCTCGAAGTGGACCACCTTCCCGGTCTCGATATTTCGGAACGAGACCAGGAAGTAATTGACGTATATCTCGGTGTCAAACACCAACGTAGGCTTCACGCCGTCTCGCAATACTCAGCAAACACTTCGGCCAGGACGTCGACCTGATAGGTGTGGACAAACCCGTAGCGCGGGTCCGTCGTGTCACCAATCGGAATCCTGCGCGCGCGGCTGATCCTGGCAGCACGGCGACCGATCGCCACCGCCATGTTGTTGCTGACGACCTCGCCGGCGAAGCGCGAATACCCAACGACGGTGAAGTAGTCCTGCTCTTGCGGTAGCTTCGCCTCAACCAGTTGCAGCCTCGCGGCTAATCCTTGCTGTTCCTGCTCAAGCCGGTCGAGTTCAATGGCCTGCGCGATGACCAGCTGCATTGCCGTGTTTTTGACCACGGGTGTCGCCGGAGCGACAGAGTAGCCGCCAGTTTTGCGGATCGACGGCAAGACCTCGGAGGTCACCCACTTCTTAAACTTCGCGGCCGACGGCTTCCGGCTGCGAAGAATCAGCGAGTAGAGTCCGGATTCGTTGATTGTGGCCATTTGCTGCCGGCCCCCAGGGGTATCGTAGTTCCCGATACCCTTTTCGTCATCATCAAGACGACTCATGGCGTCTGACACGTTCGAAATGTCGAGCGCCACGCAAACGTCGGCGCCGACAAACCAAGGTTCTCCCTGGTCGTCGACAGTAACGCGCACTTGCTGCTTACCAAATTGGAAGGGGGTGAGATTGTTCATGGCTATTTCTTGCTCCTCGTGTTTGGTGGCTTGCGCTCGTCGGTGACCGGCTTGACTTTGACGGATTCGACCCAGCCCGCGGAAGGGAATTTGTGACTTGCAACAAATTCGCCTGCGCAGGCAGCCGCGTCTTTCACGTTGTCGAACGTGTTCAACGACTCCGGCGCACCGTCTGGCGCGATCTGCCCAATCGCCACGTATTGCAGGGCGATCGGGGCTTTCTTTGCTGTCGATGGAGTGGCCATGGCAATCACACCAGATCCGCGTACTCGGCATCAGCCAGCGGCGCGAACTCGTCCTGATTCACCGGCGTCCCACCACCGAAGGATTCGCCGTCGCTCATGAACTGAACCCACCTGAGCGTGGCATTGATGCGCTTGCCAAAGGCGTTGTCCTGCGCCCAGATCTCAATGCTGGCCACGACAAAGCAGCCGCCATACGGGCGCCCGCTCGACTCGTCCAGGGGAGACGTGTCCTTATCGATCACTTGCGGGCGTGTCTTGCTGCTGGCGCTCACGAACCAGTTGCCTTGATAGCCGTCATAGGCCTTGGTCGCACCATCGCGCAGGCAGACCCGGCCGGCGGCGATGAGTGCATTGAGTTCGGCGTCGGCCTTATTGCTCCATTTGTCCTGGGCGACGGCCTTCATGGCGGCCTCGATCTCGGCCTTGACCGGATGGGAGGGTGGAAAGAGGAAGCTCGCGCCGAAGGTTTTTTTACCGTCCTGCTGCACTTGCGGCTGGAACAGTTGGGGAAAGGACAGGCGCACATTTTTGAGCGTGATGATCATGCTGATTTCTCCTGGGTTAAGTGGTGATGGGTTGGAACTCGGCACTGCTGACAACGGGGACAAAGATCGGACGCGGGTCGGATACCGGGGCGACGGTGGCTGGCCCGGCCGACTGGGTGATGTGCGCTTGCAACTTGGTCCAGCGCTTGGGCTGATTCTTGAGTACCTTCTCGGCCGTGGTCGGCGAGATGACTTTCAGGGTGTACATTTGGGCGGTCTTCAGGCGCATGCGCTTGAGCACAGCTTCAATCTGCTTGGGGTCGTCCCACGCGCGGTTGCCCCGCTTGCCCTCGACAAGCTTGTAACCGGGGACCGGGATGCCGGCCAGCAGGCGCCTCTCTGCCTCGCCGCGCAGGGCCTTGCACCAGTCCTCGATCATGTCGAGCCGAGGGAGCAGATGCGCGATTTCGGTGGTCGATGTGGCCACGGGAATTGCTGCGACGTCTTCCAGCACCTGGGCGGTGAGCGCCGGGCAGGTGCCTTTGGCACGGCACCACATGCATTGCTTTGGCCCAGGATTCAGATGACCGACCGGACCGTCGCTCTGTGCCTGGCGCACGCGGTCGGCGGCCAGGCGGAGTGTTTTGGCGTACGTTTCGAGCGCTTCGACCGCGATGACCCATTCACTGACGCCGCCGGCGCGGGGCTGGACGATCACCAGGCGCACGCTTTTCCACTCGACGATGACGCCATACATGCCCAGCACTGCCAGCGCATAGAGGATCAATTGCAGGTTTTGTTCGGCCTGGACCCGCACGCCACGACCGTATTTGAGGTCAATGATGGTGATTTCCTGATTGACGTACGAGAGCACCACGGCGTCGGCGGTCCCCGCGGCGTCAGGCTCGCCGGTGATCGGGGTGATCGGCACTGCGACTTCGATGTGCAGGTCGTCAGTCGGATCCGTGATGTAGTCGCGCACCGACTGGACGTAGAAATCGACGTGTTCGGCCATCTCCTCCGCGACCTCGGTGTTGTGGAAGCTGCGGCCGATGAATGTGGCGGCCGGCGTGTGCTGTATCAGACTCAGTGCCGCCACTTCATGAGCGCAGGACCCTTCCTCGGCATACTTCGAGGATTCGTCGGGGAGTTCGGCCGACAGCGGCACCGAGCCGGCGCAATTGACCCAACGCTCGGCGCCGGAGGGCGACATCAAGGCGTGCTTGGCCATGGTCTAGAGCGCCAGTGCTGCTTGCGCTGCGGCCAGGGCTTCGGGCAACTGCGCCGTTTGCAGGTCGACGCCCTTCTTGACGCTGAATTTTGAGAGCAGCTCAACAATGGCCGGCGCCCCCTTGGCGGAGAGCAGCTTGGCGAAGGTAGGTGCGACATCCTTCTTGTAGTCGAGCGGCGCAGGCGATTCCGGTGTGGACGCAGGGGCGGCGGCGGGAACATTTGCGGCCGGGGCCACGGCAGGCGGGATCTCAGGGGCCGGTGTGGCCGCCTTGGCGATGGCCTGGGTAGCCGCAGCCTTGGCGGCAACCGTCGGCGCTTCGATCTTGGCCCGGACGCCGGCAATAGCCTCGGCCAGCCTGATGATGGCGTCGTTGGTGTTCTTTTGCTCTTGCAGGATGTCGGCGAGCAAGTGGGGAATGGCTTCGAATGTCATGGTGATCTCCGAGTGGGTGGGATTGCGTGGCTGGCGGTTCATGGAAAGCATTCTTACACACAATTCAAGCAAACACAAGCATGCTTTCGTTTATGGGCAAAATAAAGCCCGCTCGATGGCGGGCCTAAGCTTTCAGAGGTCGAACTAAGGTTTGCTGACTACGCCGCTTCCAAATCAGCCCAATCAAGAATCTTGTCGGCCAGGATGTCGAGATCCTGCTCGACTTCCACACGGCAGTGTCTTGGCGCGCGCCCGACCACGTTGTCGATCGCGTTATCAATCTCCAACAGCTTCTTCTCTGGTAAGTCGCTCCTGGTGGGACGGCCGATAAACAAACCCAGTTTCGTGAATCCGCGCGACTGAGCCGCGAAGTCAATATCCAGCAGTGCATCCATCAAGTGAATCCGGATACTGATACCCGAGTAATCAGCTGATTCGAGACCGGCGGCAAGGGTGGTCGATTGCAACGGGATTCGGACGGTACGTGGCCCTTTGTCGGTCTGCACGATGGTCAGTGGCGACGCAGGAATCAAACGATCCACCTGCATGACTTCCCCCTTTTGGCGCAGTAGTTGATACACCTTCGCCCGCATTTTCACCGTGTTGACCGGCTCATGCCGCTCAACATTCTGGCGCTGGGGGATGGCAACTGTCACCTGATCCTGGAAGAATCGGGCCAGGGCAGTTTCTGGGTCCAGGTTGTAGAACGGTCGGGGTTCGCTGATGAGGACATTGGGGGAGGGTTGGGCTTCATCGTCCAGGAATGACCTGGCCGCCAGCTGCGCTAATTCGACCAGGTTATCTGCAGCTTCGCCGTACAGGCATTCCAGCCGCCCGGGCGCGGTGATTACCCGGGCATGCCGCCGGCCATCAGCGCCAATGACGCCGATCCCGACATTCAGGACCTCGTCGGCAAACAGGTCTGGGACCGCTCGAATCTTGACAAAATAACCAGCCGGCGTTTGTTCAAGGGCAGGCGCCAGGAGGTGATCAAGTGTATCCATCATGATCAAGCGACTAACCCAACGCGAGTCTTCAGCATGGGGATGGTGCTCAGCACGCGCTTCTGCAAAAAGTCACGGGCGACCAGTTTGTCCGGATCAGCGCCAAACCAAATCTTCAGTTCGGGTTCGGCTTTGCGGTACACCTCTTGGAACTTGCGCGCGCTGTGAAGAATTGCACTCTTCAGTGGCAGCGGCAATTTGGCCGGATCAAACAAGATGTCCATGAGGCAGTTGGCATAGTAATCGTCACTTTTTAAATCGGTGGTTTCCCAGTGCGGACCCGTCAGGATGCGGCCATGATCAATCACGGCGAATTGACCCGGGCGCACCTGTATCAGGTTGCCGGTGTTCCGGTCGACATTGGCAACCCAGGTATCGAACGCCATGACTGCCGGTAGGTCAGTCCAACCGAGCAACTTCTTTTGCAGGTCGGCATTGTCTCGATAGAGCAACTTCACCATACCGGTACTGCGCTGGCGGGGGTTGTGCGCCTCGAGGCTGGCGAAACAAATCTCACTTCCTGAAGTTGCGCTGACATCCTTGCCGATATCCTTGTGCATGGCACGCAAAACCGTATGCCCCACTCGAATGAGGGCAGACTGCGGCTGCGGCAATCCAGCATGATGCGCCAGGGTATAGCCCACAATTTCGTTAATCAATCCGCGCACGGGAGGCAGTCCCGCTGTGGAATTGCGGTTGGGAACCAGCTTGACATACCACCGGCGCGTGTCGCCGCCGTGGTTGATCAACGCCAGATGGGTATGCGCATCGCGGCCAGACAACACTGGCGCGAGTGCGGTGACATATTGATCTGCCTGGAGTCGGTCAATACACAGGTTTGAATTCAAGGCTTGACCTGCGGTACGGCGGCTTCAATTTCAAGATCCACCGGTTGTGGCATGCGCGGTTGCTGCTGCTCGCGCTGAGGCGGCTTTGGGGCGAAGTCGGATGTTTCAGTCAGCTGCTTTGATTTCTCGCGCTTGATCTTGGTCGCTGCGGCCCGTATCTGCGCACGCCAGACATCGGCGTCTTCGGGTTCAAGGACGTTGAGATCATCCAGTACCGGGTCGCCTACAGGTGATTCTGTGCCTTGCTGCGGCGTGTGACTCGTCCCACGCATGGGTCCCTCGCCACTCGCAAGCCATGTGGGCAGGATGTTCAATAAATCGCTTGCCTTGGAGTGGTTGGTTGCGCCAAAAGACTTCGACGCACCCGACAACACAAGACTCACCGCTTGAGGCGTACAGCCCATCGCTCTGGCCAGATCTGTGGCGCTTTTGTAGAGCTCGGATTGGCTCATCGCCAGTGCTAGACGCTCTTGGTAGCTCATAACATCAGTATGCTTGATTCGCATTGAAGTATGCTTGCAATAATGAGAAAGTATGCTTACAATTATCTAATCTACTCATTCCATCGGCACAGCATGACCGACTCCGAACTGATTGACGCTCTTGGTGGCACCGTCAAGCTGGCAGAGATATGTGATGTGACGTCGCAGGCCGTTTCTCAATGGCGCGACGACGGTATTCCTGACGCACGCCGACAGTTGCTCTCCGTTTTGTACCCGCATTTGGTGACCTATGTGGCAAAGGCAGAACGCGACACAGTCACTCCGGCGGCATAACGCCGCAGCCGACGTTGACCGCCGCGCATGCTGACAAAGGTCTGGCTGAAATGGCATCAATTCTCCGTGAGAACCCTGTCGCCAAGGTATGGCTGACGACACAGCTTGCCATAGCAGCGGACAAAAGTGTTCATGGTTTAGTTATTTACCGGTGCCTGATCAGTAGGTTGACGAAAAGAGACCGCAACAATGTCTACTAACGTGATCGAAATCTACCGAGCGCCCGGGGCACTTCCTCCGGAGATCAAGGCACTCAAGGGCTGGCTGCTGTGGAAGCTGGAGCAGCGCCACGGCGAGGCCAAGCCGCGCAAGGTCCCTTACTATATTGATGGCAGGCGACGTTCGGGCATACAGGGCTCGCCCGCGGACCTCGATTCCCTGGTGAGCTTCGACCGGGCGGCGCTCGCCTGCACCAAGGGCGGCTACGCCGGTATCGGGCTGGCGGTCCTGCCGCAATGGGGCATCACCGCCGTTGACTTCGACAACGTCATCAGCGATGGCGTCATCCGCCAGGACGTCGCGGCGTTGGTTGCGAGCACCTATTCTGAGATCAGCCCCTCCGGCACGGGCGTGCGCGCCTTCTTCCTCGGCACGGTGCCGGCCAACCGCAAGGACAACACCGGTAACCCGCAGGTCGAGTTCTTCACCAGCAAAGGTTTTGTCACCGTTACCGGCAATGTCACCCCTGTTTGCGAGCTGCTCTCCCTTGAGGAGACTGTCGCACCGGTCACGCCTGAGCTGACTGCCCTCTACACCGTGCGCTTTGGCCTGGGCAAGGCCTCCCAGGTGGCGACCGAGGACATCGATCCGCGCCAGGTGCGCGAGATGCTGGACTCGATTGATCCCGACTCACCGCATGACACGTGGTTTCGCGTCGCGCTCGGCCTGCACCACCAATTCGGCGCCGACGGCTTCGAACTGTGGAACGCCTGGTCGGCCAAGGGCAAGAAGTATCCCGGCGAGCGCACCCTGCGCACCCGCTGGCGTTCGATTCGCAACGACGATGCCAACCCGGTAACCATCGCCAGTGTGCGCCAAACTGCCCGCGATGCGGGCTGGATCGAAGACATGAGCGACGAGTTCCAGCCCATTGCCGTTGAGAATGCCGCCGCCGTCGAGGCATCCACAGCACCTGCCGCCGACCCCTGGCCGGCGTTGGTCAGGGACAAACAGGGCCGCATCGAGGCGATCATCGATAACGTCAATAAGGCACTACGCCATGAGGGGATGTCAATGATGAGATTAGGTTATGACCAGTTTCGCGATGAGATCATGTGTTCCACCGACGCCGGCAAGAATTGGGCGCCATTCAAGGATGTGGATTACGTCACGCTGCGCATTACCCTTGAGCGCCGCGGGTTCAAACCGATCGGACGCGAGTTGATTCGCGATGTCGTGTCCCGCGTCGCCGAGGACAATAAGTTCGACAGCGCTGAGCAGTGGCTCCAGGCGCTCGCCTGGGACGGCGTGCCGCGAATCGACACGTTCCTCCCAACGTATTTCGATGCGGACGACACAGCCTACACTCAGGCAATCAGCACCTATATCTGGACGGCGCTTGCCGGCCGGGTCATGGATCCGGGTTGCAAGGCAGATATGGCGCCCATCTTTGTAGGACCCCAAGGCATTCGCAAGTCGTCTGGTGTGGCTGCCATGGCGCCGGCGCAGGAGTTCTTCTGCGAAATATCCTTCGCCGAAAAGGAGCCAGACTTGGCCAGGAAGATGCGTGGCCGTCTCATCGCAGAGATCGGTGAGCTGCGCGGCCTGCACTCTCGCGAACTCGAGCACATAAAAGCCTTTATCACCCGGACGCATGAGGATTGGACGCCGAAGTTCAAGGAGTTCAACACGGTTTTTCCGAGGCGGCTGCTGTTCATCGGAACGACGAACCAGACCGAATTCCTCGCCGACGAAACCGGCAACCGCCGTTGGCTTCCCGTCAAGGTGCGCGCCGTTAATGTCAGCGCTATCGAGCGCGACTGCCTGCAGCTGTGGGCCGAAGCAAGCGAACGATTCCTGGCGAAGGGTGTTGCTTGGTCAGATGCCGAGCGGTTGGCTGGCGATCAACACCAGCAGCACATGATCACCGATACGTGGGAGGAAACTGTCCGCGAGTGGCTGCAGCAGGTTGGTGCTGACGGCGTCAAAAACGCTGCGCGTAGATATTTGCGACTTGGCGAAGTACTGAAATTTGCGTTGCATTTTGACGACAAGTCAATCACAAGACGTGAAGAACTGCGACTTGGTCGGGTGTTGAAAGCAATCGGCTACGAAAAGAAAGATGTCCGCGACGATGACAAGAAGTTCAAGGCGTGGGTCGACATGCGAATTCCCTTTTGAGATGGGAGATAGGCGACACAAGGGCGGCATCGGAAACGCCCGTGCTGCAAGGGTTTCCAGCGTGTCTCCTATGTCTCCCTTAATCTCTAAAGGTATGGTTGTAGTAACTATATAAGTAGGCTGTAGACATAATAAGGAAAACTTGGGAGACAAGGGTGACAAGGGTGACAGCAACGAATTGCAAGTTGACCTGGCCGGTCAGGGGTGGTCGCAAAAAGCACCGTGTTGCTGAATTTCAACGATGTCGCAGAACACAACGAGGTGGGAGATTTTGAGCATGTCGCAGAAATCAACAAGTGAACTTCATACGCCGACTCGGCTCGCCGACGTGCCCGTCTCTCAGCGGACTGCGCTAAGCCAATTACTCGCCGCCCCGGCGCAGGCCTGGGCGGGCGGCCGGATTATTCGACAGGAGGTGTTGCCGTGAACCAAGCAAGCATTCTTCGCAAGCTCAAGACTGGTCCGTGCCGAGCAGTCGACCTCATGAAACCTCCTGATTCATTGATCGCGCAATTCGCGCTGGGGATGCTCCTCGCTAGATTGGCGACAGAAGGGAGGGTGTTCATCCACAAGCACCCAAAGGTCGGGTATCAGGTCTATTCGCTGAGCAAGAAGCGGCCGGCCGCTGGGTTCGTGTGGATCGGCTTCGATAGCCAGGAAAGCGAAGACGTCCCCGCATGAGCGCCTGCAACCTTCCCTCATGGGCGTGGCGCGATCCGGCCGATGCCCTGGACCGCAAGCGAGCGCTCGAGCGCAAAGCCTATCCGTGCCGCCGGTGCGGCTTCCACGCAGCGCTGTGGGGCATCGAGTACTGCCTAAAGCATCAGCAGAAGTCCGGGAGGAAGCTGCGGATATGCAACGACTATATCGAAAGGAAGGCGAATGGGGCATGACCACCGACATTGTCCTGAGTGGCTGCACAACGAGCTGCTCAACTGGTCGCGCTGGTGCTGGCAGGGTCCCTATCCGCATCCGCTACCGCCCGGCCACTGCTACAGCATAGAACATCAGTACGTCGGGCACCGCCTCGAAGGGGAAACTGAGGGCGATCCTGTGCCAACCAGGAATCCGGAGCCTAACGCGGCGCGCGCCATGTTGGTCGACGCGGTGTGGAAGCGAATGGTCGGCGCACCGCGGTTTGTTCTGCGCGCTGAATATCCGCAGCGGTGGTCCAGTGGTCGCGCAGAGCACGGCCAGGTTGGAGCGGCGCGCAGATTGAAGATGAGTCTGCGTGACTATGAGGCGGCACTGGCGGTTGCCATCGGCAGGGTGTGGGCAGCAATGGAGGGAACGCTTTGAAGTATGCAAGCAAGGTGATTGAGTTGATGGCGGCCCATCCGGGGCGCGATTTTAGGATGCTACATATCGTGCGCTATGTCTGCCCAAATCCCAAAAGCCAGCGCGAGCGAAGCGCGATTAGGGAGGCGGTTCGGCTTGCCTTGATTTCGCTGATGGATTGCGGCGCTGTGATCTGCCGACCGTCGGTGCATAAGCGTGGCGGCTACGCCGTCTATCGGTGGCTGTAAAAGTGCCAGATGAACTTTCCCAAAGTGCTAGCCACGGTGCCAGAATAGCGGCGGGAAAGTTCGCTCGCAAGATTCGCAAGCCTCGCTTCCACGTAGGTTCGATGTGTCGTGGCCATGTGCATTTGCCTCGAATCGCCAAACAGACTATGCCTTCTGCTTCGTGCCCTTGGGGCTCGAATCGTTCTTCAGATACGCCCTGGCCGACTCGGCCATCTTGACGTCGTGCTCCATGACATGGTCGAGCACTTTGTCAGTGATCATTTTGCCAAGGATTTCGTAGTCGCCGGGCTCGGGTGGATGGTCGAAGTAGTTTTCGAATAAATTCA
>Ga0163199_1002995_pt1 | contig 10273 bp, 11 predicted proteins | sample PL_2010_150m_FD_113537 | JGI IMG/M metagenome (GOLD analysis project Ga0163199, IMG submission 113537) | Freshwater microbial communities from Powell Lake, British Columbia, Canada to study Microbial Dark Matter (Phase II) - PL_2010_150m | ecosystem: Environmental > Aquatic > Freshwater > Lake ...
GAACGGTTTCTCGCGCAGGTTGCGCGCCAGCCGGACCCGGCTGCTGACCACGATGTTCCTGTGCGGGCCGTCCCCCGAGAGCCATTCGCCGGAACTGGCGATGATTTTTGAGAATTTCATGCGGGGGTGCCGGCTTCCATCCTGCGGATCTGATCCCGGAGGTCGGCTGCCCGCTCGTATTCCTCCGCGGCGACCGCCTGGGTGAGGCTTTCCTGGAGCGTGCGGAGTTTTTCCCCCTGTTCGCGCCGCACCTGCAAAGCGGCGGGGGCCTTTCCCGTGTGAATCATCCCCTTGTGCATGTTCTTCAACATGCCGGAGAGCCCTTCGGCAAAAACCGTGTAGCACGCACTGCAGCCGAGGCGTCCGGTTTTCTTGAAATCCGCCTGCGTGAACCCGCAGACCTGGCACTTGAGAGCGCCCGGGCTTTTTTCAATTTCCTGCGCGGCCCCGAGCCCCATGAGCAAATCCGCCAGGGCAAAGCCGGTCGGGTCGTTCACGCCCTTTTCCTTGGAGCAGGATTCGCAGAGGTTCACCTTCTGCATCTTCCCGTCCACGATCTGGGTCAGAAAAACCGTGGCTTCCTTCGACTGGCAGACATCACATTGCATACCGGTTAATAAATCGTCACGCCGGTCGCCGCTGTCAACTCGTGGAAACGCCCGATCAGCCGCCTCGTCACGGCACCGGGGAGCCCGTCCCCGATCACGCGGTTGTCGAGCCGGACGACCGGGATGACCTCCGCGGCCGTGCCGGTCAGGAAGCACTCATCGGCGGTGTAGATGTCGTAGCGTGTCATCTCCGGCTGCAGGACGCGGAGCCCCAGTTCGTCCGCCATTTCAAGAACCACCGCCCGGGTCACGCCCGCGAGCGCGCCGGAGGAGATCGGGGGGGTGAATATCTCCCCGTTCTTCACGATGAAAACGTTGTCCCCCGTGCATTCCGCGACGTAGCCCTGCTCGTTGAGCATCAGCCCTTCGCCGGCTCCGGCCTGCTGGGCCTCGATTTTTGCCATCACGTTGTTGAGGTAGTTCAGCGACTTGACCATCGGGCTGAGGGCGCCGTGCGCGATCCTGCGTGTCGCGCAGGTGACCACGTGCAAGCCGTTTTCGTATTTATCCGGCGAATAGAGCGTGATTTTCGAGGCGATGATGAACACCGTCGCCTTCGGGCACAGGGAGGGGTTGAGGCCCAGGTCGCCGCAGCCGCGCGTCACCACCAAGCGGACATATCCGTCGCGGAGTTCGTTCTGGCGGATCGTTTCCACCACGGCCGCGGAGATTTCGTCTTGCGTGAGCCCGACATCAAGGCAGATCGCCTTGGCGGAGTCGAAAAGCCTCCGGACGTGTTCCTCGAGCCGGAATACGCGCCCGTTGTAGAAGCGGATCCCCTCAAAAACCCCGTCCCCGTAAAGCAGCCCGTGGTCGAAGACCGAGATCTTCGCGTTCTCCTTGTCGTAAAATTGTCCGTCGATGTAGATTTTCATGCTGGCAATATTCTCATGGCGCAATCGAGCCACGAATCATGCAGCATGCCCTGTGCCGGGCGCAATCTCAACTCTCTTTCTCGTCCTCAAAACCGCGCGCGATCATCGGGTAGAGCGGAACGCTGGCGAAGAGGATGATCATCGCGTTGCGGGTGAGGGTGGCGTCCGATCCGGCGACCACCCAGAGGCAGTAGATGCTCACCACGGCGACGATCGAGACCACGAGGTAGTGGTGCCAGCGGTTCGTTCCGGCGAGTTTTCCGATCTTCAAAAACGCGATGCCGGTATACATGTAGGGCAGGATCGTGAGGATGATCGCCATGTCGATGATCTCGTTGAACTGTTTGGCTAGCGACGGGGAGGCGGTCGCGACCACGATGAGGGTCATCAGGATGCCGGTGATCAGGAAGTTGATGGTCGGAACGCCGCGCGCGTCGAGGCGTCCGAAGATTTTCGGGAAGAGCCCGTCGTTGGCCGCGGCGGCGGCGGACTGGCTGATCGTGAGCGTCCAGCCAACCAGCGAGGAACCGGCCTTGAAGATCGCGCAGAGCGCGATGACGACCGCGCCGACCGGGCCGAGGACCTTTGCGGCGGCATCGGCGAAGGGGGCTGAGGATTTTGCCAGTTCCTCGGCGGGCATGATCCCCATGAGGACCGTGCAGGTCGCGATGTAGAGAATTCCCGCGATCACGAGCCCGATCATCGTGGCGAGCGGGACGTTGCGCTTCGGGTTCTCGATGACGTCTGACGCCACCGCCGCGCTCTCCACCCCCATGAACGCCCAGAGGGCGAATGCCGCGCTCGTCGAGACCGCATTCCATTCGGAATCGTGGTGAGGGTTCCAGCTCCCGAAGAATATTTGCGGGTTGAACCAGAACCACCCGAAAAACGCGATGGCAAGGAGCGGGATCATGGCCAGGACTGTGCCCCAGCCGGTGAAGAACCCGACCAGGCGCGGCCCGCCAACATTGATGGCGGTCGCCACCCAGACGACGATGATCGTGAAAAGCGCCTCGCGTCCGGTGCCTCCGAGCGCCGGGATCAACTCGGTGAAATATCCGGTGACCGTCGTGGCCACCGCGATGTTGCCGACGAGGTTGGCCGACCAGTAGATGTAGTTCGTCTGAAATCCGAGATACGGGCCGAGGGCCTCGCGGGCGTAGGCGTAGGGTCCGCCAGCCTCGGGCTTGACGGCGCCCAGCATCGCGAACATGAGCCCGATCGCCGCCGCGCCGATCCCGGCCACCACCCAGCCGAGAATCGAGATGCTTCCGACGGATGCCATGCTCACCGGCAGGAGGAAAATCCCGGTTCCGACCATGTTGACGAGAACGAGGACCGTGGCCATTGCCAATCCCATCTTCTTTTGGACGATCATGCGTGGAGTGTTTCTGAGTTGAGGGATTTACTCACGACAAATCCCCCCCGTCGTCACCGGAATTTGAGCCATCCGCTCAGGCGCATGACGTAGAGGGTGAGGATGATGAGGAGCGCGCAGAGAAAGACGACGTTGCCGAACGTGATCGGGAAGTTGACGCCGAGGATGTTCATGCCAAGAAGTCCGCTCATGGCGGTCGGGATCAAGCCGACAGCGGTGATCACCGCGATGAGGCCCATGAATTTATTCATTTCAAATGACACGAGGTTGATCCGGAGGTCGATCACGGCGGATGCCTTGTCTTCGAGTTGCTCGAACGTGTCGTAGCAGAAGTCGGCGGAGTGGCTGACAAGGGCGAAAAAATCCTCGAGCTTGACGTGACTGAATGGCAGGTGGCGGCGGCCGTCGGCGAGGTTGTGGAAGATGTGCTTGAGCCTCCAGAGGTCGGATTTGAGGCCGGAGAGCGTGCGGCGCAGGAAGTAGAATTCGCGGTAGATGCCTCCGCCCGTGCGTTCGAGCGGCTGGAGTTCTTCGTTGCGGATTTCCTCCTCAATCTGGCTGGCTGCGGCTTCGTAGCGCTCCAGCAGGAGCTTGAACGCTCCCGCCATGAACCGGACCGGCAGCGGCTGGTCGGAAAACAGCTTTTCGGCGGCCATCAGCTTGCGCACCTCCTGCGGGATCTCCGGCCCGCTCGAGTTGAGGAGCAGCACGCTTTTCTCAGTGAGGACCACGACGAACGGCGAGCGCGAGACCCGGTGGACGGCGGGAGCCTCCGGATGGACGAGAGGCATGGCCGCCGCGAAGACATGCATCGAGCCCAGTTCGAGGAACCGCGGAAATCCGGATTCGCTGAGCGCGTTGCGCAGGAGCGAGGGCGGCATGGCGTTCCCGGCGAGCTTGTCGGCCAGCCCTTCGGTGAGCTTTCCCCGGCAGACAAAAAATCCGGCGCGTTCCGGAGCGCGCGCCCATGCGAGAAGCTCCTCCTCCGGCACGGGATCCGAGCGGAACGAATCGCCCTCCTCCACCAGCCGGAAGAACTCCGGCACGGGCACCACCGGCTCGGTTTCCTCCGCGAAGAGCTGCTGGGCGATATCCTTCGTGCTCACATAGCCGAAGAACAGGATCGGCCCGAGTCGCAGGATCTGGAGCGCCTGCGCGTGGACGAGTTCGTCCTCGACCCATGGAAAAAACGAGGACAGCGCCGCTCCGAGAATCACGAGGTCGAACAGCCGCGACGGGCGGATCAGGTATTTCCAGCGGTCCTCCGCCTGCAGAAATCCGCCCGCATACTCGGCGGTGAAAAGGGCAAAAACGCCGATCTGGGTCCACCGCATGAACTCGTGCAGTTCCTTTGGAACCCCGAACACAAGGGCCTGCAGCGCCATCCCCATGGCCACGATGGCCATGAATCCCATGACTTCACGGCTCAGAAGACGCCCGAGAAACTGCCTGAGCCTCCCCCGCCTGCCAGAGGCTCCGGAATTGGCGTGATCTGTTTTCAAATGCATTTCCATGCGGACCACTATCGTTTGGGAAAGTAGCGGACGTCCGGCAGATCTTTGAAATGCTCGTCCTGCGTCCAAAGAATTGCTCCGCAGCTCACGGCGGTTGCATAAATGATGCTGTCCGCGAGAGGCAATGAATGCCGGGCCGCCTCCAGCGCCAGCGACGGATCGACATCCACGACCGTTCCGGCCTGCATGAGGCTGGCGACCTGCAAGGCAGCCCCTTCGCCGCGTTCCCGCAACACTTTTTTGAACACCTCGTAAATCGTGAGGACCGGAACAACCAAGTGGTCCGGGTCCTGAAGGGCTTTTGCAAAGTGGGCGGCCTGTTTTGTATCCGCGAGATACTCGAGCCAGGCCGAGGAATCGACCACGTTGCTCCGGCTCACAGACGATCTCCCTCCCGCTCGACCGAGGTGTCGATTCCCCTCAAAAATCCGCGCATTTCCCTGATGAGGCGGACGGGGATCAATTCGATGCGGTCCTCGCATCGCATCACCCGCATCTTTTCGCCGGGAACCAATTGCAATGCCTGCCGGATCGCCTGCGGGATGACGACCTGATATTTTGGGGAAACTGTCACGGTATTCATATCGATGGCATTATCGTATTACGATCTTGTAATCGATGCAAGTGTGGGTTCCTTCCTGTCCACTCCGGGCTCCATCAGAATAGCTGGTTCAGATATTCCGGGAACGGGATCGATGAATTTTGCGACGGGTCCTGTTGGGGAGGTCCGTAGGCGGTCCGTGCGGGGATGACGCCAGCCCATGCGGGCCAGTCCATGTCGCCGGGCCGGTCCTCGGGACCTTTCGAGCTGATTTTGGCCGAGGCCTCGGTAACCGTGATTCCGGCGACGCAGGTGGCGGCGAGTTCCTGCTCGGTTGGCGGGCGGACGTCTTCCCACCGACCGGGAAAAAGGTGATCCGAAATGGCTTTGAGCGCGCGCAGTTTCGAGTCCGGCTCCGGGATGTCGAACCCCGTAGCATACGCGATGACGGATTCGTATTGGGCTGAGTGGGCGAATGAAGCCCTCGCCATCACGAGCCCGTTGAACAGCGTGAAGACCGCGCAGATTTCAGCGCCGGAAACGAGCGCCTGCATGAGCCTGCTCATCCGTGCCCCGTGGAAGTAGAGCATGTCGCTCTCGCGTCCGTGCAGGCAGGGGATGACGACCGGGGTGCCCTCATGGACGAAACCCGCATGGCACAGCGTGGTCCGGTCAATGATCCCGTGGATAAGATCACGGTCGTAGGAGCCCAGCTTCGGCAGACGGTGGATCGTCGTGCGCTCGGATTTCCGGATGGTTGTCATTTCAGGACCAGGAGCTTGTAGACGCCGTCCTCCGGCTCAATTCCATGGGTGTCGTGGGCGAACCCGGGGAATTTGCGGTCCCATTCCTGGATGGCGAGGAGGTAGGCAAGGAACGGTTCCTTTTTTGTCCCAAGTTTTTCGCCGGGCATGACCATCGGGATACCGGGAGGATACGGGACCAAGCCGGTGGCGGCGGTGCGCCCCGAGGCGTCCTCGACGCTGATCCTCTCGACCTCGTTTGCCACGAGCTTCTGGTAGCAGTCCGCGGGAGTCATCGCCATTTCCGGCAGCACGGAAAATGCCTTGGCCTGGGACTGGAGGATCCCTCCGGTTTTCATGTGCGCCTGCATTTTGTCGGCGAGGTCGCGGAGCCCATTGCCCGGGTAGAATCCGGCAACCGACGGGATGCATTCGGAGAGCGGCGCGTTGGCGTCGTAGTCGCGCTTGAACGCGAGCAGGGCATGCACGAGCGTGCTCCACTTGGCATTCGTGATGCCGAGGGAAAACAGGAACAGGATCGCGTAGTCGCTGGTCTTCTCAACGACGATCCCGCGGGCATCGAGGTAGGCGGTGAGCAGTGTTGCCGGGAAGCCCATCTCCGCAATTGAGCCGTCGATATTCACGCCCGGCGTGACGACCGAGACCTTGATCGGATCAAGCATGCAGTAGTCGTCTTCAAGGTCGAACCCGTGCCAGGTATCGCCCGGATGCAAAACCCAGCAGGATGGCTCGCTGACGAGGAGGTCCGGGCTCGCTGCCTCGAAGGCCTCCTGTTTGCCGGTGTGAGGATTCTTGACAGAGGTTGGGTTCCAGGTTTGAAAAAACCAGTCGCCGCTGTCGTCGTGCTCCCGCCAGAGGCGGGTCACCATCTGGCGGAATGCGACCGCCTCGCGGATCGATTCCTCGACGAGAACTTCCCCTCCCTTGCCGTCCATCATCGAAGCGCTCACGTCGTTCGAGGCGATGATCGGGTAGAACGGCGAGGTGGAGCCGTGCATCATGAACGACTCGTTGAACCGCGCATGATCGATTGTGTTGCGGCCGTCGCGGACGTGGATGAACGACGCCTGCGAGAGGGCGGCGAGGAGCTTGTGCGTCGAGTGGGTTGCGAAGATCGTGGGCGCATCGGACGGGTGGTCCTTTGGGTTCCCCCGCATGGCGAAGCGTCCGCGGTAGAGTGGATGAAAGCGCGCGTAGCCATACCAGGCCTCGTCGAAGTGGATGCGATCCAGCGCGTCGCCGACGACCTCAAGCACGCGGCCCACGTTGTAGGTGAGCCCGTCGTAGGTTGAGTTCGTGATCACCGCGTGGACCGGACGGCCTCCCTCGGTGAGTTTTTTCGCCAGAAGATTTTCCGGCGGGATCGGACCGATGAGACCATAGCGGTTGCGCGTGGGCATGAGGTAATGCGGCACAGCACCAGTCATCGTGATCCCCTGCTCGTTCGACTTGTGGCAGTTCCGGTCGACCCAGATCTTCTGTCCGCGTCCGACGCAGGCCATCCAGATGATGCGGTTCGAGGTGGAGGTTCCGTTCGTCACCGAATACGTGCGGTGCGCGCCGAAGACCTTTGCCGCGTATTTTTCGCCTTCGCCGATCGGGCCGGTGTGGTCGAGGAGTGAGCCCAGCTCGCCGACGCTGATCGAAAGGTCGCTGCGGAACATCGCCTCGCCGAAGTAGTCGTAGAAAAGCCGTCCTGCCGGGGACTTCTGGAACGCAGTGCCCCCGGTGTGTCCGGGCGTGTGCCAGGAATACTCGTGGACGAGATCGAACTCGATGAGCGCCGAGGCCATCGGCCCGAGCAGCCCGCTCGAATATTGCTTGATCGCTGCCTCGATCCGGCCGCCGATGAACGGCGCGCTGTCCTCCATCAGCCAGATGAGTTCGCTGACCAGCGAGAGGACCTCCTCGGACAGCCCCGAGCTGCGGCCCCGGTCGGTGAGCAGGAAAATCGGGATCTTCTCATTCCGCGAGCGGATGAACCGGATGAGTTCGAGGGCGGCGGTGTGCGGGTCGTCGGGGTTGTTGCCGAGCGTCCAGTCGAGGAGGATGCCGTGAAGTCCGGCGTCGGAGAGGAAGAGGCTCCGGCCGTCGCTCGCGCCCGGCGCACAGACGACATCGACGTCCGAGAGTTCGAGCTCGGATTTGAGCATCAGGGCAGCGCGGCCCTCCGCGCTGGAGATTTCAAGATCGTCATCCACAAGGAGGACGCGGTGACGGAGGATTTTGGAACGACGTTCAATCATAGGAGTGGGTGGTGGAAGTTTTAGCCGCAGATTTGCGCAGATTTGCGCAGATTATTTATTGGAGAGGACTAGACGTTTGTATTGATGGGAAGGGGTTCCGAAGTTGAGGAGGACGGCTCGTCCGAGGCCCGTGATCCGGAGGTAGTTGATGACTTGGGCGTCCTCGACGGCTCCGATTGATGCCTGTGATTTGCGCTCGACGATGACCGATTCGTTAATCTGCGGTTAAAGCCTCTTCTTTAGTTCAGTTTGTCTGCGGTGCCGGTTTGTGCAGGATGCGGCCGTGTTGGGCGGGAGGTTTGTTGGTGGTCTCCTGTTGTGCAGCGAACGGCGGCATTTTGCCGCGGTGGAACCGGAAGTGCCAGGCCGGGTCGGAGTGGTGTTCCGGCCAGTATTCATGGCCGAGGAAGATGCCGGCGGCGAAGACGAGGAAAACAATGAGGATCGGGCGCATGGGATCAGACGGGTTTTTCGGGGGCGGGTTTTTTGTGGGTGACCTGGTTGATCGTGTAGCAGACGGCGCTCAGCAGGAGCGTGATTGCGAGCCAGATGACCTGCTTCGGATCGGATCCGAGGACGGCCCACAGGCAATACACGGTGGTGACGCCGATCATGAGGCCGAGACCAATCCCGACCTTTTTGGCGATCCAGACCAGGGCCGCCGCGACATAGACGTAGGCGACAAGGGTCATGAGGACGGCGATCGAGGAGATCACTCCGAATTCCTTCGATGCCGTCGGGGAGATCGTGAGGAGCTGCGCGCCTGTCATGAGAAACCCGGTGATGATGAGATTTTTCACCGGTACATCATGCTGGTTCGAGTCGCCGAAAATTTTCGGGAAGAGGCCATCGTTGGCCGCGGCCTTGGCGGTCTGGGCGGTGGCGAGAACCCATCCGCCGAGCGAGCCGAGGCATCCGGCGGCCGCGCAGAACGAGACGATCGCCCCGCCGGTGTTGCCGAGCGCGAGCTTCGCGCAGTCTGCAAACGGGGCTGCAGATTTGACCAGCACGGCATTCGGGATCGCTCCCATGATCGCGGTGCAGGAGAGGACGTAGGTCACGGCGGCGAGGAGGACGCCGCCGATGGTGGCGATCGGGACATTTTTTTTCGGGTTGTCCACGACGCCGGCGGCGACCGCGGCGGTTTCGACGCCGATGAATGACCAGAGCGTGACGTTAAGAACTCCCTGGATCGCGCTGAACGTGCTTTGCCCGGTGACGTTCCATGCGGCCATGTAGGTTGCGGGGTTGAATTTAAACCATCCGACGATCGCGACGCCGATGATCGCGACGAGCGCGAGGATCGTGGTGACCGACTGGACCTGTGTCGTGATGCGCGGGCCGAGGATGTTGAGGAACGTGAACAGCCAGATCATGCCGACGCAGGCGGCGGCGAGCACGTAGGGATCCTTGAGCGCTGGAAAGAAGTAGCTCAGATATCCGACGCCGACGACCGCGAGCGCGACGTTTCCGATCCATCCGGCAAGCCAATACAAGAGGTTTGTCTGGTATCCGATGAACGGCCCGAACGCGCGGCGCGCATAGGCGTAGGATCCGCCCGCGCTGTCGTCGATGGATGCCATTTTCGCATAGACCATGGCGAGGCAGATCGCGCCGGTGATTGTGACCGCCCAGCCGAAGATGGCGATCCCTCCCGTGGCGGCAAGGTTGGCCGGGAGCATGAAGACGCCCGAACCCATGATGTTGCCCGCGACCATCAGGGTGGCGGGGATGACTCCGACTTTTTTGGATGATGAGCTCATATGTTTTTTAAACCGCAGATTAACGCGGATTTGCGCAGATTATTTTTTGGAAAGGACAAGGCGTTTATATTGAAGCGAAGGGGTTCCGAAGTTGAGTAGGACGGCACGTTCGAGGCTCGTGATCCGGAGGCAGTTGATGACTTGGGCATCCTCGGCGGCACCGATGGATACCTGTGCTTTGCACTCGACGATGACCGATTCGTAACAGACAAAGTCGGCCTTGAAGAAGCTGGGCAGTGGGTTTCCCTTGTAGAAAACCTTCAGGAGTTTCTCCCGCTCGAAGGGAATTCCGCGCAGAAAACTCGACTTCCAAGCCATCTTGATAAACAGGCTCGACCAATCCGTGTCGCAACTCGCGGTGGACTTCCATTGCCGCACCGATAATCGCATAAGTTTCCGGATCTCTCTTCCTCTCTACCTCTGAAAAATCTGCGCTCATCTGCGTTAATCTGCGGTTGATGGTGTGTGTTATTTGATGCACCAGAAGTGGTATTTGCCGTCTTCGACGACGGCGCCTTCGACGATTTTTTCGAAGCCCGGGAATTCGCGGCCCCAGTCCTCCATCGAGCGGAGGAACGTAAGCC